>Ga0105249_10002824_pt1 | contig 14982 bp, 12 predicted proteins | sample KBSS44metaG_FD_81522 | JGI IMG/M metagenome (GOLD analysis project Ga0105249, IMG submission 81522) | Switchgrass rhizosphere microbial communities from Kellogg Biological Station, Michigan, USA - KBS S4-4 metaG | ecosystem: Host-associated > Plants > Roots > Rhizosphere > Soil | place... | reverse complement strand
TGGGACCAGGTGATTGCGATCAATCTCACGGCCACGTTCCGGCTCGCACGTAAGGCAACAATGGGAATGATGCGCCGCCGCTTCGGCCGGATCATCGGAATCAGCTCGGTGGTCGGCGTGGTGGGCAACCCGGGACAGGGAAATTATGTAGCCGCCAAAGCCGGAATGATCGGAATGATGAAATCGATCGCAGCGGAATATTCAAAGCGGGGCGTAACGGCGAATTGCGTGGCGCCTGGGTTCATCGCCACGGCCATGACCGACAAGCTAAACGAGAAACAGCGCGAAGCGATCATGTCCCGGGTGCCGGCTAATCGTCTCGGCACGCCTGACGACATTGCCGCCGCCGTGGTCTATCTGGCTTCCGACGAAGCCTCCTATGTGACCGGCTCCACCATTCATGTGAATGGCGGTATGGCAATGATCTAAAAAGGCTTTTCGTTCTGGCGGCACGCCGCCATGACGCTAGTCAACGGAAATCAACTATGGTAACCACCTCAACAGCCTCGCTGGGGCGAAGCAAAAAAGTTTGGACCGACCAAGGGTGAAGCGATGAGTGATATTCCAGAGCGCGTTAAAAAGATTGTCGTCGAACACCTCGGTGTCGATCCCGAAAAGGTGACTGAGAAAGCAAGCTTTATCGACGATCTCGGCGCGGACAGCCTGGATACTGTCGAACTCGTTATGGCCTTCGAAGAAGAATTCGGTTGCGAAATTCCTGACGATGCCGCGGAGACAATTCTCACCGTCGGCGATGCTATCAAGTTTCTCGAAAAGAGCGCGGCATAAATCGCTGACAAGGCGTAACGCGCCGAGGCCTTCCATTGCCCTCTCTCTTGTATCAATTCCTTGGACGGGCAATGAGTGGTTCAACCAAGGAAATTCACATCTAGGGCGCGGTTAGCGCCGCGCCCGGAGATTCCGCATGCGGCGTGTCGTCGTCACAGGGCTCGGAATGGTTACGCCGCTAGGTGCCGGCGTCGACACGACGTGGAAACACATACTCGAAGGTAAGAGCGGCGCGGGCCGTATCGAAAAATTCGATGTCTCCGATCTTCCCTGCAAGATTGCCGCTCAGGTAAAACGCGGAGATGGCTCCAACGCGTCGTTCAATGCCGATCAATGGATGGAGCCGAAAGAACAGCGCAAGGTCGACGATTTCATTATTTTCGCGATGGCTGCGGCGACGCAGGCGTTGAAGGATTCTGGCTGGCAGCCGAAAAGTTACGAAGAACAGACCAACACGGGCGTATTGATAGGCTCCGGCATTGGCGGCATCGAAGGCATTGCCGAAGCTTCCCTAACTCTCAAGGAAAAAGGCCCGCGCCGGATTTCTCCGTTTTTTATCCCTGGCCGCTTGATCAATCTGGCGTCGGGATATGTGTCGATCACGCATGGATTAAAGGGACCAAATCATGCGGTCGTCACTGCATGCTCGACTGGCGCGCACGCTATCGGCGACGCCGGCCGTTTGATCGCGCTGGGAGACGCTAACGTTATGCTCGCTGGCGGCACGGAGTCGCCGATCAACCGTCTCGCAGTGGCCGGATTTTGCTCCTGCAAGGCGCTGTCCACGGGGTTCAACGATACGCCTGAAAAAGCTTCGCGGCCGTATGATCGCGACCGCGACGGTTTTGTCATGGGCGAGGGAGCCGGCGTCGTGGTGCTTGAAGAATATGAGCACGCCAAGGCGCGCGGCGCGAAAATATACGCGGAGCTGGTCGGCTATGGCCTATCCGGCGACGCGTTTCACATTACTGCCCCAGCTCAGGACGGCGACGGCGCCAAGCGATGCATGACGATGGCGATCAAACGGGCGGGGATTGCTCCGGCGGAGGTCGATTACATCAACGCGCACGGGACCTCGACGCCGATGGGCGACGAAATCGAGTTGAACGCCGTGCAGACAATCGTGGGAAACGCAGCCGGACGCATTTCCATGTCCTCTACGAAATCCGCGATTGGACATCTATTAGGAGCGGCTGGCGCGGTGGAGGCGATTTTCTCCGTGTTGGCGATCCGCGATCAGATCGCGCCGCCGACCATCAATCTGGATAACCCATCAGTCGAAACGCCGATTGACCTTGTGCCGCATTCGTCCCGTAAGCGGCAGATCGATACGGTGCTATCAAATTCCTTTGGTTTCGGCGGGACGAACGCATCGTTGGTTTTCCGGCGCGCCGCCTGAAAAAGCCGGGAGCGGGTTCCCGGTTTTGCCACAATTCCTGTTAGGTTGCTTGCTCTCACGCTTCAATTTGTAGCTTTCGCGGCCACTCGTGGAGCTGGAAGTCGACACGTTGTTTGAAAGGCGGTACCCATTTGGTATGCGCCGTCTCGCCGCATGCCAAGAAAGCCGAAGGGCGTAAGACAGAAATGCCGGACGATCGTTCTCAGTCGCAGCCGCCCCGGAATCCCGCTCCGCTGCGCGCCGAGCAGCGTCCGATTCTACAGCCACGCAGTCCGCGTCAGGCATTGATCCCCGATCAGCTTCCGCCGCCGCCCTCGGCCCGAGCGCGCCATCCGCTTGTCATTATCGGCAATACGATTTTCACAGGCCTTCTTCTGCTCATTTTGGCCGGCGGTGCCACGTTTTATTTTGGAAAGCGCAAACTGGAGGCGCCGGGACCGCTTGAGCGCGAGCGAAGCGTCGTGATCGAAAGCAAGAAGGGCTTGCGCGATATTGCCGATTTGCTGAAGCGTGAAGGTGTTATCGACAATACTTTACCGTTTATCGCCGGGGCTATGGTTCTAGGCGTTAAAGAAGACTTGAAGGCCGGCGAATACATGTTCGAGCGCCAGGCAAGCATGCTCGAAGTCCTGAAGACGATCGTCGAGGGACGCTCGATCCAATATACCGTCACGATCCCCGAGGGTCTGACGAGCGAACAAATTGTTCAACGGCTCAGGGACTCGAGTGTTCTAACGGGCGAGATAGTCGAGGTGCCGCCGGAAGGCACCCTGTTGCCGGAAACCTATAAGGTCACGCGCGCCATGACGCGCCAACAGATAGTCCAGCGCATGCAGGCTGCGCATAAACGTCTCCTGAACGAAGTTTGGGAAAAACGCGCGCCCGATCTTCCAGTCAAATCACCCCAGGAGCTGGTGATCCTCGCTTCAATCGTCGAGAAAGAAACCGGCAAGACCGAAGAACGGTCGCGCGTCGCCGCTGTTTTCGTGAATCGGTTGAACAAGCGGATGCGGCTACAATCCGATCCGACCATCGTTTACGGCTTGATGGGAGGCAAGGGCCCGCTCGGCCGCCCGCTATTGCGCGTCGAATTGGACGAACCGAATCCATACAACACTTACCAAATCGACGGCCTGCCGCCCGGCCCAATTGCCAACCCCGGCCGCGCGTCACTCGAAGCTACCGCCCATCCCGCGCGCACGAAGGATCTCTACTTCGTTGCCGACGGCACTGGCGGTCACGTGTTCTCGGAAACGCTGGATCAGCATTCGAAAAACGTCGCACGCTGGCGCGAGGTCGAAAAACAGGATGCTGCTGCAGCTGCCAGTCAGCCGGCGCAGCCACCGGCAGCCCCGGTTCAATCGGTTCAGCCGGTTCAACCTCAAGCGCCGCAGGTGCAACAGGCTCCAGCTGCGTCGAAATTGGCGGCACCCGTTACATCTCCGCGCACGGTGATTGCGCCGAAAAAGAAACAGACCCAGAAAAAGAAAGACGCCAAAACCGACGCCAAGAATCAGGCGACCAGCCCGGCAACCGGTCAAACTCCCCGCCCGCAATAAATTCATTTTACTTGAGAGCTTGCTGGGACGCGGCTAAGGTCCGCGCCGTTCCATAAGGCTCATGTCAGCCGGGATTTCCGCTTCGATGTTGCTCGCAAGCATGACCGGCTTTGCCCGTGCACAGGGATCGACAGGTTCCTACGGCTGGGCCTGGGAATTGAAATCCGTGAACGCCAAGGGGCTCGATTTGAGGCTGCGCCTGCCGCAGGGTTGGGACGTGGTCGAAATTCCCGCTCGCGCTGCAATTTCGCGAAGTCTTGCACGCGGCGCCGTTTCTGCGACTCTCACTGTCGACCGCAGTGGCGCCCAGCCGGTGGTTAAAGTAAACGAAGACGTGCTCGCGGCACTCGTCGACACGATCCGCAAGGTTGCGAAACGCGTAGACGCTAGCCCGCCCGGTCTTGACGGAATCCTCGGTCTTCGAGGTGTGATCGAAATAGTCGACACGGAAGAAAGCCCCGATGAACGCCGGAAGGCGGAGGGTGCGATCATCAAGAGTTTCGAGCAGGCGCTCGCCGAACTCGCTGCAATGCGTCAGGGCGAGGGCAACGCACTTGCCCGCGTGCTGAACGAACACGTCACTAAGATCGCGAAGCTGACGGCGGCCGCTGAAGCATGTCCCGCGCGCACGCCTGAAGCGATCCGCGCGCGGCTCACGGAGCAGGTCAAGGCGCTCGCCGCAACCGGGGAAAAATTTGATCCCGACCGGCTGCATCAGGAAGCCGTACTGCTGGCCGCCAAAGCCGATATTCGCGAAGAGCTGGACCGGCTTTCGGCCCATGTCGAGGCCGTCCGTAAGCTGCTTGCAGACGGCGGGCAGGTGGGACGCAAGCTCGATTTTCTGGCCCAAGAGCTTCATCGCGAGTCGAATACATTGTGTGCGAAAGCCAACGATATTTCACTGGTATCGATCGGACTCGATTTAAAGGCCGCTGTGGAACAGTTTCGCGAACAGGTACAGAATCTAGAATGAAAAAGAAGAAGCAAAAAAAGACGAAGAAACTCACGGCACGCGCGAAGCCCCGCATTCGTCCGATCGCCCGGCGAGGGCTAATGCTCGTACTTTCATCTCCTTCAGGAGCCGGCAAGACAACACTTTCACGATTGCTGCTAGCCAAGGACAGATCCGTCGAACTTTCGATTTCGGTAACGACAAGGCGACGCCGGCCCGGTGAGACGGATGGCAAACACTATCATTTCATCGATGGCGCGCGCTTCGAGAGCATGGTCAAAAACGGGGAGTTGCTTGAGTGGGCGGAAGTCTTCGGCAATCGGTACGGCACGCCGCGTGCGCTGGTTGAGCGCACATTGGCTGAGGGCCGCGATGTTCTGTTCGATCTCGATTGGCAAGGCACGCAGCAATTGCGAGAAAAAGTGCGAAACGATCTCGTGAGTGTTTTCGTATTGCCGCCGACCGTCGAGTCGCTGGCCAAGCGTCTAAAGACCCGAGCACAGGATTCGAATGCCGTCATCCAGAGCAGGATGGCAAAAGCTTCCGACGAAATGAGCCATTGGGCGGAATACGATTACGTCATCGTCAATAACGATCTGAGCACGGCCTTCGCTGATCTGAATGCGATCCTTGCCGCAGAGCGGCTGAAACGTGGGCGTCAGACCGGCCTATCGGATTTTGTTCGTTCGTTGCAGGCCAAGCTCTAGCTCATGGAACAAGAACGGCGCGCCCAACGGTTTTTCCCGCGCGCAAATCGTCGAGCGCTTCCTGCGCTTCGGAAAGCGGCCTTGTCGAAACCGGGATCGCGGGAATTTTTCCTTGCCGGACCAGCGCCATCATCGCCTTCGCTTCGCTGAGCGAACCGACATAATTGCCGACGATCGAGACGCCTTTGAGCGGCAAGGTTGGGACTGCGAGCTTCATCTCGCCCCCGATAAGACCCGCGACAACGAGCATCCCGCCTTTGGTCAATGATCCGTAGGCGAACGACGCGGTCTTGTCGGAGCCCACGAAGTCGATTGCACCCACAAAGCCGCCATTGCTTACGGCCATCACGGCCTTGCGTGTCGCCGGATCATTCGGATCGAAGGCGGCGGACGCGCCGTTGGCGAGCGCGTACTCGCGCTTCTTGGCATCGACCTCGACGACGACGGGGGAATGTTTGGATCTGGCGCGGATGAATGAAAATCCCATCATGCCGACGCCGCCCAGACCGACAATCAGTACGGGATATTTCTCCGCAATCGCGCCAAGTTTTTCGACGGAAGAATAAGCGGTGACTCCGGAACACATATAAGTGCCGGCAAGTGCTGCCGGAATCGGATCATAATCGAGCAGATAGCGCGGATGCGGCACCAGCACGTGAGTTGCATAGCCGCCATCGACCTGAATGCCGATCTGACGCGGCTTGAGGCAAAGATGCTCGTCGCCACGCGTGCAAAAAGCACATTGGCCGCAGCCGATCCACGGATAGACAACGACACGGCGGCCCGGTTTCGCGTCCTTGGCTTCGGGGCCGGCCGCTTCGATCGCGCCTTCGATCTCATGTCCGAGCGCGAAGGGAAGCGGACGTCCGCCGGCGAGTTCAAGTTTTCGCCCGCCGCCGAGATCGAAATATCCCTCATGCAAATGAATGTCGGAGTGGCAAACGCCGCAATGCCCGACGCGGACGAGGACTTCGCTGCCCACGGGCACCGGCACCTCGCTGACTGTTTCGCAAAGCGGAATACCGTAATCGGGAAATACCCGCTTCTTCATTTTGTTCATGACGGTCCTTGGGTGTTTTTTTCTTTCCCGACCTTAGCAAGCACATTGGCAAGCGCAACGAACCCCGCGACGGGAATTTCTTCGGCGCGTCGGGTCGGTTCAATGCCCGCACGTTCAAGAATGGGGATTGGATCGACATTGAGCACCCGGAGACTTGATCGCAACATCTTCCGCCGCTGCCCAAACGCTGCAGCCGTCACACGTTCTAATGTCGCGCGATCACAAGAAAGAGGTGCAGCTCGCGGTACAAGCCGCACCACTGAAGAGGTTACATTCGGCGGAGGCACGAAAGCGCTTCGATTTATATCGAATAGGATTTTTCCTTCTGTGCGCCAACCGGTGAGCACGCTAAGCCGGCCATACTGATCGTCACCAGCTTGCGCGACGATGCGTTCTGCGACTTCGCGCTGAAACATCAATACTAGAGAATCGTACCATGGTGGCCAAGGCTCGATCGAAAGCCAACGGACGAGAAGCGCAGTAGCGATGTTGTAGGGCAGATTCGCAACGATACGGGCAGCTCCCCCGTCGAAAAAGGAACGAGGATCGCTTTCGAGCGCATCACCCTCGATAACGGTCAGCCGCTCTGGATAGTGCCGAACGAGATCATAGAGTGCCTCGACGCAGCGCCGATCACGCTCAATGGCAATCACGCATTTGGCGCCACCTGCCAGTAAGGCGCGTGTAAGGCCGCCAGGGCCGGGGCCAATTTCGACAACGGTCACGTTTTCAAGCGAGCCGGACGCACGAGCTATGCGGTCGATCAAATTGATATCGAGAAGAAAATTCTGGCCGAGGGACTTTTTTGCTCTCAAGTCGTGACTTCGAATGACGTCTCGCAACGGCGGCAGATTGCCAAGTACATTCATCGGGACGTTTTTTCCGTGTCTGCAAGTCTTCGTGCGATTTGTAGCGCAGCGAGCAGGCTTGCCGGGTTAGCCTGGCCGGTTCCTGCCAGGTCGAATGCAGTGCCGTGATCGGGAGACGTGCGAATAAAAGGCAGACCTAGCGTGACATTAACGGCGCGTTCGAAAGCGATGGTCTTGATCGGCGTTAGCACCTGATCGTGATACATGCCGAGCGCGACGTCATAACGGCTGCGCGCCTCCGGGTGGAACAGCGTATCGGCAGAATGAGGTCCGCTAGCGGAAATTCCTTCTGCTGACAGTTGTTGGATTGCCGGGACGATCACCTCGATTTCTTCTCGCCCGATGTTGCCACCTTCACCAGCATGAGGATTTAGCCCGCATACCGCAAGGCGTGGGTTTCGAATACCGAGACGCAACGCAAAGTCGCGCGCGACAATCCGGCCGGTTTCGACGATAAGCTTGGAGCTCAGTTGCTTGGGTACGTCCTTGAGCGGTACGTGAATCGTTACCGGGACGACCGACAGCTCCTCACACCAGATCAGCATGACTGGCCGCGGCGGCTCGCCGCCCGGCTTTGCCGCAAGATGCGCAAGATATTCTGTATGTCCCGGAAATTTGAATCCGTCGGCGTACATCACCGACTTTGCGATTGGATTTGTGACGATGGCGGCAGCTTCATCTGCCACTGCGAAACCAACCGCACGCTCAATCGCGGCCGCTGCAGATTTGGCGCTTGTGCCGTCAGGTTCCCCTGGTTTTGCGGTTGCAGGCACGCCGGTATTCAGCACGGGTAGCGCGGTCGAAAACAGTTTCGAAGTTTCGGCAATCTGGCATTCAGCAATAGGAACATCGAGCTTGAGAAGCCGCGCGCGCGCCGAGAGGAGCGCGGGATCGCCTACAGCGATAAATGGCGGAACTCCCATAGAACCACGCTTCACCCACAACATGAGCGTGAGTTCGGGCCCTATGCCCGCCGGTTCGCCGAGTGTCAGCGCGAGCGGGCGCATGGTGATTCGATCCGTACGATTAGCGATGCTCGATGATGGATTGCTTACGGAGCTGGTCGATATAACTTTTTTCGTATTCACTGACACGCCGCGTCAAAAGCTCCTCGCGAAATTCTCGCCGGGAGGAAATATCCGCAATGACTTCTCGCCGGCTACAAACGGCGACAACTTCGATTCCTGTCGTTGTAATCTCGGGCGGGGTCATGCGCCCGTCAGCCGTGCCGTCGAGGAGTTTCTTGTACTGGGTTCCTAAGTCTGTGGATGTCCGGACGACCGGCTCCTTGACGACAACCTCCCTGATTTCGCGTGCTATAGGAAGACTCTCTTCGCAACTCGTGAAGCGATTACGTAAGGCTTCCGCCTCCTTCAGTCGTCCGGTTCGCACGGCATCGGGAGCGCCGCGAGGGACAACGAGGACGACCTGCTGAAGAGAGTATTGCGTTGCTTTTGTCTGAGCTTGCTCACCGCGTGCCGTCAGAATTGCTACGAGGTCGGCATCGCGCACCTGGAACATCCCTGGCGAACGCTGCTCCATGACCTGCCGCCATGCGACTTCAGCACGCAGCCGCGTCTTGAATCGGGGAACATCGATACCACTTTTTGTAAGACCGTCGAGAAAGTCGGGTAACTTACGGCCCGAGCGTTGTGCCATCCCGGTAAGAGTGCGGTCGATCTGGGCATCAGGAACTTCGATGGCCTGACGCTTGGCTTGCTGAAGTTTGATCTTCTCGTTGATTAGCTCTTCCAGCGCCTCTTGTTTGGTCGACTTCTTTCGCGACATGAGTTCGAGCAGCTTCATGCGTTGTGCAACGTCAAAGGCAGTAACCGGCTCGCCGTTGACAAGTGCGGCCACCTGCGCGGCGGCAGGGACTGCGAAAATGGCCGTCAGAACGAAGCTAATCAGGAATAAGAAGATCGGCGTCGCTAACAACCGGGCGTGATTTTTTTTCAGTCGATCTTTACGCATGGCTGCTCGTTCGATGTACCCCGCCAGCCTAACATCCTTCGTCTCATTTGGCTTATAGAAACTGGAAGGCTATGGCTGCAATAGGACTGCACAACGCTATCAATTTGACGCGTTAGTGACATTAGCGCCAGTGACAGGGCCCGGAGTCGTGATCCCGCTGGCGATGTCGGGGCTGCTCAAATTCCGCAATACCACTCGCAGAATAAATCTGTGATCGGGACGAGGGCTGCTAAGGTTTGTGTAGTCGGCGGTGTAGCTCGCCATGAGCCCAATACACTCGTCAAGATAACTCAATCCGACCGTGTAGAGATCAAACTTGTCGCTCTGCAGGTCGTAGCGTACGCCGCCAGTAACACTCCAATTTTTTTCGAATTTGTAGTTCAATGTTTCGTAGATGCCCTCACGGCGGGTCAAAAACCCGATCAATGGTTGCGCTTCATAGCGCGCGTAAATTGTCGACAGCGTGAGCCGGTTCCACACGGTCCTGGTCTCGGCTTCGAAGCGATTCAGGGAAAAATTGTTCTTATCGAACAGATACCGCGTAATGAACGAGAGATTGGCGCTCGGTTGATAGTAGAGACGCGCCACATAATCCGATACATCCGATGCGAGTCCGGATTGTAGACCGGTATTGGTCGCGTCCGTATATGCGAACGAATTTTTTCCGAGCAAATTGTAGGATTGCCCGAACAACGCATTGATCGTGCCAAAACGGTTGATGTTCATTGAATACTGCACGCCCGCATTGAGCCGCGTCCCGCCCTCGACACGATCGAACCCGGAATACTTATCGATCGCGAACAAGTTCGCGTCACTGAATACTAGGCTCTGCGCGTCTTCATTCGGAAATTTGCCGATTTGTGTTTCATTCGGGCGGGCGATCAATTGTACGATCGGCTCAAGGATTTGTGTGCCCCATTCCTGCACCGCCAAAAATGGCCAGCGCGCTTCGAACCCGATCGCCGGCATGAAGCGTGTCAGCGTTTGACCGCCGGTGTTGATGAAATTCGAAACGACGCCACCCTCATTGCTGACATCGGTATACGCTGCGTCGGCACGCAGACGAACAAACGGAGTGAATATCTGTCCGATGCTATTAGTGATCGTGCGTTTCCAGTCCATTTGGTAGGACCCGCGCGTGTAGTTGCCGGGAGCACCTTGAAGAAGGCAGTTATTTGGACTGGTGCCAGCTAAGCCTGGAACTATCGCGCGGCTATCGCATAAGTTCGCCGAGCTTGCAGTTTCATTGGTTGCGGTAAACTGAGCTTCCCGTCGCGACAAGCTGGTGAAGTTCAGCGAAAAGCCAAGCTCACCGCCGAGAACCGGCTGCCCAAGAATATAGGAGTAGTCGAGCACAGGATGGATGATCGGAAGTTCATTGTTCCGGTCGGTTTCCGACATACCCATGAATCCAATGGTCCGGAGATCGAAGTAACTGCGGTCCCCCTGGCCGACAAGATAGAGCTGCGAAACCTTTTCCGTCAGACGCGCGTCGACCAACGCGGGCCCATAATCATTTAAATACGTCCGGTCGGTAGCGAGCGTTCCGTCCCATCCCCAGACCCAGCGCTTATTAATGGCGAATTGACCTGAGGTCTCGATCGCGCCGCGGAAATTTTTACTCCCAGGTCCGGGAACACCGGGAGACATATCAAATTCACTTTTGTCCTGCTGAAAAATACCGGATGCCTTGACCATATAGGAGCCGGTCAGGAATCGTTGACGCCACTCCATCTTGGCAAGGACCCCCTGCTTGGACAGCGGGGCAAGTGCGAAAGTCAGGTCCTTTTCCGGTGCAAGTGCCCAGAAGTAGGAGGTCTCCGCGCCGAAGCCGAGCCTGCTGTCCGAGAAGAAATGCGGAATGAGAAATCCGGTCTGGCGTTTTACTGTTGGGTCGGGGTGCCAGAAGATTGGGAAATACGCGATCGGCTTGCCGAAGAACTCAAACGATGCATCTTGATAGTAGACAGTCCGCTCCCCTTCTTTGTGGATAATACGCTTCGCCTTGATCTGCCACAGCGGGGGTTTTGAGGGATCATCCTTACAGGGCTCACACGCCGTGTAGACCCCGCTCTGGAAGACCGTCGTATCGCCCTCTGTGCGGTCGAGACGGGCTGCCGAAAAACGGGTCTTCTGCGGCGTTTCGATGAGAAGCGAATTCGCAAACCCGTCGCGGAAATCCTTACTCAGTTCGAGTACGTCACCGTAAAGTACCTTTCCATCCTTCGTCTTGTACCGAACGTTGCCCTGCGCGTGGATCCGATTTGTCTTGCGATCATAGATAACTCGGTCGGCTTCGAGCACGGCGCCGTCATTATAAATTTGCACGTGACCAACCGCCGAGATCTTATCGTTCTGAAAATCGTTTACGAGCTCGTCCGCTTGGACGAGCATACGTGAATCTGAATTTTTCGGGCGGCTCTCTGTAGCCTTCTGCAGGAGAGTCGGACGCTTGCGTTGGGCTGAAGACGGCTCAGTTTGGTTTTGGTCGGATTGAGCCGCAGCATTTCCAGCGAGCAAAATCACAGCAACGATCAGCAACGCGGCGCGTGCGAGGAGATGCGCGGTCAAACGCAATAGCCAGATCGCTTCAATGACGGTACGCGGAAACATCAACCGTCCTCTTGTTGCAACAAGACCGAGCACCCCATTACGGCGCCAAAAACGACAGGCAGCCATCCGGCAACGATCGGGTGCAAAATACCGTTCTCACCGAGTTCCCCGGCAAGTTTCGAGGCGACGTAAAGCAGAAAGCCTGCAATCACACCGCCGAGAATCATTTTCCCGACCCCGCCGAGTCGAAAGACGCGAAGGCTAACGGCAGCCGCAATCAGCACCATTGTGGCGAGCAGAGCCGGGCGAGCAAGAAGGGTTTGATATTGAAGCTTGTAGCGTTCGGCTTTGATGCCGGCTCTCTCGGAATCGTTGATCGCAGTAGGCAGATCCCAGAAGGACATGGAGTCGGGGCTACCCAGGCTGCCTTGGACTTGTTCCGGCGTGAGGTTCGTACTGGTGAGATAGGTTTCGTATTCCTGTGGCTCAGCGCCGGCGGGAAACACGCGAACTTGCTTCAAGACCCAGATACCGGGCTCTAAGCGCGCCGAGCGCGCCTCGATTCGCTCCAAGAATTGACCCTTGGTGTCGAACGAATAAATCCGCACGCCCGTGAGAAAGCGTCCCTTTTCCGAAGTCGCCTGTGCCTGCAAGACGGCTTGGCCATCGACGCTCTGCTGACGCACCCAGATGCCATCGGTGCTCTGCTGAAATAGGCCCGACCGTTCGCTGAAAAGGGAGGCCTCCAGCTTGTTCGCGCGCTCTTTGAGGCTCGCGGAAACGGGATTGTAAACCGTTGTCAGAAATACGCCGAGCAGGACTGCCAGCGCGAGCGTCGAAAAGGTGAATTGCCAGACCGAAGCGCCCACAGTTCGTGCAATCACGAGTTCAAGACGGCGAGATAGCGTAAGAAAGCTCGCCATCGCCCCGATCAGAACCGCGAACGGAAACATCTGCTCGCTGTAGGCGGGAAGGCGCAGCAGAACAAGATAACCGATATCGGGAATCGAAACGTCTGCCCGGTCGCCAAGCCGTCGGCTGAATTCGAAAAAATCGACGATCGCAATCAGGCCGGCACAAGTAATGAAAACAAGAATCACCGCGCCCAAAAAGCGGCGGCCGAAATAACGCCCAAGCTTACCGAACAAAACCATAGCAAATCCCTACGCGGTCTCTAGGCGCTGAAGCCGCGCAACTACTGTGTCCGTGAGCCGTTGGAAGGATGCGGGCATCTGTAATTCGATGATACCGGCTACGGCGAGCAAGCCCGGCACGATTCCCGAAAGCGGGACGAGGTAGGGGAGTGGCCAAGCCAACTCGCTCCGCTGAACGAACCCCCAGGTACCGAATCCCGCAATTTCGATCGCCATGAAGACCGCGCCCGCGCCAGCAATTGCAGCGCCGCGAGTCTGTCTGGTTGTGCGGGGCAGCCCGAGAAACGCAAACGGTATTACGAAAGCTGCGAGCGGGTAGAGCGGTGTCGACAACCTCTTGTGCAACTCGACTCGAATTCGTGTGGCATCGAGCTTGGAATTGGCGTCGTCGGTGGCAGGCGATATTAAATCGGAAAACGACTTATCGCTTGCACGAGATTGATCCGTCGCCTTGTTGCCAGTCAGCTGTGAAAGGTCGAAGGCGTAGCGCTCAAATTCTACCATCGAGGCATTTCGCACCTGTGCGGCGGCACGGTGCATCGTGCCTTGTTCGAGTACCAAAAATATTCCGGCGTCGGACGAAACAATGCGCCCTCGATCCGCGACATAGGTCGTAACCGCGTTGGGATCTCGTGAGTCGTTCACAAAAATACCGCGCAGCGTACCGCCAGTTCCACGTTCGCGGACGTGAAATGTAAGACCGCGATCGATCGCCGCGAACCGTCCTGGCTGGGCGACATTGTTGACGATATCGGCAGTCACAGCCGACATCTGATCGCGCAGAACCCTGACGCTCAAAGGTCCAATTTCAATACTGATCGCGGCCGACAACGCCGCGACCAAAAGCGAAAATAGCATCAGTGGTTTGAAAACCTGCCAGGGGCTCAAGCCCGCAGCGCTCATGACAATCAATTCTGAATCGCTGTTGAGTTTGTTGAGTGTGTAGGTGACAGCGAGAAACAGCGCGATCGGCGCAGTGAGCAGGATCAGGGTAGGCAATGCGAGGCCGGTGATCGTGAAGAAGATCCAGATCGTCTGGCCTTGGCTGGTAAGCAGGTCGAACCGGCGCAGAATCTGGGTAAGCCAGACCATCCCGGTGAGTGTCGACAGCGCAGCGATAAACGCCACGCCAGCTGTGATCAGAATATAGCGATCAAGCCGCCCCATTCGATTGTATCCCCACGCCTACCCACACGTATGGCGAGCAGCTACTTCCCCACCGTCCACCATCTAAAGACTTGAAGGTTTAGGCGATATTACGGCCTAGCGAGGGCGGCTCGCTCCTTCATGCGTGATCAGTTAAGACTGCCTAGAAGCCTTGAATCAGCAGGAAAAAACATGCCCGGAACGCCCCGAATCTCCTTTGTCGAGCTAAAACTGTCCCTCGGAGGGACAATTTTCGTTCTTGTGGATGAAAATCTGAAGCTAGGCCGAGTCGCCAAACGTACCTTGGAACCTACCGGGAACTTGCTCTTGAGGGCCGCCAAGAGCGAGGGCTTCAAGGGCAAAAACGGAAAATTCCTCGAATTTGTCGCGCCCTCTGGTCTCAAAACCGAGCGGCTGATTGTCCTCGGTCTCGGCAAGCTCAAGGATTTGAAGCCGGCTGGCTGGATCAGGCTCGGCGGTAAGGTGATGGGAAAAATTCCGTCGGGCGCCAAGACCGTGACAGTGCTCCTCGAACCCCCCGAAGGAGTGGTATCGCCCGAAAGTGCCGCCGATTTTGCACTTGGCATGGCTCTACGGGCCTACCGCTTCGACCGGTACAAGACGAAGCGGAAGGACGACGACGACAAAAAATCAAATACGACTGCGAATATCTCGATCGCCGTCAGCGACCCGGCTGCCACGCGTAAGCAGTGGGTTGCGCGGGAGGCAATCGCCAGCGGCATAGCGATCGCCCGCGATCTCGTGAACGAGCCGCCAAACGTTCTCTTCCCGGTCGAGTTCGCGCGCCGTGCGTCAACGC
>Ga0105249_10002821_pt1 | contig 14998 bp, 11 predicted proteins | sample KBSS44metaG_FD_81522 | JGI IMG/M metagenome (GOLD analysis project Ga0105249, IMG submission 81522) | Switchgrass rhizosphere microbial communities from Kellogg Biological Station, Michigan, USA - KBS S4-4 metaG | ecosystem: Host-associated > Plants > Roots > Rhizosphere > Soil | place... | reverse complement strand
TTGGTGGTAATGTGTTTTCTGATAAATTAAAAGATCTGCCTGCAGGTTTTGTGAGTTACTTTAATGCTCCAAAATACCGTGCTAACTTAAGTTTAAGGAATGATAACGTTTGGAAAAATATTGGGTTTAATGTTATCGCAAAATGGCAGGATGTAAACCATTATGAAGGCACATTTGTAACCGGCACTTTACCTGCGTTTACTTGGGTCGATGCGCAGGTTAGCTATAGAATACCTAAATCAAAAAGTATTATGCGTATTGGCTGCAGTAATTTGCTTAACCATTATGCAAGAACTGGCTACGGCAGCCCTTATGTAGGCGGTCTTTATTATGTAAGCTATGGATATAATATTTTCTAAGAAAAATAAATGATCAGAATAGAAAACGTCTCGCCTAAGGCGAGACGTTTTCATTTTGTGTAGTATTGATAAGTATTAGCTGAGTTTCCAGCTTGATTGACCAATGCGGACGCCGTTGTGATAAAGACTTATTTTATAAACACCTTTTTCAAAGGTTTCAGGCTCCAGAGCAAATTGCAATCGTTTCGTTTCACCTTTATTGTATTCAAACAGCAGTTTACGGGTATATACTTTTCTTCCTTCAGTTTTTGTTTCGAAACTTCCTGCATCCCAAACTTCGGGATTAACAGATTTACCCGATGGATCAGAAACGACAATAATGATTTCGGCAGTTTGAAAGCCTGTAGCATTATTCCTTACTGTAAATGACGATACGAATTTATTTGCCTCGTCCTGTTGCGTGGTTTCAATTTCTTTTTGATCAGGTTGTATTTTATAAGCTGCAAAACGAATACCGGACGCAACAAAAAGAGAGAGAGGATTACTTTTTTTTGATTGAATATTAGTTTCACCAGACTCTTCTTTCTTGTTTTGTTGTTTATTAACGTCATTACTCAGTTGTGTCAGTTCACTATTAGACTTTTTATTTTCATTCAGTATTGTACCTTCTTTTTCCAATTCGATCATTTTTACTTGAAGCGTATCAATTTTTATTTTAACAGCGCCAAGGTTTTCCTGTGAAATATCTTTTTGCCGGAGAATGTTACGAATATCAATCCTGAGTTGATTTACTGCTGAGAGCTTTTGCATCCATATGCTATCTGACAACTTCCTTGTTGAAGAATCAACTTGAATTTTTTCCGGGTCTAACTGATCAAGAGTATGGATAAAAAAAACTCTGAGTGAATCGGAAACAGCTTTTGCCACAGCAGTTGAATCTTTCACAAAAACCTCTCCTGTATGATTTGAGTACTGACTTTTATCATATAAATGATAAACCCAGGTTATAACAAGGCCTCCTGTAAGTAGCGCTAAAAGAAGTGATTTATTATCTCTCATTCGGGGTCAAGCTAACTAATTATTGAAAACCATAACCAGGCAAACACGCAATGTGGAAAAATGGTTACTGCGGTGAAAAATAAAAAGTCCCCCGATAAATCGGGGGACAGCGAATATTGGATAAAACAACTTTTATATATGATTAGCTAAATAATCCGCCTTTTTTCAGTGTCCTTGTACCTTCACCAATTTTGAACCCGTTATGATAAACCTGGATCTTATAATCACCGATTTGGAATTTATCTTGAGTCAAAGGAAGTTGAACATTCTGACGTGTGCCTTGCTCGTAAGGTACAGTAATCTTTGAAGTGAAAGTTTTATCACCTTCTTGTCTTGTTGTAAAAGTACCGCCAGTCGCTTCGGACATAACTTTTCCGTCAGGAGATGTTACTATGATATACATATCAGCCGGGCCGCTTTTTGTTATCCTGTTTTCAACATCGAATGATACAACCAGTTTGTCTACTCTTTTGGCTGTTGTTGTTTCTTTTTCTTTATCACCTTTTTGTTTTATTGGTGTAATTGCGATGTTGCTTGCGCTAAAAGTTGAGCCAACATCAACTGTTTCTTCTAATACTTTCTTTTCTGCCTGGGTTGTATTCAGGTTTGCTGTTAAAGTATCTTTTTCTACAATAAGCTGTGCCTTTTCAGTCGTCAACACCTGGTTTTCGCCTGTTAACCTTGTAACTTCAGCTTGTAGTGTCTCAATTTGTGAATTGAGTTCTTCGATCAGAGTTTTTGCTCTTGCAAGTTCTGATGCTGTAGCATTTTTCTTTTTCAGAATGCCATTGATCTCGCTTTTCAATTTGGTAATTTCACCTTGTTTACCGGTTAATTTGCCTGAAAGGTCATTATTGGCAACGGTAACTGAATCATACTTATCAAGTGTGAACTTGTAAAGAGATTCCAATGAGTCACGCTGACTCATATAATGAACGCCTTCCTCAGTTTTTGAAAGGACTTCTTTGTCTGATCTGTTTATTTTCATTAGAAAATAAGCCCATGAACCCAGCAGGGCAATTGCCAGCAAACCTATTACAATGTTCTTGGAGTTGCTTCTCTGCGGCGTTGTCGTAGGCGTAGCAGATGGATAATTTGTGTTTGTCATTTTTATTTGAATTTTACAGTTTCAAAATAAATTGGATTCGCTCAAAATAAGTTGGATTATTTATTAACAGGATCACAATTTTGTGTCATCCCTCATTAAAGAAAAACCATGCCAAAAAACGAAAAAGTTTTCAAAATGAATGTCAACAAATATTCGTGTTTCTGTTTGTGAATCCTTGTAATTTAGCATCTTATGTCGCATGAAAAGATAATAACCGAGTGGAAAAAAAAAGTTTTCAAGCCTTTTTACTGGCTCGAGGGGGAAGAAGAGTACTTTATTGACAAGGTAATGGACTATGCCGAACATAATATTCTTAGCGAATCTGAAACAGGATTTAATCTCACGGTCTTTTACGGGAAGGATGCAGCCTGGCCCGACGTAATAAACGCATGTCGTCGGTACCCGATGTTTTCCGAACGACAGGTAGTATTATTGAAGGAAGCTCAACAGATGAGGGACATTGAAAGACTTGAGTCGTATATAGAAAATCCGTTAAGCTCAACCATTCTTGTTGTTTCCTATAAAGAAAAGAAAATCGATGGTCGAACAAAATTTGCAAAACTCTTAAAGGATCGTGGTGTTCTGCTTTCCACTAAAAAGATCTATGAAAACCAGCTTCCCCAATGGACAGAAGAAATCGTTCGTGATCACGGCTATGAAATTTCCCGGAAAGCTTTGATGCTGCTGGTAGATCATATTGGCAACGATCTGAACAGGATTGAAAATGAAATAAAAAAGATACTGGTCAATCTTGGGAAAAGAAAAACGATCAGTGAAGACGATATTGAAGAATTTATCGGAATAAGTAAAGAATTTAATGTTTTTGAATTTCAAAATGCCTTGGCTAATAAAGATCTTTCTGGTTGTATACGTATCGTTCAGTATTTCGAAGCAAATCCAAAGGCAGCGCCGATTCAATTGATATTTCCTTCTCTCTATTCATTTTTCAGCAAATTATATATGATCCACGGATTGAACAGTCGTGATGAGAAAATGATAGCCACATCAATTGGGGTTAATCCATTTTTTGTTAAAGATTATTTGCAAGCGGTAAAAGTTTATAGCTTTCCCGAGGTGGAAAAAGCTATTTTATTATTGCATCAATATAATTTAAAATCTGTAGGGGTTTCAGATATCGGCACTGAGGATGCTTCTTTATTAAAGGAAATGGTATTTAAAATAATCGCTGCTTAAATAACTTTATAGACTTGAAAACATGTTTCTTTGTATCGTTAGCTTTACTGCAACCTATTTATAATAAAAGGCATCTGAAATAAAATTTGTTTTATGAAAAAATTTACCTGGTTTCTTGGTCTTGCAATTCTCATTATGTCTTCCGGCTGCTTCGATACTGTTGAGGAATTGACAATTGCCGAAAACGGAAGTGGCACTTTTGTTAACACTCTTGACATGGGCAAAATACTGGGTTTGGCAAAATCCATGGGAGCCGGACAAGATGATATGAAGGATATTGAAAAATTAAAAATGGATACTCTTATTAATTTAAAGGACGTAAAGGACAGTTTGAAAAATCTGAACGCGTCAGAAAAAAAGATTGCAGAAACCGGTACTTTAAAAATTCAAATAGATGCAAACGAAGAAAAAATGAATTTTACCTTCTCTTTTCCTTTTTCAAAACCTGCCGACATAAGTGGCATACAAAATGTATTAAAAAAATCAAAAAAGGATGTTTTAGATAAAATAATGGAAAAAATATTTTCGAAGAGTGGTGCAGATAAAAGTAATGACATGTTTGATAAAGAGGAAAAGGATGGGGATGAAAGCATGGGCTCAAGTCTTGATGAATACTATACAGCCGTTTATGAAAAAGGAAAGATCTCCCGAAAACTGAATAAAGAAAAATATGCACATGTTGAAGATGATAAATCGTTGAAGTCTTTACAAGAAATGGCGCAAATGGGTATCGCTATTAACATGAAGACAATTATCAATTTGCCAAAGCCTGCAAAGAAAACGACAGGTAAGGGGATAAAGCTTTCAGAAGACAAGAAGAAAATTACAATGGAAGGTACTCTTGACGATTTTTTTGAAGACGCATCTTATTTTGAATACGAAATTGAATATTAAATGAAAGCCTCCGAAATTGGAGTCGTTACTATAATACCTGGAGACTATTAATCTTATCCTGGTCAATTTGCTTTACTAATTCTTCCAGCGTATTAAATTTTACTTCTGCTCTTAAAAACTTCTTTACATAAACCCGCATTGTTTTTCCATAGATATCTTTGTTAAAATCAAAGACATTTACTTCAATGACTCTATGTTTACCATCAACAGTTGGTCGAAAACCAATGCTCATCATTCCTTTGTCCTGAATATCTTCAAAAGGAAAGGAGTTAACCTCCATTAATTCTTTTTCGAGGTCTTTCTTCATATTTACATATACTGCATAGATGCCATCGCCGGGTATTATCTTCTCGGCATCCTGAACCTTTAAATTCGCAGTCGGATATCCTAATTGTCTTCCCAATTTATTTCCATGCACCACCTCTCCTTCAAAAAAGAATGTATATCCAAGAAGTTTGTTTGCCATTTCAATATCATTATGAAGAATTGCTTCGCGGATATTTGTTGAGCTGATGGCAATCTCATCTAAAATATGCTTGGGTATTTCCTTTATTTTAAATCCAAATTGAGGCGCCATTTTTTCCATTAGCTTATAATCTCCTAATCGTTCCCTTCCAAACCTGTGATCGTAGCCTATAATTATTGTATGAGGATGAAATTTTTCAAAAAGAAAATCCCTGATGTACTCTTCAGCCGGTTGATTGGCAAACGCATCGGTGAAAGGAACGATAACAAGATGATCAATACCGAGACCTGATAATACTTCAATTTTTTCCTCCAATGTATTAATAAGTCTTACGCCAAGAATAGCCGAAGAAATAACCTTTCTGGGATGTGGATGAAAAGTAATGATAACAGATTCACCATTTATTTTTATGGCTTCAGTCTTTAACTTATTTATGATCTGCCGGTGACCGGCATGAACACCATCAAAAGTTCCAATTGTAACAACAGCATTTAGAAAAGCCGGTAAATTATCAATATCCTTGTGTACTTGCATGTACGCAAAATAAATGTGCAATGTTCAATTAGCAATACTCCTGGTTCAAGTATTTTTGCGGCTCAACGATATTCATGAGTCTATATTCAAAAAGAGGTGTTTCTGCGCAGAAAGAGGAAGTTCATGCTGCCACGAAAAGCCTTGATAAGGGGCTTTATCCAAAAGCATTTTGTAAAATTTATCCGGATGTTCTTTGTGGCGATGATCAGTGGGTAAATGTCATGCATGCTGACGGCGCCGGCACAAAATCAATTCTTGCTTATTTATATTGGAAAGAAACAGGTGATACTTCAGTTTGGAAAGGGATTGCGCAGGATGCTATTGTGATGAACCTTGACGATCTCCTTTGTGTAGGTATTTACGATAATTTACTTTTTTCTTCCACGATCGATAGAAATAAAAATGTGATTCCTGCAGAAGTGCTGGAAGCTGTCATAACCGGTACGCAGGAATTCTTTGATAAAATGAAAGGCTTTGGTATAAACATAACCTTTATGGGTGGAGAAACTGCTGATGTAGGTGATGTGGTAAGAACAATTGCAGTGAATGGCACGATGACTTCACGATGGCCAAAATCAAAACTCATTACCAATGAAAAAATAAAACCGGGAAATGTAATAGTTGGCTTGGCAGGTTTTGGTAAAGCTGATTATGAGGATGCATATAATAGTGGTATTGCAAGCAATGGCCTTACCAGTGCAAGACATGATATGCTTCAAAAAAGTTATGCAGAAAATTATCGCGAATCATTTGATAATTCGCTTGATGAGTCTGTTGTGTATATTGGTCCTCACAGGTTAAGAGAAAATGTTCAGTATTCAGTACGTAATGAACAATTGTCGGCTACAGTTGGAGAATTGTTGTTAAGCCCCACAAGAACTTTTGCGCCAATTCTAAAAGAATTATTAGAAGATCATTTTGAAAGGATCAATGGCCTTATACATTGCAGCGGTGGTGGTCAAACAAAATGCTTAAAATATATTCCGGATAATGTCCGGATTGTAAAAGATAATTTATTTGAAGCGCCAGTCATTTTTAAATTGATCCAGCAAGCAAGCAAGTCTGATGATAAAGAAATGTACCAGGTTTTTAATATGGGTACAAGATTAGAGATTTATACAAATGAAAAAGATGCTGCCTCAATAATCAGCAGTGCAAAAAAATTTGGCGTAGATGCACAGGTTATAGGCAGGGTAGAAGTCAGTGAGAAAAAAGAGTTGGTGATCAAAACATCAACAGCTCAAATAAAATATTAGATTGTTACAAAGAGAGGTGTTAGTTTTTTGCAACTACAAATGTTATAGGCTGCTTTCTATAGGCATTTACTAAATAACCATTTTGCCTCGCGGGTATCCATCTTGCCCCCTTTTTTATTATTCGCATAGCCTCTTCCTCTATACCAAATCCATGATTTGTCAATGCCCTTACATCTGTTATACTGCTGTCTTTACCAACGATAAACTGAACAATTACTGTATATGTACCCGGCTTGCATCCATTTTTAACAGGAACATTCGGGTCGAGGTTTGTAGTTAAAAAATTTCTCCATGCCTTTTCGCCACCAGGATATGATGCTTCGATCTGAACTTTTTCAAAAACTATATTGTCTGTATCGTTTACAGGCTTTATTGTAGTGCCTTTTAATTCCTGTAGGGTTACTTCTTTTATCACTACTGGTTTTTTAGTTTTAATTTCAATCACGCCATTCTTTGCCTTATCACCGTATTTATCAATCGCTGTTTTATCTTTTAATATCGTTATTGATTCAATGCTGTCTGCGATTACTGTTTCAAGAGAAGCTTTATCTTTTATTTCTCCATCAATTATAATTAAATAGTCCTCATATTTTCTAAGAATTTTGGGGATAGTATCCTTTGATAGTACACGAGGAAACGTAAATTTCTTACTATAATCAAAATTCTTTAAATAATTTTCGTAATACCTATTCGTCATTAAACCTACCTTGTAATAATGTTTTCCATAGTTAACTGCGTTTTTTGTAAGCTTACTAACAAAGTAATTTGAGAAATCAGAAGGATTATAGTTTTTCAATTGTGCGTTATCAATTCTTTTATCATCAACCCATACACCATACATTTTTGCGTCTGTCCATGATTTAAGGTCGGCCGCAGTTGGAGATTTCTTTTCAGGTGGAGGCAAATTATTTATCCAATAAATTGTATCAACTTTAGGTACTGTATCCCCCTGATACTTATAATTTTTCTTGGTATCAATCTCAATCACTCCATCTTTTCCCTTTTCACCGTATTTATTCTCGCCATGCTTGTCAATATAAACCTTAATACTTCCAAGGCCATTTTTAAGGATAAGAGTTGAGTCAATATTTTTCAAACCCCTCTGTGGTTGAATAACGCCATCGATGACAACTAGGTACTTATCATACTCTTTGACCCGATCATCAAGGGGCTTCGTAGTGTCAGCGTTGCTTTTGTTTATCAATGATTGCATCCCGACATTGTCCAATTGCCGATGATCTTTTTGCGTAGTTTGATAACTGAATGCAAACAAGAAAATGATAATGGTTGCCACTGGCAATACCATCAGCTTTCTGAGGTATTGATAGCTTGGTTTTGTTGATGTTGTGATCATGGCTATACGTCTTTTTATCTGGTTATGAAAAAAAGGATTGACCAAATGATTATTGGTATTTAATGCCTGCATCAGCAGCAGTTCAGCATACTGCCAGTTTTTATTTTCCTTTATGGCAAATTCATCTGCAAGAAATTCATGGATGGCCTTTAATTCTTTTTTTATAAGGTGAAAAAAAGGATTGATCCAGAAGGTAGTTGAAAGGAATTCCATAAAAATTATATCCCAACTATGTTTTTGCTGAATATGAAATAACTCATGCCGAAAGATCTGCTCGCCTTTTTCTGAATGCAACTCAATTTTCCTGTTCCAGAAAAGCCAGCGGAAAAAAGAGAAAGGAGTGCCCGGCTCATCGGTGTTAATAAATTTTATTTTATCGATCTGCTCCACTGGATTTCTTTTGATAATGAATCTTATTTTATTTAATGAAACAAAAACTCTGACAATGAAAAATGAAAGAACCAGAAAATAAAAAAGATAAAGCAATTTTTCATCAGTAAACCATGACGATCGTGTTGCTTCAGTAATTAAAGCAGTTGAAACTGGGTCTTCGACAGCAGGAGAGGAGATCACTTGCAAGGTTTGCAGTACGACTGAAGATCCTGTTTCATTTTCGGAAAAATAAACCGGGATATTAAGAAAAGGAATCAAAGTACTGATGGCAACGGCCATTAATAAATAAAATCGATTATAACGATGAAACCTTTTATTTCGCAACGCAAAATGATAATAACCATACAGCAATCCTGATGCGGCAATTACCTGGAGCAAGTAAAAAAGAGGTTGATTCATTTCTTTTGGTTTTGCTGTTTTTTAATTTGTGCTAACAAACTTTCCAACTCCTCGATTGAAATATTATTTTCCTTAACCATGAAAGAAACCACGTTGCTGAAAGAACCTTCAAAATATCCCTTGACCATTTGTTTCATGGTTCGTTTTGAATATTCTTCTTTTCCAACAAGCGGTGTGTATAAATGTTGCCGCCCCAATACAGTAATACTTACGAATTCTTTATCCACAAGAATTTTTAACAATGTGGCCACTGTATTTTGATGTGGCTTTGGTGCAGGCATCGCATCAATTAACTCTCTCAAAAAACCTTTTTCAAGTTTCCATAATACTTGCATCACCTGTTCTTCTGCTTTGGTTAAAACTTTCATTTTAAAAATTTGATAAACCAAAGCTATAACTAAAAACTTAGTTTAACAACTAAATTTTTAGTTTATAGAAAAATTTTGACTTCGTCTTGCTTTGTTTAACTTATTTTGCAACAAATCCGTTTCGATGGCTGATAATATTATTGAACTTAGGAATGTAAATATTTACCAGAGTGGAAGTCCGATCTTACAAGATGTAAACTTGTCGGTAAGAAAAGGTGAATTCGTTTACCTCGTTGGCAAAACCGGTACCGGTAAGTCCAGTTTATTAAAAACATTGTATGGTGAATTGCCGCTGACTGAAGGCGAAGGCACAGTAAATGGCTTTGATCTTAGGAAATTGGATTGGAAAAAAGTTCCTTATCTACGCCGAACGTTGGGTGTCGTGTTCCAGGATTTTCAATTATTGACTGATAGAAATGTAAATGAAAATCTCCGGTTTGTTCTTACAGCTACAGGTTGGACGGACAAAAAATTAATGGATGAAAAAATAGCAGACGTTTTGGATAAAGTAGGCCTGAGAGCCAAAGGTTTTAAAATGCCTTTTGTATTGAGCGGCGGCGAACAACAAAGAGTGGATGTTGCAAGGGCACTACTAAATTCCCCGAAGGTCATATTGGCAGATGAACCAACTGGTAATCTTGATCCGGAAACTTCAGATGAAATCATGAGTCTTTTATTTCATATCGCAAAAGATTTTGGTACCACAGTAGTAATGGCAACACATGATTATATTGTAGTTCAAAAATTTCCTGCACGAATGATAAGAACAGAGAGAGGAAGGATGATCGATAATGCTACCATATCGATTGAATAAGCTGACGTGCATTTGCTTTATTATTAAAAATTTGCCCTAATAATCTTTTCCTCAGATTGATCTCTTCTTCTCTAAACGGATGGTGATAGAGTTGAGATATAATTGATGCCATAGCATAGCCCTTTGTACCAATATGACAAGCATCTTCCAGTCCTGAGCCTTCGACTGCTTCATCATTTACTACACAATGCCGTCCGTTATAAAGTGCATTGATCAATTTTAGTTTGATGCCTGTTTTATTAAAGGAAGGCAACACATGGATATGAGCCTTGGCGATCAGGTCATTTAATTCTGCATCGGAAGGGTTTCTAACGATATTTACATTTTTATTTTTTTTACTCTTCCTGATCAAACGTTTTGATGGATCCTTTCCCGCAATAATAAATGGAACTTTTGCCAATGAAAAAACTCTATCAAGTAACCATACAACGGCTTTCTCATTTTCAGCCACTGATAAATTACCATGATAAAGACAATAGGCTCCAATGCCTTCAGCGCTTTTAATCTCAGTATAGGGAACAAATACCGGCAAATATGTTGTTAAGCTTTTGTCCAATTCTTCTCTATAAAAAACAGCATCATTATTTGATACTGCAATTATTGGTAGCTCTTCGGGTAATTTTCTTTCATATTGTCTCAAGAACATACTTTCATTTAAAAAATAAACCTTTTTAAAAAGGTTTTTTTCTCTTTGAAATAGCTGGCTGTAATAAAAGAATTCAACGTTGTGTAATCGTAAAAAAACTTTTCTTTCATTCAGAAGCAGGGGTCTTAAATACGAAGTGCAATGAATTCCTTCCATCAAAACAGGATAATCATCCTTAAGCAGGTTTGCTAACAATAAGGGATTTTGTCTTGATTTGACGATATAGGGCATTGTGAGGGAAACAGCTTTCCAACCAGCTAACCTTTCATAATAATTTACTTCTTCGCAATATTTATTCAATTCATTTTGCTGACCTCTTCCATAATCAAAACAATGAAGCTTGATCTTAACTCCTTCTTCATGTAATGCTTTGATCTTGTAAAACAGATCGACGACGCCTCCGTAATCGGCGGGCCAGGGCACATCATGACAGATAATATGAAGGGTTTTATCGTTACTCATTAAATAATTCCTTGTAAAAATTCAGCAGCTTATCTTTTTCTTTCTGCCAATTCAATTCTTGTTTTGCGATCAAACAATTCTTTTTAAGCTTTGAATAAAGTTCCTGGTCATTTAAAAGCTTGTTAATTGCATTTGCAATTGTTTCGGGTTCCAGATCATCTATTAATTCCGCAATTTTAATTTGATCATTTATTTTTTTGTATTCGGGATAGCTCATGGTTACCTGCGGAATACCAGCATGAATGTAATCAAAGAATTTGTTGGAAAGAGATAAGTATTGATTTAGTCCGGTTCTTTCAAAAGGGTTTACAGCAATATAAGCTTGTGTGGTTCTTTTTTTTAACTCCTCCGGCGGAAGCATTCCAAAAAAAATTACTTTCTCCGATAAATCATTTGCCTGGACAACTGATCTCATTTCCCCGATAAAATTCCCTTCACCGCAAACCCAAAGTTTTGCATTTATACTTCTCATTGCGAAAACAAGCTTATCAAGTCCGCGGCCTTTATTTACTGCTCCCTGGTAAAGTATATTATCTTCTGATCTTATTTGTTCATTTGATTCGATGAGCCACGGCACATTACGAACTACTCTATAATTAGCGTTGTAATTTTTTTTAAATTCTTCCGCAAGACTATCACAAACTGTATAACCATTTTCAAATTTCGAGATCATTTTTTTTTCAATTCTGTGCCAGAAGCGATATATCTTTGGACGACTAACAACTTCATCTAGCTGTGAAAAGTATTCATGAGCGTCATAAACACGTTTCACTCCTTTCAGTTTGGAAATATAATAGCAGGGAAGTATAGTGTCAAGATCGATGGCACAAATACAATCCATCTTTTTAAAAAGAAGGAAAAAGAAAAGGCGGATATTGAATTCGCTATAAAATAGTTTTCCTTTATTAAACCAGCATTTAAGTCGTTGCTGACGGTAATTTGTTTTTGAAAGTGGGAGAGAGGTCTTAAATTTTCTGCCAACCAGCAACACATCATAACCCGCACCGGCAAGTGTGCCGCAAATGCGTTGCATTCGCTGATCGTAGCTAAGATCATTTGTAACCGTAAAAATCAGTTTCTTCACTTCTATCAAATATAAAAGAAAAAGTCCCGTCTCGCCTGAGGCGAGACGGGACTATAATAAATGTAGATAAGTTTTTACTGCATTCCCTCACCCGTATTCATACTTTCTCTTTCACCTTTCATGTTTTTACGTTTGAAAAGATTAGGATCAAACTTTCCAAATCTCCAGTTGAAATTCAGCCGAAGAAGCTGCGGATCACGACGGCGGAATACATCCTGTACAAAATATTGTGATTCTGAATACGTATAAGAACGACGGGTTCTGAAGACATCACTCATATTAAGTGAAATAGAAGCCGCACGGTTTTTCAAAAATTCATATTTAACACCCATATCAGCATAATAATTTGAACGAACATATCCCTGGGCCGACGATGCAGGACCAAACATCATTCCCATACCACCACCGCCGCCACCGCCACCACTACCTCCCGGAGGAAGTACTGTTTTAGAATTGTACACTGCTGTAAGTTGTATAGAAAAATTCTTAGGAAGTTTGAAAGTATTGTTCACTTTTCCAAACCAACTCGCAAACTGATCTTGCTCAGGTTGTGCCGGGTCATCAATATTGATCTTTGAAGTATATAGATTCAGGTTAGAAGTAAGATCCCACCATTTGGCAATTTTATTTTTCATCGTAAGTTCAAGGCCCGTTACATAACTTGAGTTTGCATTTATGAAAGTATTGAGCACATAATCTTTGCCATTTACAGGACTCGTAAATTTCTCCTGATAGCTGGTGATCAGGTTGTCTGTGTGCTTATAATAAAGGGAAGCAAGAAAATTATCTTTATTCTTAAATATTTTCTGATAAGATACCTCAAATGAATTGGTAAACTCAGGTTCGAGATCCGGGTTGCCTTTCCTCAGGTTAAGAAAATCGGACGAATCAGTAAATGGTGATAACTGAAAAAAGTTTGGACGATTGATCCTTCTTGTATAATTTAATTGTAACTCCTGCTCTTTTTTCAACTTTTGACTAAGAAAAACACTTGGGAAAAAACTAAGTGGAAAAGAATTACTGAATTTTTCACCTGTTTTCATAAGCTCACCGTCATAGCCTGAGCTTTCAACTCTAAGACCAAGCTGATACCCGAAAGATTTTAGCTGGTTTGTGTACGTAGTATAAGCCGCCAAAACATGATCTTCGCTTTCATAATCGATTTGTGAAGCCTGTTGAAGCGTTGGCTCTCCAGTAACTGGATCAATATAATAAAATGCACTTGTGCTGTTTGCTTTGTTGAAAGCACCTCTTACACCCATCTCTATTTTTGATTTGTCAGTAATGGGGTTAACAAAATCAGTTTGTACTATTATACTTTGACCAGTGCCAGAGGTGTTTTGTTGCTGAGCAAATTGACTAGCAAGAGTGCCTGAAGGATAATTATAATAATCAGTTCTAATAAGATTCTCATTTATGTTTGTCCTCTTATTATATGTAGCATCTGCTGTCCACTCTCTTCCTGCTTTAGGAAAATTATGCTTGAAACTTAATTGGGCACCTCTGAATTTGAAAGTACCTTCTGAATTTGTCATTCTTTCGAGGTACGAAGTTTTCTTTATTGCGTAAAGAGAATCTACCAACAACTTACTAATTGATTCAGGGCGGAAGGTACCATTACCAATATTAGTACTGGCAGAAAGAGTGTTCCTGTTATCAATAAAATAATCAAGACCAGCTCTGAAAAACTTAAAATTACCAACCATTTCACTTCTGTCATCCTGGTGCAGATAAGTGTTTGGTTGATCCAGAATATTATACCTGTCAGTAAAGCCAGTACTTATAGATTTACGCTGGTTATAATTAGCGCTTCCGAAAATATTTATTTTGTTTTGACGAAGGCTAAAATCAGCTCCTAAACCAATTTTTGCTCTCGAATCAATACTTGAGCGAACGCTGCCATTGTAACCAACTTTTTTATTTTTCTTTAAAACAATATTTAAAATACCAGATGTACCACCAGATGCATCATATTTAGCTGAAGGATTCGTAATAATTTCAACTGATTCTATTGCATCAGCAGGGATCTGCTCCAGTTGCATTGTTGTTGGACGACCATCAACAAAAATCTGAGGTGTGTTGTTACGAAGTGTAACGTTGCCATCCAGATCAACTGAAAGAGATGGAACGTTTTTCATAACATCAACCGCAGTACCACCTGCAGCTATCACATCTTTCTCTACATTATAAATTTTCCTGTCAATTCCTAATTGAAATAGCGGTTTGGAAGAAACTACAGTCACATTACCGAGTACCTGCGCATCCATTTCCATTTTTATATTACCAAGGTCTTTATCAATTGCATTCAGCATAGCACTCATATCACCGCCTTGCATTTTTAATTCAAAGCCGACATTTTGTTCCATTGGTTTAAAACCAATACCCGTAATTTTTAATTTTGATTGGCCAAAAAGAGGAATGTTTTCCAAAGAAAATTCGCCATTTGCTTTTGTAAGCATGCCGGCTATTATTACATCTTTTCTTTTTTTAGTTGCTGTATCCATACGGCTTTGGATCAACTGAACTGAAGCAGCTTCAACCGGTTTGCCGGATTGTGCTTCTACTACTTTTCCATACATACGGCCATTCATTTGTTGGCCATTTCCTGCACCACCGGGTCTTTGCATTGGATTTTGAGCAAATAAGCAAAAGCTGGTAAGGTTTAATA
>Ga0105249_10002815_pt1 | contig 15014 bp, 10 predicted proteins | sample KBSS44metaG_FD_81522 | JGI IMG/M metagenome (GOLD analysis project Ga0105249, IMG submission 81522) | Switchgrass rhizosphere microbial communities from Kellogg Biological Station, Michigan, USA - KBS S4-4 metaG | ecosystem: Host-associated > Plants > Roots > Rhizosphere > Soil | place... | reverse complement strand
GTCACCGGTTTCGGTGTAGCCGCCGACTCTGGAGTGGATGTAGGTGAGCCCCGCCACCGGCCCGGCGCGCAGGCTGCCGAGGTCGAACAGGTAGCCCGCCCGTGCGGCGAGCGCCAACGCGCTGGCGTCGGTGCTGCTGTGGATGGGCAAGAAGTCGACCGCGCCGGGACGGTTGAGGTTGATGTCGTGGGAGCCGTAGGCCACCAGGGCGTCGGCGAACATCTGCCGCGTGGCGTAGGACAGGTACGCTGACCCCTGGATGGCGTCGAGATCCACGTTGGCACCGGTCCTCAGGTCGGCGCTGAGGTTGGTGTAGTTGAGGGCAACGCCCATGATCAGGTTGCGGCTGATGCTGTACTCGATGCCGGCCGTTCCCGAGGTCGCGTCGTAGTCGTAGCCCACGGCATCGGCTGATTCGGAGCGGTTGCCGCCGAGGAAGGTGCCCATGGCGAACGACGTGAAGCGCCCGGCCGACCCGGCCTGCGGCGCGCGCGCCCTGTCGGTGGCGCCGAGGCCCATCGGCGCATCGGCCGCGGCTGCCGGGCCCAGATCCGCGACGGCCCTGGCCTCGTGCGTTCCGGCGAGACGGGTGAGCAGCGACTGGGCGAAGCCGCCCGTCGTCGTCATCACGATGCCGGGCTGCACGGCGATGGTGCTCGGTGCCTGGACGATGTTGGTCATGTACCGCCCCACCAGGTCGAAGCCGGCGTTGGTCAGATGCAGGCCGTCCGGGCCAAAGTAGTATTGGCCCTGGAGAGGATTGTTGTTGGTTGGATTGCTGGGCGTGGCGCCACAGACGGCTGAGAAGGGACTAGGCAACCCATTCGGCGGGCACATAAAGCCCCCGCTAAAGCCGTATTTTGCTGGATCGGCGTTGACAGCCTGCCCCAGGCGGCCGAGGTCGAACAGGAAGAAGCGGTTGCCCGCCTGGGCGTACGGCAAGAGCGCAGTCTGCATGCCGTCGAAGTAGGCCCGTGCGTATTTGTCCGCAGCGTCTTTGAGGTCCGGATTTGAGTTGAAGATCGGCTGAAGCTCTGGCAACCCGGAGATGGTGCTGAATTCACCGAGCACGAAGTTGTGGGCGCCAGCCTTGATCAAATCGGTGACCCCCTTAACACCGATGGTTGGGTCGCCCATGGCGTACTTGACCGTCTGGTCGGCAAATTTCTGAAAATTGTCCTTAGTGAGCAGCTCGCTCGGATAGCCGGCTGAAAAGCTGCTGGCGTTTGTTTGCCTGACAATATCACGAATGTCGTTGCCGCCGATGTTCAACGTAATTAGGTCGTGCGGTCCGAACGGAGGATTGGTGCCCAGGAACGCCGTGACCTGCTGGGGCAGATTCAAGAAGGGGGGAATGCCTGGCGGCCCGATCAGGGGCGAAGCAGTCGCGCCGCCCACCGCAACGTCCAGGATATTCGGAATGCCCAGGTGGGCCTGGAGCGACAGGGGGTATACATTCCAAAACGAGGCTTTAAACCCGGGTGGGGCAAGAGGGTTCGAAGCAGGCTGATTCGAGAGGCTGAGATCGGCGTAGCTGTCGCCGAACACAATCAGCCGGTCGAACGTCTGTTGCGCCGCGGCGTTTTGCGATAGGCCCGCGACGGCAAGAGTTAGGGCGGCAGCGGAGATGGCGGAGCGTGCCCATGCACGCGACCGAGGGTGACGCATCACGGAACTCCCCCCAACGCAACAACTGTTCAGCGTTTCCTGAAGCCCGGAGCCCTTGCATACCCGGACAGGGCCAAGCTCCTTGCGCCTCGTTTAGGATTGTTGCGCCGGCAAGGTGCAGCTGGGAAGAGGCCGCAGCGACGATTTCCGCTGACTGTGGCTCAGTAGCCACTCGATCTGCGGGCTGACGGAAGCGGGGCGCGGCTCGGTCCAGCGCCGACTCCAAAGGGTTGGAGAGCGGGGTCAGACCCCTCGCCTCCGGCGTCAAAGCAGAGCACGCAGCTTGAAGCGAGGGGTCTGACCCCGGTCCCGACCTACGGCCCCTCGGCCATCGGATTGCCCTGGGCGTCCAGGTAGGAGATCCGGACCATGTTGGTGGTGCCGGGAGAGCCGAGCGGCACGCCGGCGACGATGAGCACGCCGTCGCCGGCCTTGGCGAAGCCCTCGTCGAAGGCGATGCGGCAGGCCTTGCGAACCATGGCCGCCTGGTTCTCCGGGTCCGAGGTCAGCACGCAGTGCACGCCCCAGGCGGCGGCCAGCTTGCGCCCCGTCGCCACCACCGGCGACAGGCCGATCACCGGCAGGCCCGGCCGCTCGCGCGCCACGCGCAAGGCCGTGGAACCGGTGGCCGTGTAGCAGATGATGCAGGCGAGCTGCAGCGTGTCGGCCACGGTGTGGGCCGCGGCCGCGATGGCGTCGGCGGCGGTCGCCAGCGGAGGCGTGCGCGTGGCGTGGATGATGGCCTCGTAGCTGGGGTCGTTCTCCGCCTCGACGGCGATGCGGTCCATGGTGCGGATCGCCTCGACCGGATACTTGCCGACGGCGGACTCGGCGGACAGCATCACCGCATCGGCGCCGTCGAATACCGCGGTGGCCACATCCGACACCTCCGCCCGTGTCGGCACGGGCGAGTTGATCATGCTCTCGAGCATCTGCGTCGCCACCACCACCGGCTTGCCGGCGGCGCGCGACTGCCCGACGATCTGCTTCTGCAGGCCCGGCACGCGCTCCACCGGCATCTCCACGCCGAGGTCGCCGCGCGCCACCATCAGACCGTCGGAGTTGGCGATGATCGAATCGAGCTCGGCGATGGCCGCCGGCTTCTCGATCTTCGACATCACCGCGGCGGCCTGGCCGATCAACTGGCGCGCCAGCCGCACGTCCTCGCCGCGCTGCACGAACGACAAGGCCACCCAGTCCACGCCGAGCCGCAGCGCGAAGTCGAGATCGGCCTTGTCCTTCTCGGTGAGCGGACCGATCGGCAGCACCGTATCCGGCAGGCTGATGCCCTTGCGGCTCGCCAGCATGCCGCCCACCACCACGGTGGCGTCGATGTTGGAAAGGCCCTTGTCGGTCACGGTCATGCGGATCTTGCCGTCGTCGAGGAGGAGGGTGTGGCCCACCTCCACGGCGTCGAAGATCTGGGGATGCGGCAGGAACACGCGCTCAGGCCCGCCGACGCTCTCGGTGGTGTCGAAGCGGAAGGTAGCGCCTTCGCGAAGCTCGACGCGCTCGCCCTCCAGGGCGCCGACCCGGAACTTGGGCCCCTGCAGATCGGCGAGGATGCCGATGGGGCGCCCGAACTGGGCCTCGGCCGAGCGCACCGCGCCATGGAGCTTCTTCACCACGTCGTGCGCGGTGTGGCTCATGTTGATACGGAAAACGTCGACGCCCGCAGCGAACAGCCGCTCGATCATCTCCGGGGCGTGCGACGCAGGACCGAGTGTGGCGACGATCTTCACGCGCCGGCTGCGTCTCATTTGGCTTTTGCGCCCCCTTCGCTGGGATCTGTCAGGCGGATGGTCCAGTCGGTGGACTGGTTCACGTCGACCTCGAAGAAACCCGTGCGGTTGTAGCCCTGCTTCGCGCAATCGCTTGCGGTCTTGATGGTGAACGCCTTGTCGATGGTGCACATGAAAGCATTGCCGGCCCACTCGCCACCGCCGTCGTAGTCCACGGCATGGACATACCAGAATCGGCTGGGCAGCGGCCCCTTGTAGAGGGTCTCGCAGGTCTGGCCCGGCAGCGTCCACCAGCCCTCCGTCGTCAATCCGCCGCCGGCGTCGCGGTAGCCTATGGCGACGCCGACCCGGTTGGGCGTGGTGTTGCAGAGCTTGAGATCGGCCCGCGCCGGCGCGGCCAGCACCGCCGAGGCCGCCAGCGCCGCACACGCCGCCACGCCCAGGCGGGCGAGCGAGAGGCGAATCGGCTGAAGGGGTGCTGGCCTCACGGGTCGATCAGGATCGCACGGAAATCGTTGACGTTAGTGTGGGTCGGGCCACGCACGATCAACCCGCCCGCGGCCTCAAAAAACGCTGTGGCGTCATTGTTGTCGAGCATTTTTTTGGCATCGGCGTGACGCGCCCGGGCGAGTGTGCCCGGATCGATCGTCACGCCGGCCGGATCGGTGACCAGGCCTTCGCCGCCGTCGATGCCGTCGGTGTCGGCCGCAAGCGCGGAGATGCCGGGTCGGCCCGCCAAGGCAATGGCGAGCGCCAGTGCGTACTCCTGGCAGCGTCCGCCGCGCCCCTTGGCGTTGCGGACGGTGACCGACAGCTCGCCGCCGCTCAAGATTGCCGTCCTGCGGCCGGCCGTGCGGGCCTCGAGCGCAAGCCTGGCATGGGCCGCGGCCACCTCGCGCGCCTCCCCGGTCACGCTGTCGCCGAGGTTGACAACGGCATAGCCGGCCCCGGCCGCCAGCTCGACCGCCACCGCCAGCGAGCGGGCCGGCGTCGCGATCATGCGGTACTCGGCGCTGGCGAAGGCGGGATCGTCGGGCTTGGGCGTCTCGTTGGCGGGGTCGGAAAGGATCTCGGCAACCTGAGCCGGAACGTCGAGGCCCAGCGCCTGCATGCGCGGCAGGTGGCGGGCGAGCACGGCGCGCGCTTCGGCAAGCGTGGTGGCATCCGCAACCGTGGGCCCCGACCCGATTGTGGCGGGGTCGTCGCCCGGGACGTCGGAGATGGCAAGCGTGAGCATCGGCGCCGGGGTCGCCTTCCTCAGTCGGCCGCCCTTGATGCGCGAGACGTGGCGGCGCACCAGGTTCATCTCGTGGATGTCGGCGCCGGACTTGAGAAGGCCGCGCGTCAGCGCCGTCTTGCCGGCGAGGTCGAGCCCGGCGGCCGGCGCCGCCCACAAGGCCGAGGCGCCGCCGGAGAGCAGCACCAGCACCAGGTCGTCCGCCGCCGCCGAGCGCGCCAGAGCCAGCGTGTCCTCGGCCGCCCTGAGGCTCGCCTCGTCGGGCGTCGGATGCCGCGCCTCGACGACGTGAATCGCGCCCGGGCGCTCCGCCGGCAGCGCCGCGATGGTCCCGTACGGCGCCGTAGTGAACCCGGCGATGCGGTCGAGCGCGCCGTGCTCACGGTAATGCCGGTCGGCTGCCACCGCCATCGCCGCGGCGGCCTTGCCGGCCCCCACGACGACAAGCCGCCCGCGTGCCGGCACCGCCGGCAGATGCACGGGCAGGCAGACATCGGGATGGGCAGCTGCCACCGCCGCGTCGTAGAGCGCCATCAGCAGCGTGCGGGTGTCGCCGGCCCGCGGCCCGTGTGTCAGCATCCGTGGGCGCCCTCCGAGCGTCCGGCTCCCTCGCAGCATAAAGCGCCATTTCGTGAAGACGCGGTGAACCCGTCAAGGGTGACAAATTCGCCCCCCGCGCTCTAGTATAGGAGCATCATGGCCAATCGTGGAATGCGGGGCTCCGGCATCGCCGGACAGGAGGAGTTAAGCTATTGCGTCGTGCCGGGGCGCATCGACCGCGGGCTCATCCTGCTTTGCGACCACGCCGGCAACGCGATGCCGCCCGGCTACGGCACGCTGGGGTTGCCGCCGGAGCAGCTCAAGCGCCACATCGCCTACGATATCGGTGCGGCGGCCGTCACGCGCGCGCTGGCCGCGGCGCTCCAGGTGCCGGCGGTGCTGACGCGTTATTCGCGGCTGCTGATCGACCCGAACCGCGGGCGCGACGACCCGACGCTCATCATGCGGCTCTCCGACGGCGCGGTGGTGCCCGGCAACCGCAAGCTCGATGCCGTGGAGCGGGAGGAGCGGCTCCGCCTCTACTACGAGCCCTATCACCGGGCGGTGGACGAGGTGATCGACAGCTTCCTGGAGGCGGGCGTCGCGCCGGTGCTGCTGTCGATCCACTCGTTTACGGAGAGCTGGAAGCTGCTCCCGCGGCCGTGGCACGTGGGCGTGCTGTTCGGCGACGATGCGCGGCTTGCCCGACCCCTGCTTGACGCGTTCTACGCCGAGGGCGACCTGATCGTGGGCGAGAACGAGCCCTACGCCGGCCAGCTCGAAGGCGACTGCCTGTGGCAGCACGGCGCCCAGCGCGGAATAGCCAGCGCGATTGTCGAGATCCGGCAGGACCTCATCCGCGACGCGGCCGGGCAGGAGGCCTGGAGTGAGCGTATGCGCCGCATTGCGGAGAAGGCCCTCCAGGATACCGGCATCGTCGGGCTCGCAGCAACGGGGGGTGGGGAATGGGGAGTGGGGAGTGGGGGAGCCGCCGTCGGTCGCCAACGCCCCACTCCCCAATCCCGACCTCCCCATTCCCCGCTTCAAGACCTCGCGAAGAAGGCCCTCCAGGATACCGGCATCGTCGGGCTCGCAGCAACGGGGAGTGGGGAATGGGGAGTGGGGAGTGGGGGAGCCGCCGTCGGTCGCCAACGCCCCACTCCCCAATCCCGACCTCCCCATTCCCCGCTTCAAGACCTGGCGCGACACAAGGATGGAGATGAGCCGATGACCAAGCTCGACAAGGACCTGACGACGGAGCTCGAAGCCGCGGCTTTCCGGCGGCTGGTGGAGCACTTCCGCAACCGCACCGACGTGCAGAACATCGACCTCATGAACCTTGCCGGCTTCTGCCGCAACTGCCTCTCGAACTGGTACCAGGAGGCCGCCGCCGAGCGGGGCGTGACGCTCACCAAGGACGCCGCCCGCGAGATCGTCTACGGCATGCCCTACAAGGAGTGGCAGGCCAAGCACCAGAAGGAGGCGAGCGCCGAGGCCGCCGCCGCCTTCGAGAAGTCCAAGCATTGAAGCTGCGGAACGGTACCGGGCTGACACGAGCGGATTCCCCTCCCCTTTGTGGGGAGGGGCTAGGGGTGGGGGGAATCCCGATATTCGAGGTTTGGGGTCCCCCCCACCCTGTCCCTCCCCCACAAGGGGGGAGGGGACGCTGCGGCGAGATCCGTTTCGTCAGCGAGGGTCAGTGTCAGCCGGTGATCGGCTGACACTGCTGACACCGCCTTTATCCCAAGTATAAGTATTGACTTATATAAGGATAGAATGGCATGATGAGCAGCTCCAACGAAGCAGGAGCCGCCCCATGAAGATCGACATTGCCGCCACGCTTGGCGCCGTCACGCGCGAGATCGCGAGCCGCGAGCACGAGGGCCGCCCGGCGCGCGTGCTCGTCGCCGCGCGCACCTACGACACCGGCATCGACGACCTGTGGGACGCTCTCACCAATGCCGAGCGCCTCCCGCGCTGGTTCCTCCCTATCTCGGGCGACCTGCGCCTCGGCGGCCGCTACCAGCTCAAGGGCAACGCCGGCGGCGAGATCAGGACGTGCGAGCCGCCGCGCCATCTCGCGGTGACGTGGGAATACGGCGGCCAGGCCTCGTGGGTCACTGTGCGTCTCGTCGAGGAGGCCGCGGGCAGGACGCGGCTCGAGCTGGAGCATGTGGCGCACGTCGACGACAAATTCTGGGACCAGTACGGCCCCGGCGCCGTGGGCGTGGGCTGGGACCTTGCCATCATGGGTCTCGGACAGCACCTGGAGACGGGCGCGGCGCTCGACCGGGAGGCGGCCATGGCCTGGCCGACCTCTCCCGAGGGCAGGGGCTTCGTGCGCGGGAGTAGCGAGGGCTGGTGTCGCGCGTCCATCGCCGCCGGCACGGACGCCGCTGCCGCACAGGCCGCCGCCGCCCGGACCACCGCCTTCTACACCGGGGAGAGCGCGTCTTCCGCCTCCGACTAGATGCACGCATTCGATATTCTCGGCGACCCGGTGCGGCGCCGTATCCTTGAGCTGCTCGCTGCCGGCGAGCATGCGTCCGGCGCCATCGTCGAGGTCATCCAGGCAGAGTTCGGCATCTCGCAGCCCGCCGTCTCGCAGCACTTGAAGGTGCTGCGGGACAGCGGCTTTACGTCCGTGCGCATCGACGGGCCGCGCAGGCTCTATTCGATCGAGCCTGCGCCGCTGCGGGAGATCGATGCCTGGCTCGCCCGGTTCCGCTCTTTCTGGGAGCACAAGCTGGAAGCCCTCGCCACCGAGGTCGCCCGGGGCAAGCGCAGCGGAGGTGCCAGACCCTCCCGCTCCGACGCCGTTCCGAAACCGGGCGCGCGGAGGGGCAGTCCCAGACGCGGAAGGGCCGACACCTAAAGCAGATTCTCGTCGTTGGCCCAATGCAAGCACGCCAGAAAAGACCGTTATGCCCCCGCAAGCTGACGGACGCAGACCGGAGGAAGTGTGCCAGGATTCGACCGGAGTTGCGACGGTCCTCAGCGACTTCCGGATTCTCCAGCTCCGGACATCGCGCGCACCGTCCCTGACCCATTTGGCGCGATCTCCACCCCTAGTGGTAGGCGATCAGTAAATTCTTCTCTCCCTTGCGCACCTCGCGAGCAGCCCCCGTAGACTTCCTTGTAGGTGCCCAACACTAAGTTTCGGGTAGCCCTTAAGCTTCGCCTTCTGCACACGTCACGACATTGATGCTGGCGGTAAGCCTTTCTGGACTGGAGGTCGGCCAGCGCCGCTTGAACCCCCGGCGCGTCGGCGCTCCGATTGGCGATCGCTTGATCTACGTCAAGCCCCTGTGTCATGGTACTTATGTTCGCCGAGCCGCCGCACGTCTGCCGGCACCGCAGTCATGCGACACGGCTGAACAGGGGAACCGTCGGCAAGCACGTAGCCCAATCCACTCTCCAAAACAGAAACTTTGTCGTGCAGACAGGTCAACCAAGCGCAAACGGACTCCAGATGCGATTCGAAGATGCACGACTGGAACGTGCCATCACCGAGTGGCGGGCGGCGGCCAGGGCCGCTACCCGGGCGATGCTCGACAACTATTGCTTCGAGGAACGCGCCAGCGACAAGCGCCGAGAGGCGTTTGAACAGTACGCATTGACGGCCGGTGCGCTAGAGGAGTTGCTGCGCGCACACTCCAATTACTGGTCTGATTTCGTCCGCGTCGACCAGGATATACCGCATACCTTCGCGTCTGAGTTCAAGCCAGCAGACTTAGGAGCACTCGATCCAGCTCAATGGATTGTGCGAGTCGAAAGTCTACTACGACCGCTTAACAAATTTGGTATTACGTTTGATGAGCTGAACGCGGCGTTTATCGGTAACCAAACAGACTTTCTTGATAACTTTCTCCGCACTTGGAATAATTCAAATATACGGGACTGGCGCCCCACCTTTGCAGTCTTCTATGACGAGGTTGCAGATGATTGCGATATAGACGAATGGCCGCACCGTTTACGCGACCGACTGGGGTTAGCTCACTACTCTGGCCCAGACCGTACCCCCAATCGCATTAATGAAATATACTGCTCAAGATGTGGCGGATGCTGCGAAGGCTTCCAAGTCAGTATGCTCGTTCACGGTGCCTACTGTTTTCGACTCATCTCCATGGCCGTTCTTTTTCCCAGCTCCACACGAGCTGTCTGCAGGTCGCGCAATGCCTCTGTTTGAGGTAGACGATGACAAACATTTGTTGGCAGAAATTCTGCATTTCAGAGTCGAATATAAACGCGCCCACATAACCAAATTAGGCCAAATCCAACTACCTCCAAATCCCTATTCAGTGGCGGGGCTTCGGAATCACCACTTGCTAGCACTGCGTCTCGCCGCCGACAGATACAATTTTGGGCAGGAGATACCAGAATGACTGAAGCTGGCGCTTCAGTTAAGAGCGCGAGACATCCCTGGCTCGATGAGCTTGAGCAAGAGCCCGAGGCTGCACTCGAGGCCCTACTCGGGGGATATCCTCTCGTGTATCCTTACAATCGAATGGACGCCCCCGATTCTGCATTTGCGTTGCTGTCGGCTTCCGATTCGACCAGTTCGTCTAAGCAGATCCTGGATGGCGCTATTTGTGATTGGTTGGAGAGGAGGAGGAAGCTTCGCCCTTCCGGTATCCGTCAACAGCGGCAGCGCTTTATTAGAGAAGTCGGTGAAGTTTTCGAAATTGTGGGCCTCCTCGGTCTGGCGAGTGCCGCGGTGCGGCTTCGTCAGCAGTTTGTTATATGGAACGATTTCGTTAGTCGCCTATCTGACTCGCCCGCTAGAGATGCACGCGCTGAGTATTGGAGGATGCTTGCCCTCACCCAGCCATTGGTGGCCCAGACGGATATCACGATTAACACCCAATCACTCTCGCCGCTCTGGATGATGATTTGCCGAGAGGCTGGAGCGCAATTGCCCAGGGAATACCTCGCAATCGGGCTGTTGGGCCTTCGGCGCGTCCCGCAGCAGGCTGGGGACTCCGAGATACGCTGGCTGGCCGGTTTGGCGCAATGGGCGCTTCACCAAAATCCGTCAATCAAGGACTTCACTGCAGAGTGGAGGACACTCAAGACCTTGTATCCGCGTGCGCCAGCGCGCTGGCGTCGACTAATTAGAAATCTTCTCTCCGCCCCCGCTTTTAAGCAGAGATCAATTAAACTACCTGCTTGGTGGGAGGCGGATGGCCTTTTTCGTAGTGTACAACCGGGGCCTAGCTCAGCCAGTGCTCAGCTCAGATCGCCTTCGCCGTCGGATGCTGCGCGCGTAATTGAGAAATGTAACGGCCCCTGGTCGCTAGCTGAGCCCGAGCTTGACTCTTTGCTGACTGCGCATCGTCGTTATGTGGCGGCAACTGGCGACGCTCAGTTCTTTGTCCGTGCGATTCACGTGTTGGGTACAGCACTTCTTGGACGGAGACACACTGAGCAGAATCCGATATCGCTTAAAGTGCAAGCGATGGCCAGGGAAGGCTTAGCATGGGATGACAAAAATACCTATTTGTGGAGCCTTTGGGCGAATGCTTTTGCGTTCGGTCATAATCTTGAAGCCGCTGAACTCGTATATTGGGAGTCGAATCGTCGATTTCCAAGGGTTCCGCAACTGCGAAACCAGCTAGCTTTCATAATTTCGCTTGGTCGTGAACGTACTGGGGAGGCAGAAGCGTTGCTGCGGGAAGGAGTGGATCTTTTTCCCGATGACGCGCACGCTCGCGTTCAGCTGGCCGGCATATTTATGAAGACAAACCGACACGTTGAAGCGATTCCACTTCTGAAAGAAGCGATTAGTATTTCCAGACATGCCAGCTCGCTGACGAGGTTGGCGACGGCCTTAATCCGGATTGATCAACTTCCGGAGGCAGAAGCGCTACTTCGCGACGCCGTGAGGGAGTTTGCAGATCAAGAGGTGCCACATATGCGGTTGGCATCGTTGCTGTCGGACCAGAAAAGACAGCCGGAGGCAGAGGCCATTCTGCGGAGGGCAATGAGTGTAATTCCTGACAGCATTCCCCTGCAGGGTCAATTTGCCCGCCTTCTAACGGAGTGGGGACGGCATTCCGAGGCCGAAGCACTGCTGCACAAGTTGTTGGATCGCTTTCCAGAGTCTCTGTCTGTCCGGGCTCAATTGGCGGCTTTGTTGTCACAAGGAGGTCGTGTCGGGGAGGGGGAAGCACTATTGCGGGAGAAAATGTCGGCGTATATTGCGCAAGAGGACGCCAAGCAGCTGGATCTTCAAGCGTCGCAGTTCAGTCTCGATAATATTCTCCACGAGGAATTGACCGAAGTGTTGGAAGCCAACTCCGACCTACGAAGTCAATTGGCTCAGCTGTTGCTAAAAGTTGGCAGAGTGGCTGATGCGCGCAAATTCGCTGGAGATGAAGATGAGCAACAGTCGGCGCCGTCCGTTCTACGTGACACGGAGGAGCAGAGATCGAAAGTGACGGACCCATTTCACGGTGCTGTCTTCGGACAAGGTGCCACTCGTCGATTAAGTTTCCAGTTGCAGCATTCCTATGGTGTGCGCCATCGGGAGGCCGTTGCGGAGCTGAAGCGGCTGTTAGAGACGGCGGATGATATCGGGTTCGCTTATGTAGAGTTATTGGCTGCGCGGCAGCGTGTATGGGCGTCGACCCAGGCAACTCTTCCGCCGTTTGGAGTTGCCTTTGAGCACGCTCTTGCGACGGAGGATAGCGCGCTCTTGGATGAACTGGCAAAGGTGAAGCCGCGCCTTACCGCGCTAACCATGGTCGCCAAGGCCGTTCTCGGTGATTCAGAGTCGGCCACCATGGTTCAGGATTGGCTTGGGCGTGGACCAGATGCTGGGGAAGAGCCCGCAGTGGCAGCTTTGCGAGGCGGGGTGCGCGCCGTGCTAAGGACGGTTGGATCTGTTGAAGACATATCTGTTGCCGTTAGACTCCGGCGACCCCGGATGACTAATGTTCTGTATACCGCTAATGAGATCACAATCGGAAACGTATTGCTGGTGGCATAACCCATGGAATCAGCGACACCAGCGTGCCTTTCCGCCGATATTGAGCCATGTATTGGCGGGTTTCGCTGCACGGTCTCTTTACGCTGACGCATGTCGACCAGTAGGTGGCTTGAGGTTGCGCACGGCCAGCTCAGCTCTTCGCTGCGCTCTTCACAGAGAGGAGGAGCAGCGCCGGTTCCGATGAGCGCGATCACATGGTCGCGCCCTCCGACAGATCGCCGGCGCGCGGTTGCTGGGGTCCGCTTTGCCCTCAAGGAACTGACAAAAAGCTCGTCCGCGTCGCGAGCGTTGATGTCGGCGGCTCTGGGTCAAAACTCACCGTGCGATGGGCTGCCGTCTGGCAGGAACGCATCGAAAGCGGACACACGGAACCGCTGGCCATCCGTTGGACCAGCTAGGGAACTCTGCTTTAGTCCTCCGGCCCCTCGCCGTTGACGACGCCGGAGGTGCGCCCCGGCATGCTGCCGTACTTGCGGTCCTTGAGGCCGGCGCCCAGCACGCAGACGCGCTGCAGCCGGTAGGACAATTCGCCGGCCTCCCTGAAGCCGGCGTCATAGTAGGTCCAACCGGTGCAGTGGCGATTGCGCACGCAACGATTGCGGCAGGCGTGGGCCGAGGACACCCGCTCGAACGGCTCCAGGTAGCGATGGAACGTCAGAGAGGTGCTGAGCTCCCAGGTGGAGCGCCGCAACCAAAGCACGTCCTCGTCCCCGCCATCGTCGTCACGTGCCTGCAGGCACGGCGCCGACATGAACGCCACAACGAGCGCCATCACGAGCGTCGCGACGGCCGAAGCCGCGGGCCGCAGATAACCCGATGGCCGCATGGTCCTTTCCCCCGATGCACGGAGCCTGCGCCATCATACACCACACACCGTCTGGTTGACGTCTGTCCTCCTTGATCAGATCGGGGAGCAGATCGGGCGAATCCGGCGGACGGCGGCTCCGGATGCAGCGGCAAGACGGGCCGGAACCCTAATGCATCCCCCGCTCCTCCGCGGGCGCGGCGCGGGCCCGGCCGAGGCGCGCGCCGATGGCCGGGCCGAGCTGCAAGAGCAGGGTGGCACCGAGGATGAGAGCGGCCCCGAGCCAGCCGATGGCCGGCAGGCGCTCGCCCAGCACCACGAAGGCGGCGAGCGCGGCGAACACGCTCTCCATGCTCACGATCACCGCAGCCTCCGAGGGAGGCGTGTACTGCAGGGCCACGATCAGGATGGTGAAGGTGAGGGCGCTGGAGAGCAGGCCGACGTAGAGGATATCGGGCGCGGCACCGGCGAGGCCCCGCAGGGTTGTCGTCTCGAACGCCGCGCTGCCGAGGGCCGCCAACACCGCCACCACGGCGAATTGGACGGCGGTGAAGCCGACAGGCCGGCCGAGCCGCGCCGCCCGCCCGGTGATGACGACGTGGATGGCCCAAAACAGGGCGCACAGCGCCACCAGCGCGTCGCCGTGGCCGAGCCCACTCAGCGTGCCGCCGCCCCCGAGCAGCCAGGTGCCGAGCGTCGACAGGGCTACGGCGGGCCAAACGGTCCCGCCCGGCAGCTTGCCGCTCCAGGCCCAGGCCACGAACGGCGTCAGGACCACGTAGAGGGCGGTGAGAAAGCTGGTGTTGGTGACGGTGGCCGTCCTGATGCCCGCCTGCTGCAGCCACGCCGCCACGAAGAATGCCGCGCCGCCCCATATGGCCACGCCCCAGAGCCCCGGCCCGAACCCTGGCCCGAACCCTGGCCGGAACCCTGGACTGGCCGTCCTCGCCGCGGCGCGCCGGTGCTCGCGCCAGGCCAGCGGCGCCAGCGCCACCGCCGCCAAGGCGGCACGCGCCGCGATGAAGGCGAGCGGCCCGACATGGTCCATGGCGGATTTCTGGAACAGGAACGCCACGCCCCACACGGCGGCGGCCAGCAGCAGGGCGATGTCGGCATTGAGGCGGGACATGGGTACTTGCCGCGGAATGGAGTGATGCCGGCATTGGCTGGAAGGGCTGCTGTGGGGTCGCCCGCCAAGGCGCGCTGCCGCCGGCTTATGCGCCGCGGATATGACATATGTTCCCGCCCACGGCCAAATCCCACTACCGAGCGCCCGCTGCCATGCGCTGTGGACAAGGCCCACGCCGCAGCTTAGGGGATGATTGTGGGAGCCTTGCGAATGGCAGCTGCATGTTCAACAAAATCCTGATCGCCAACCGTGGCGAGATCGCCTGCCGCATCGTCAGAACCGCGCGTCGGCTCGGCATCCGCACGGTGGCCGTCTACTCCGAGGCCGATCGCGACGCCCTGCATGTCGAGATGGCGGACGAGGCGGTGGCCATCGGCCCGGCGCCGGCGGCGCAGTCGTATCTTGTGATCGACAAGATCGTGGAGGCCTGCCGGCAAACGGGCGCCGAGGCCGTGCACCCCGGCTATGGCTTCCTCTCCGAGCGCGAGGCGTTCCCCATCGCTCTGGCCAAGGCCGGCATCGTGTTCATCGGGCCCAACCCCAAAGCCATTGCCGCCATGGGCGACAAGATCGAGAGCAAGAAGGCGGCGGCGAAGGCGAAGGTCTCCACCGTGCCGGGCTTCCTGGGCGAGATCTCCGACGCCCGCCACGCCGTCGAGATTGCCGCCGAGATCGGCTACCCCGTGATGATCAAGGCCTCGGCCGGTGGCGGCGGCAAAGGCATGCGCATCGCCTGGAACGACGCAGAGGCCCGCGAAGGTTTCGAGCGCTCCAAATCCGAGGCCGCGTCCTCCTTCGGCGACGACCGCATCTTCATCGAGAAATTCGTCACCGAGCCGCGCCACATCGAGATTCAGCTGATCGGCGACCAGCACGGCACCGTGCTCTATCTCAACGAGCGC
>Ga0105249_10002813_pt1 | contig 15020 bp, 10 predicted proteins | sample KBSS44metaG_FD_81522 | JGI IMG/M metagenome (GOLD analysis project Ga0105249, IMG submission 81522) | Switchgrass rhizosphere microbial communities from Kellogg Biological Station, Michigan, USA - KBS S4-4 metaG | ecosystem: Host-associated > Plants > Roots > Rhizosphere > Soil | place... | reverse complement strand
TGGCGTGACAACCGAGCCGCCCGCTGGCCACGGTCAGGTAGCCGGCCGAGGCAGGACCACCCTCTGGACCACCGTCACCGGGCTGGCCAGCCGATGCCTGACCTCATCCCCCTCGCCGTCGAGGCCCGACCGAAGAACCGAACGCTGGGCAGACCAGCAGATCAACCCTGCCCCGCACCATAGTCAAGATCAACTACCTGAATGAAGATCAACCGTCGGTCGCGGCCACGGATCGAGGTTTTAGATGTCCATCGATCCGGGCGACGGGCCGCGCGTCGCTGAAGCGGCGACGATCGATGCCAGCGTCGTTCAGGTGATCTACAAGTGGCTCAAGCGCAGGCCTTGGCCGTGCTCGCGTGCGAGTCGCTGACCAACGGGTACCTGGGCGGACTATCGGCCGGGTGTCCGCTGCAGTGATCAATGCTCAGACCAACCCCTCGCCGTCGAGCGGACACTCGACGCTCCGCGCGTACGTCATGCCTCCGAGCCTTCAATGGACTTGGCGAGAGTTTGATCCTGGCGCGGCAGTCTGTGGCCTTGGCTGGGTTTCTTTGTGCGGGATACTCCGTGGAGGAGCTCAAGGGTGACCGTCGGAGGCGCGTGAGGATGGGCTCGGGGTCGACGGTGCGGCCGGTCGCGGACGGTATGCGCCGGGTGGGGGTCCTGCTGTCGGTCAATGTCGGCATGCCGAAGGACGTGGCCTGGCAGGGCAAGACCGTCCACACCGGGGTTTTCAAGGATCCAGTGGCGGGTCGTCGCCGGGTCGGCAAGTTGAACGTGGACGGGGACGGTCAAGGTGATCTCGCCGGACACGGGGGCGAGCAGCGCGCAGTGTTCGTCTATCAGATCGGCTCGTACCGGTATTGGGAACACGAGTTGGGCCGGGGCGACTTCGTCTACGGACAGTTCGGTGAGAACTTCACCGTCGATGGGCTCGACGATGATCAGGTCTGTATCGGTGATCGGTACCGGATCGGGACGGCTGTCTTCGAGGTCACGCAACCGCGCGTGACCTGTTACCGCGTCGGGATCCGGATGAAAGACCCGCGTATCCCTGCTCTGCTGGTCTCGCACCACCGACCGGGCTTCTACTTCCGCGTGCTTGAAGAGGGCCACGTGCAGGCGGGAGACGAGATTGTCCAGGTCGCCTCCGGCGCTGAGCGGATGCCGGTCGCCGAGGTGGACGCGCTGCTGTATCTGCCCGGCCACACGCGACAGCAACTGCTTCGAGCGCTGCGGATCCCTGCGCTCAGCCCGGGCTGGCAGGCGTCGTTCCGGGCGTTGGTCGAGGGAGAGCCCGGTGGCGGCAACGCCGGCCTCGCACTCACCAGCCCTCCTCCCGCCTGGCCCGGCTTTCGGCAGCTGACCGTCACCACGATCACTCGCGAATGCGACTCGGTGATCTCGATCCGCCTGGACGATCCCACCGGCGCGACGCTGCCGGCCGCCCGCCCAGGGCAGTACCTCACCGTGCGGGTTCAGCCCGACGCTGACCAGCGCTCGCTGCTGCGCAATTACTCCTTGTCGGGATTGCCCGATGCCGGTTACTACCGGATCAGCGTCAAGCGTGAGCATGACGGCGCCGCCAGCGGCTATCTGCATACACGGCTGACCGTAGGCGACCGGGTCGATGTGGCGGCGCCACGCGGCACCTTCATCCTTGATCGCACGCAGGCCCCGGTGCTGCTAATTAGTGCGGGTATCGGCGCCACCCCAGTCCTTGCGATGCTGCAGGCGCTTGCCGAGGAGCATTCGGATCGGGAGATCTGGTGGCTGCATGGCGCACGTAGCGGCCGCGACCACGCATTCGCCGCCGAGGCCAGGACGCTGGCGGCGTCGCTGTTGAACATCCGATGCTACGTCTATTACAGCCGTCCCGGCCCGCACGACCGGCAAGGCCGCGACTTCGACCACCCCAGCCGCCTCACCGGGTCACTCCTCGCCGCGCTCGCACTGCCCGGAGACGCCCAGGCCTACCTGTGCGGGCCCGCGTCGTTCATGGCCGACATCGGCGCCGGCCTGGCGGCCATCGGCATCGACGGCTCGCACATCCATACCGAACCGTTCGGTCCCGCGCCGGGCCTGACGCCCGGTATCGCCGCGACACCGGCACGGACGCCCCACCCACCCGCCGGTCAGCCGGGGACCGGCCCGCCCATCGAGTTCGCCCGCAGCGACCTGGCCGTCCGCTGGAGCAGCGACTACGCCAGCGTCCTGGAGCTCGCCGAGGCATGCGACGTGCCAGTCCGCTGGTCCTGCCGGACCGGTGTGTGCCATACCTGCGAGACGACGCTCGTCGCCGGCGATGTCCGGTACGATCCCGACCCCGTCGAACCCCCGGCCGACGGAAGCGCGTTGATCTGCTGCTCGCAGCCACTCGACGAGGTCGTGCTCGACCTGTGACCGGTCGACCCAGAGGCTGGCGGCACTGGCTCACCCTGGCACGCACCCCCAGAGGCACAGCCGACCCGGGTCCGTCCTCGGTGCACCGCGGCACGACGCGACTCGAGGCATTCAGCGACGGTGTTTTCGCGATCACTACCACCCTGCTCATCCTCGAGATCAAGCCCCCGACCGACTACACCCACCTGCTCCATGGCCTCGCCATGCTCTGGCCGTCCTACCTCGCTTACGCGGTCACGTTCCTGTTCATCGGACAGGTGTGGGTGAACCACCACGTCATGTTCGACCACATCCGAACCGCCGACCGGGGCATCCTGCTGCTCAACACCCTGCTGCTGATGGTCGTCGCGTTTCTTCCCTTCGCTACGTCGGTCCTCGCCGGGGCCCTGCACGACGGGCACGGCCAGCGAACGGCCGTCGTCTTCTACGGCATCGCATTCGACGCGACCGCACTGACGTTCAACGCCGTCTGGCAGTACGCGCGAAGTCACGGCCTCATTAGCGACACGCTCGACCCGGCGGCTGCGACGGCGATCGGCAGACGCTTCCAACTCGCCCTCGCCTGGCTCGCAACCGGCGCACTGCTCGGCGCCGCGCTACCGATCCTGGGCGTAGCAGTAATCGCCGCCTTCAATGCCTTCTACTGGCTCCCGATCCGCGGCGAGAGCCCCTCAGACACCTGACATCTTCGAGGCGACGCACATGCTGCAGTTGTTCGCGTCCAAGTAAGCGAAGAGAATGACAGCTGCGAGACCGAGGAGGGGCGACGGCGACTGACCCGCTCGTGACCGCGGAGCCGTATGCAGCGAGCACGCCGGGCAGGAGTCAGCTGCTCGTCGCTGACGAAGCCGCCGGCGCCTGGCTGGAATCGCAGCGGGGGGTGACGGCGGGCGTAACTGGTGCGGTTGCCAAGTGTCGCCTCGTGTCAGTGACAAGCGAGTGACACTGCGCTCGGTGAGGGTCAGTTGTGCTGAGCGCATAGCCCAGATTTACTGGGTCGAATGCGTGGAGCTGAGGGGATTTGAACCTCTGACCCCTCGATGCGAACGAGGTCGGGCCGTCACCGGGCCCTACTCGTAGGGCAGTTGAGACTTCGCACGCACCTGCTGTCGACTTGGCGCGCAAGCCAATGGCCAACCTGGACATTGCGATGAGGCGCACTCGGCCGGACCGCTCCACCGGAACGCGTGCCGACGGGGCCGGTGACATCTCATGACGCCAGATGTTCAATCGTGCCGCCCCAGGTCCTCTCGTCCTGTTGACAACTCGTTGACACGAACTGAACTAAACGAGCCGTAGAAACAACGAAGGCCCCGGAATCCAGGGCCTTCATGGTGGGCGATACTGGGATTGAACCAGTGACCCCTACCGTGTCAAGGTAGTGCTCTCCCACTGAGCTAATCGCCCGTATGTGGCCGCCTGAGGCGACGTTGTTGCGAGGCGGCGGCGGGAATCGAACCCGCGTACAGGGCTTTGCAGGCCCTTGCCTAAGCCACTCGGCCACGCCGCCGGGTACGACCGAGATCCGATCACCGCGGCCCGCCGCCTGACGAGCCGCCGCGCACCGGGAGGTCGGAGCTGCCAGCCGTCGGGAGGCGCCTTCGAGCGGACGACGGGATTCGAACCCGCGACCCTCACCTTGGCAAGGTGATGCGCTACCAGCTGCGCTACGTCCGCGCGACGTTGGCAGCGCACCCGCACTGCCCGCCGGCCGATGACTCTATCCGATGCTACTTAGGCCACCAAACCAGTCGAGCTAGGTAAACGCATCAGACCTCGCCGAGCCACTGAGGCGATCCCAGAGCCGATCGATCTGGCGGGCAAGGGAGTCCAAATCGTCGTCGTTGCGCACGATCTCGTCGGCGATGGCGCGGCGCTGCTCGTCGGTCGCCTGGGCGGCCATGCGCGCTTCCGCTTCGGCTCGCGTCAATCCCCGCTCAGCCAGCCGGGCGAGCCGAATCTCTCGATCGGCCTCGACCACCACGACCGTGTCGAACCGATCGGCCAGTCCGTTCTCGGCGAGGAGGGGGATGTCATGGACGACGACGGCCCCGGGCGGCACGGCAGCGGCAAGCTCAGCCGACCGGGACCCAACGAGCGGATGCACGATCGCATTCAGCTCGTCGAGGGCAGCGCCGTCGGCGAATACGATTCGCGCCAGCGCGGCGCGATCCAATTCACCGTCCGGACCGACGACGCCAGGTCCGAATCGGGCGACGACGGCGGCAAAGCCGGGCGTGCCCGCCCGGACGACCTCTCGAGCGACGACGTCAGCATCGATGATGACCGCGCCATGCTCGCCGAACAGGGCCGCCACCGTGCTCTTTCCCGATCCGAGACCCCCGGTCAGCCCCACGTTCACTTCAGCGAGGCCCCTTGTGGCTCAGACGCTCAGCGACCGGCCAACTTCTCTCGCAACGCCGCCAGCGCTTCGTCCGTGGCTAGGGTGCCGTTGTTCTCAGCAGCCTCAGACGAGTAGGAGGTTGCCTCGCCGACCTCGGCCGCCGCCTCCGCATCGGCCCGCTGGGCGTCGGCGAGCTGCTTGCGGTGCGCGTCGAACCGTTCACGAGCGGCGGCGTACCGCTTCTCCCACGCCTCGCGCTGGCTGTCGTAGCCAGGCAACCATTCCTGGCTGTCCGGGTCGAAGCCCTCGGGGTAGATGTAGTTGCCCTTGTCGTCGTACTGGGCTTCCATGCCGTACTGCGCGGGGTCGAAGTTATCCTCGGTGAGCGCGCCCTCGTTGGCCTGCTTGAGCGACAGCGATATCCGGCGTCGCTCCAGATCGATATCGATCACCTTGACCAACAGCTCGTCGCCGACCTGGACCACCTGCTCCGGGATCTCGACGTGACGCTCGGCGAGTTCCGAGATGTGGACGAGGCCCTCAATGCCGTCCTGGACGCGTACGAACGCGCCGAACGGTACAAGTTTGGTGACCCGCCCAGGCACGACCTGGCCGATCTGGTGGGTCCGGGCGAATTGGCGCCACGGGTCTTCCTGGGTGGCTTTCAACGACAGGGAAACACGCTCGCGGTCCAGGTCGACGTCGAGAACCTCGACCGTGACCTCCTGACCGACCTCGACGACCTCGCTCGGGTGGTCGATGTGCTTCCAGGACAGCTCCGACACATGCACGAGCCCGTCGACGCCGCCGAGATCCACGAACGCGCCGAAGTTGACGATGGAGGAGACGACACCGGTGCGCACGGCGCCCTTGACGAGCTTGTTCAGGAACTCGCTGCGGACCTCGGACTGGGTCTGCTCCAACCAGGCCCGACGGGACAACACGACATTGTTGCGGTTCTTGTCCAGCTCGATGATCTTGGCTTCGAGCGTCTTGCCGACGTAGGGCTGCAGATCGCGAACGCGGCGCATCTCCACCAGCGACGCCGGCAGGAACCCGCGCAGGCCGATGTCGATGATCAGACCGCCCTTGACGACCTCGATGACCGTGCCCTCGACGACCTCGTCGTTCTCCTTCTTCTGCTCGATCGTGCCCCAGGCACGCTCGTACTGGGCGCGCTTCTTGGAGAGGATCAGCCGACCCTCTTTGTCCTCTTTCTGCAGGACCAGGGCCTCGATCTCGTCACCGACCTTGACGACCTCGTTGGGGTCAACGTCGTGTTTGATCGACAGCTCGCGCGAGGGGATGACGCCCTCTGTCTTGTAGCCGATGTCGAGCAGGACCTCGTCTCGATCGACCTTCACGATCGTGCCCTCGACGATGTCTCCGTCGTTGAAGTACTTGATCGTCTTGTCGATCGCGGCCAGGAAGTCGTCAGCGGAGCCGATGTCGTTGACAGCGACAGTCGGTACGGACGTCGTCGCGAGTGGAGCGGGTGAAACGGTGGTAGTGGACGTCATGAAGTAGGGGGTGTCCAAATGTCTCGTAGCGGCACGTTGCAGGGACCCTTTCGCCGGTGAACGTGCCGAGCCGCCGCTGCCCCGGGGGACGGTCGACGAGCGAGAAACGTGCATGACGAGCGTGGCCTGCTCCGGTCGAGGCACGCAGACCCTGCGACGCGATTCACAGAATACGTAATCATCTCTACAAGGGTCAACGCGGCCCCCCGTATTCCGGGCCCGCTGGGCTTTTAGCGGCCTTTCCGGACGGCCCACGGCGTCTCGCTAGGCTGAACCGATGCGGTGCGTCGGCTTCTTTACGCGGTCCTAACGCCATGGACGCGGACGTCGTGGTCGTGGGGGCCGGCCTCGCCGGCCTCGTGGCCGCTGCTGAACTCGCTGACGCCGGTCGCCGGGTGATCATCCTCGACCAGGAGCCTGCCGCGTCCCTTGGCGGGCAGGCCTTCTGGTCGTTCGGCGGACTGATGTTCGTGGACTCCCCCGAACAACGCCGATTGCGCGTGCACGACTCCCCCGAGCTCGCCTTGGCGGACTGGCTCGGCTCGGCCGCGTTCGACCGGCCCGAAGACTACTGGCCTCGGCAGTGGGCTGAGGCATATGTCGAGTTTGCCGCCGGCGAGAAGCGGGCCTGGCTCGCGCGGCAGGGTATGCGCTGGTTTCCGATCGTCCAGTGGGCCGAGCGCGGCGGCTATGGGGTCTCCGCCTCCGGCGCTCATGGCAACTCGGTACCTCGATTCCACCTGACGTGGGGCACCGGCCCGGGGGTGCTCGAGCCGTTCCTGCGGCGGGTGCGGACGGCCGTCGACAACGGAACGATCGAGCTGCGATTTCGGCACCGAGTCACCGCCCTGGCGACGCATGACGGCGCGGTGACCGGTGTCACAGGGGAGACTCTGGCCCCGAGCAACGTCCCGCGGGGCGTACGAAGTACGCGGGAGGTTGTCGGCGACTTTGCCGTCGGGGCCCAGGCGGTGATCGTCGCCTCGGGTGGCATCGGCGGCAATCACGAGCTGGTCCGGCGGAACTGGCCCGCGAGTTGGGGCGCCGCCCCGACGCACATGATCTCCGGTGTACCGGACCACGTCGACGGCGCGATGCTCGGCGTGACCGAACGCGCGGGCGGCCGGGTCATCAACGCTGACCGGATGTGGCATTACCCAGAAGGCATCCTCAACCATTCGCCGGTGTGGACCGCGCACGGAATCAGGATCCTGTCTGGGCCGTCACCACTATGGCTCGATCCGGGGGGTGAACGGTTGCCACCGCCGCTGTTCCCAGGCTTCGACTCCCTGGGCGCGCTGCGACACATCACCGGAGCCGGCTACGACTACTCCTGGCTGGTGCTGGACCGCCGGACGTTGTCCACCGAGTTCGCACTGTCCGGATCGGAGCAGAATCCCGATCTGACCAGCAAGGATATTCGCCAGGTGATCGGCCGGGCGCGTGGCGGACCGACCGGACCGGTGCAGGCGTTCCTCGATCGCGGCCCCGACTTCGTTGTGCGCCCCACGGTTGCTGAGCTGGCGAAGGGGATGAATGAGCTCACCGGCACCGATCTCATCGACGCCAAGACCCTCCGACGCCTCATCCAGGCCCGCGATCAGCAGGTTTCCTCCGGCCTGGGCAAAGACCCCCAGGTCGTCGCCACCGCTGCCGCGCGCAGATACATCGGCGATCGGTTGACCCGTATCGTCCGACCCCATCGCTTCCTCGACGCTTCCGGCGATCCGCTCGTCGCGGTGCGCTGCCACGTGCTCACCCGCAAGACGCTGGGTGGGCTCGAGACCGACCTGTCGGCCCGGGTCCTTCGATCGGACGGTCAGCCTCTCCCGGGGGTTTACGCTGCCGGCGAGGCCGCCGGATTCGGCGGCGGCGGCGTGCACGGCTACCGCGCACTGGAAGGCACGTTCCTCGGCGGCTGCCTGTTCTCGGGCCGAATCGCTGGCCGCGCGGCCGCAGCTGCCGTCGCATGACCCGCTGGCCAGCTCGGACCTCTGATCGGTATGCATGATCCGTGGTCTCAGCGACGGATGATGCATACCTTCCGCCCGAGGGTGGTGGCGCCGGCCGACGATCCGCCGATGCCTCGACGACGACGCGTGCGAACCGTCGCTGGTGGGACGACGACGCCGACAACTACCACGCCGAGCATGGCGCGTTCCTGGGCGTGGCCGATTTCGTCTGGTGTCCAGAGGGGCTGCGCGAGGCCGATGCACATTTGCTCGGCGAGGTGGCCGGCCGCAGGATTCTCGAGGTTGGTGCCGGTTCGGCGATGTGCTCGAGGTGGCTAGCCACACAAGGCGCCCGGCCGACGGCTGTCGACCTGTCGGGCGGGATGCTGCGCCACGCCCGGGCGGGCGCAGCCGCGACCGGCATCGAGGTACCGCTCGTTCAGGCCGACGCGCAGCACCTTCCGTTCCGGGAGGCCGCGTTCGACGTGGCGTTCACCGCCTTTGGGGCGGTGCCGTTCGTAGCTGACTCCGCCCGGGTGATGCGGGAAGTAGCGCGGGTGCTGCGCCCGGGGCGGCGGTGGGTCTTCGCCACCAGCCACCCGTTCCGCTGGGTATTCCCCGACGATCCCGGGCCGCTCGGGCTCACGGCGACGACGTCGTACTTCGATCGGACTCCGTACGTGGAGTTCGACCAGCACGGCGAGACGACCTATGTGGAGCACCATCGCACGCTCGGCGACCGCGTGGCCGAGATCAATGCGGCCGGCTTCCGGCTCGTCGCGGTGATCGAACCGGAATGGCCCGCCGAGTTGACCCAGGAGTGGGGGCAATGGTCACCCTTGCGAGGAGCGATGTTGCCCGGCACCGCGATCTACGTCTGCGAGCTCACCTGAGGTGCCTCGTCCACGACCGGACGACGACGGCGGAGTAGCAGGAGCAGGCCTACCGCGATCAGGACGACGCCGAGCACGGCCAGCGCGAGCGGAATCCAGATGCGGATCAAGTGCACTTTCGACAGTTGCTTCTTGGCATAGTCGGCCTGCGACTTGACCGAGGCGTCGTTGAACACCAGCGTTCCCGAGAACGCGGTCTGCCCACCGGACGCGAACGTCTCCTTGATCTGCTCGGATCCTTTGATGATCACGCCTGTGGTGGGCTCGACCCACACCACGCGCACGTTTGAGTACTTCCCGGGAAGGAGACTCTCGATCTTGATGTCTGACTCAGGCACCGTCTGCTCGAAGCGATAGACGTCAAGACCGTTGATCTTCTCCGTCGCCCGGAAGTTCATCGGATAGGCCTTACCCACGACGGTGTCGAAGAACGGGTAGCTCTTCTTCTCGGTATCGATCGGAAATGTGTAGGAAAGTCCCACGTGCTGGACACTCTGGTCGCCGTTTACGGCCGCGCCGTACTTCTGGCCGTTCGGCACGGCGAGTGCGGTCTTGCGGTCGAATGCGACCCGGTCAGTCGTCCGCTGGATGAAGGCGGGATCGGTCGACGGAACACAACCATCCGGCCCGGGCTTGGTCGTGCCCGGTGCGGCCCGCAAGCACAACGTCTCGTCGAACACGCCGACCGACGACGTTCCGGCTTTGGCGTCGCTCCTGACGATCCGGGTCGCGAGGACAGGAGCGGTCTGGACTGCCTGCTGCTGAAGCACGAACACCCGGCTGGTGCCTTCAGCGACGGTCGTCAGATCGACGTCCTGCGGAATCTTGACCAGCGCAGGCGCTGCCACCCACTTGACGAGAGCGGCGCCGACAAGTAGCAGCACGCCCAGACCGAGAACAACGGACCCGAGGACCCGGCGCATCGACGTTCAGGACTTGGGATGCAGCACGCCGTCGATCACGTTCACGACGGCGTTCTTGGTCATGATCCCGCCGCAGACGATCTTCACGGTGCCGTTGATCGTGTAGCTGTCGCCGCTACCGGTGATCGTCAGAGTGCTGCCTTCGAGTGTCTTGTGCGTGCCGGGCAGCTGCTCCTTCGTGAGCTCGCCCTCCACCACGTGGTACTTGAGCGTCGAGACGAGCTGAGCTTTCTTACTCGGGTCGGTGATCAAAGACTGGAGCAGGCCAGCGGGTTCTTTGGCGAACGCCGAGTCCAGAGGGGCGAAAACGGTGAGCGACGGGGCGGAATTGAGGGTCGACACCATACCGGCGACCGTGGCAGCGGTCACGACCGTCTTCAGCTGCGGTACGGCTGCAGCGGCGACGCCGACGGGCAGCTTCGATGCGGCAGTAAGCTGCGCCGGCGTCACTCCCAGCGTGGCGCACCCCGAGCCCCACGGCAGGCCCGCGCTAGCCGCGGAGCTGCTCGCGGCCGAGGAGGTCTCGGCCGAGCTGGCGCTACTGCTCGTCGCCGGAGCGGCTGCCGACGTCGTGTTTGACGACGAGGAGGAACCCGAGCTACACGCGGTAAGCACGGCGGCGGCGGCCGCGAGTACTCCGACCGACACAGCCATTCCGCGTCGCATGATCACGGCGATTCCTTCCGAGTTCGGTTCTTCGCAGGTAGGTACAACCTCGCCACCGTCGCCATTCCACCGCCACGGCGCAATGATCCGGGCGCGAATGTTACCCGTCCGTAACCGCGGTATGCCCTTTGTGGTCATCTCGGGCGGATCGTTGCCGAGGCGAACAGATCTTGCCTTTTAGAATGACCCCGCACGTGATTGCCTGAGTAGACGGCGACAGGGCCTCGCGGTACCGCGTGTGCCGCCCACTGGCGAGGAGGATCGCGTGACCACCACCACCGCCAAGCCCGAGGCACCGGTCGACAAACAACGCCAACCCGAAGGAACGCGGGGCTGGAAGGAGACGGTGGCGGTCTGGACTGCCCGCCTGGTCACCCTCGCGGCCATCTGGTCGCTGATCAGCATCGTGATCACCGGTGCGTGGGCAGAGTGGATCGACGAAATATTCGGCCTGGTCAACCTGCCGACCGACGCAAGCCTGTTCACCGTCGTCCTGCTGTTCATCCTCGGAAACGCGCTCAGCCGACGGATCCGCTTCGCCCTGTGGATCGTCATCTTCATCTTCCAGCTCTTCGCCTTCATCCTGGGATTGCTCGTCGCCATCTACTTACTGTCCGGGCAGTCCGGAGAAATCACGATCAACAACACCTCCGATCGGATTCGGCTGGGCCTGACGGTCTTCGAAGGCGTGACCGGTCTCGTCCTCGGCATTCTGCTCTGGAAGGCGCGCAGCGCGTTTCCGGCGCGACTCGGACGAGGTTCGCGACTCCAAGCGCTACTGGTGCTCATTGGCGGATTGATCGTCTCGGCGGTAGTGGCGATCGGCCTTACCGCAGCGTTCCCCAATAATCTCGAACCGGGGTGGGAGCGAATCGGCTGGCCGCTCCGGGCGGCGATCGGCCAGCTGCCAACGGAGAACTCACGGGTATTCCACGGCCATCAGGGGTACCACTGGATCGCGGTGATCGCCGGAATCATCTCGGCCGCTGCCCTCATTCTCGCCGCGATCGTGTTCTTCCGCTCCTCGCGGGCCAAGGACTTCGTCAGCCCGCAGGATGAGCTGGACATCCGCCGTCTCGTGCTGGAGACCGGCGAGCGGGACTCACTGGCCTACTTCGCGACCCGCCGCGACAAGTCGGTCATCTTCTCCCCCGATCACCGAGCCGCCGTCACCTATCGCGTCGTGGCTGAGGTGAGCCTGGCCAGTGCCGATCCGGTCGGCCACATGAGTTCGTGGCCGGGTGCGATCGAAGCTTGGATTGCCGAGGCCCGCCAGTTCGGCTGGTTCCCGGCCGCCCTGTCGGCGAGCGAGGCCGGGGCTTCTGCGTATGTCGCGGCCGGACTGAAGGCAATGGAGATCGGCGACGAGGCGGTCATCGAGGTCGAGTCGTTCGCTCTCGCCGGTCCGACGATGGCGCCGGTACGACGAGCGGTCGAACGTGTCCAGCGGGCCGGTTACACCCTGACCGTCGGCCGCCATGGCGACTTGGGGTTGGCCGAGCTGACCCATCTGGAGGAGATTGCTGACCAGTGGCGGGCGGAAGGCGACGAGCGTGGTTTCTCGATGGCGCTGTCGCGCCTCGGCGACCCGGCCGATCCACGGTGCGTAGCGGTGCTCGCCCGGGATGCGAACGGGGAGCTCAAAGGCTTGCTGTCGTTCGTGCCGTGGGGGCGCCGCGGGCTTTCTCTCGACCTCATGCGGCGCGACCGGGCCGCCGAGAACGGCATCACCGAGTTCATGGTGGCGGGGCTGGTCGATGCCTCCCGCGACCTCGGGATCGTGCGAATCTCTCTGAACTTCGCGATGTTCCGCGGGATCTTCAGTGCCGCCGAGCGGGTCGGCGCAGGGCCGGTGATGCGGCTGACTGGCGCGATCCTGTCGGTGGCTTCGAAGTTCTGGCAGCTGGAGAGTCTGTATCGGTCGAACGCGAAGTACCTGCCGCGGTGGGTTCCGCGATACATGTGCCACAGCCCGTCGATGAACGTCACCCGAGCCGCCATCGCGGCCGGTATCGCCGAGGGCTTCCTGCCCGGGAAAGATCCGGTTGAGTCGCGCGGACCGGACGACACCGTAACTTTCCAAGGCCACAGTGGCGTGCCGTTCGCGGAGGCGGCAGTTGCGCAGGCCGAAGAGTTGCTCCGACCGGTCCGACCGGTACAACGGCTTACCGAACAAGAGCGGGTGCGGCGCCGCAAGATCGCGACGCTGGAGCAGTCGGGTATGCAGGCCTACCCGGTAGGGGTCGAGCGCTCCACCTCGCTCGCCGCAGTGTGCGCCGAACACCCCGGCCTCCCCCGGGACAGCTATACCGGGAAACGAGTGTCCGTCGCCGGCCGAGTCCGTGCCGTTCGTGACTTCGGCGGACTGGTCTTCGCCGAGCTGCAAGACGGAGACAGCCGGCTTCAGGTCATGTTGACCGACGAGCGGACCGGCGGGGCCGCCGTGGCGCTGTGGCAACGGACGGTCGACCTCGGCGACTACATCGGCGTCACCGGTGAAGTCGCGACCAGCCGTTCCGGGGAACTGTCGATTGCGGCGGACACCTGGACGATGGCCGCCAAGTGCCTGCGGCCCGTGCCCGATGACCGAGTTGGACTGGCTGACCCCGACGCCCGGGTCCGGCAGCGCCATCTGGATCTGATCGTCAACGCCGAATCTCGCTCGATGATGCGCCAGCGCTCCGTCGCCGTGCGCGCACTGCGTGACGGGTTCGACCGACGCGGATACGTCGAGGTCGAGACGCCGATGTTGCAGGCGGTGCACGGCGGTGCCAACGCCCGCCCATTCATCACCCACATCAACGCCTACGACACGAACCTTTATTTGCGCATCGCGCCGGAGCTGTTCCTCAAGCGGCTAGCCGTGGGCGGAATGTCGCGCGTCTTTGAGTTGAACCGCAACTTCCGCAACGAGGGCGCCGACGCGACGCACAATCCCGAGTTCACCTCGCTCGAGGCGTATGAGGCCTGGGCGGACTACAACGACATGCGGGAGTTGACCCGGGAGCTGATCATCGAGGTCGCGACCGCAGTGCACGGGCGGGCGATCGCCCGCCGCCCTGACGACAATGGCGGCTGGACCGAGGTGGACATCAGCGGCGACTGGCCGACGGTCACTGTCTATGACGCAGCCAGTGCGGCCACCGGTGTGGAGCTCACGACATCGACGTCGAGCGACAAGTTGCGGGCGGTGTGCGAGGAGCACGACATTCCCGTGCCCGCACGGGCCACCCCGGGCGGCATGATCATGGAGATCTACGACGAGCTGGTCGAGGGGCATACGTACGAGCCGACGTTCTATGTCGACTTCCCGTTGGAGTCCTCGCCGCTGACCCGGGTCCACCGTGAGGATCCGCTCTTGTCCGAACGATGGGACCTCGTCGCCTTCGGCGCGGAGATCGGCACCGCGTACTCGGAGCTGATCGACCCAGTCGACCAGCGGGAACGGCTGACCACCCAGTCGCTGCTCGCGGCCGCGGGTGATCCCGAGGCGATGCAGATCGACGAGTCGTTCCTCACCGCGTTGGAGTACGCGATGCCGCCGACAGGTGGCTTGGGGATCGGCGTCGACCGCCTCGTCATGATGCTGACCGGGACGAATATCCGTTCTACGCTGGCCTTCCCCTTCGTGCGGAACGATCCGAGCGCCCGCGGCTGATTCCGATGCCGCCAGCGGCTCAGTGCGCAGCGTCGTGCCAGTTGACGCCGACCCCGACCGACACGTCGAGCGGCACCTCGAGCGGATAGGCCGCACCCATCTCTTCCCGGACGACCTCCTCGACGGCACCGCGCTCACCTGGCGCGATCTCCAGCACCAACTCATCGTGGACTTGCAGCAGCAGGCGAGACCGCAGGCCCTGTTTGGCCAACGCGGCGTGAACTCCGAGCATGGCGACTTTGATGATGTCCGCGGCGCTGCCCTGGATGGGCGCGTTCAGCGCCATACGCTCGGCCATCTCGCGGCGCTGCCGGTTGTCGCTCGTGAGATCAGGTAGGTACCGGCGCCGCCCCATGATCGTCTCGGTGTACCCGGTCCGCCGTGCGTCGTCGACGACCGAGCGGAGATAATCGCGGACGCCACCGAATCGCGCGAAGTAGGCGTCCATCTGCCCGCGAGCTTCATCTGGTGTGATCTTCAGCTGCTGCGCCAATCCGAAGGCCGACAAGCCATATGCCAACCCGTACGACATGGCTTTGACTCGACGGCGCAACTCGGCGTCGATCGCCTCCGGCGGAAGGTCGAACGCGCGGGACGCCACGAAGGAATGCAGATCCTCGCTGGTCGTGAACGCCTCGATCAGTCCGGCATCGCCGGATAG
>Ga0105249_10002802_pt1 | contig 15057 bp, 19 predicted proteins | sample KBSS44metaG_FD_81522 | JGI IMG/M metagenome (GOLD analysis project Ga0105249, IMG submission 81522) | Switchgrass rhizosphere microbial communities from Kellogg Biological Station, Michigan, USA - KBS S4-4 metaG | ecosystem: Host-associated > Plants > Roots > Rhizosphere > Soil | place... | reverse complement strand
CAGAACCCTCGAAGTTTGAGGCGAAATAGCCGACCAAGCAAAAGGGTGGCTCGGTTATTTCTAAGCCTTGGGAACAAACCTTTTCGCCTCACATTTTCCAGGTGCTGCTTGAGGTTGTCAGTGATATTAACGGGAAGACGGGGATGGAGATTGTCCGGGCCATCCTTGCAGGCGAGCGCGATCCCCAGCGTCTAGCCAGCCACCGCGATCGGCGTTGCAAACACGATCAGGCCACGATCGCCAAGGCCTTGGAAGGGCACTGGCGGGCTGAGCATCTCTTTGCGTTGCAGCAGGCCCTGGAGCAGTATGAGTTTCTTCAGCAGCAGTTGCAGGCGTGTGAGCAGCAGATTGACGCGTGTCTCCAGACGTTTGTGACACATGTAGAGGTCGAATCGCCTCCGCCGCCGCCTGCCCGCAAACGGCGCTCACGCCAGCGGCAGGCGCCAAGCTTTGACGTCCACAAGTATCTCGACGCAATGACCGGGGTCGACCTGACGCAGATTGATGGTATTGATGAGTTAACGGCCCTGAAGGTGATCAGTGAGATCGGGCTCGACATGGCGCGCTGGCCGACAGGCAAACATTGTGCTTCCTGGTTGGGGTTGTGTCCGGGCAACAAGTTGTCGGGGGGGAAACGGTATCGCATGCGAAGCAAGCCAACGGCTAATCGGGCGGCCAGCGCCTTACGGCTGGCGGCCCAGGGCTTAGTTAATAGTCACAGCGCCCTGGGGGCCTATTATCGTCGGATGCGCGCGCGGCTGGGCGTCCCTATGGCGATTACGGCGACGGCGCATAAGCTGGCCCGGTTAGTCTATAGCATGTTGCGCTATGGCACGGCCTATGTGGATGCAGGACAGCAGGCCTATAAACAGCAATACCGTGACCGGGTGTTGACCAATCTGCAACGGAAAGCGCGGGTGTTTGGTTACCAGCTCGTCCACGTTGAAGACACTGGCAGGGCGCAGGCCGCAGCAACGCTCTGATCTGAGGAAGTTACTTGGAAGTTTTAACGAGTGCCAACACTGCTCAACTTGGCCGTAGTGGAGGCCAAGAATGGTAGCCGGGTGTGATGCCGTCAGCAAAAATACATGGCACGCCGAGGCAGTGTGGAGGATGGAATGCGGATGAGCACTGCATGATTAGCTCGGACATCTCAGAGATGTACGAGCTGCCCATACATGCATTTTCCCCTTATGGTTCAAGGGGTTCGGACGATCAGAAAAACTCGCAACCAGTTATTACTATAACCTGACGAGAGCTGCGGCGTAGAGCGAGCATTACATGGATATCACCACCAAAAAATTCACCTTATTAGTTTGCAAAGTTCTATATACATTTTATGGTTTGTAAAAGACTAAAACCATTGGTTACATAGGGCGCGACACCCAGGGTATGGCGAGGTAGTCGAGTGTCTCAAACCCCCCATGGCGCTGTTGGAGTCCTCGCATCTCAATCTCAAGCCGCGTCGACAATGGCGTGAGGAGGAGAAAGTGAAAACCGCGGAGGGGTGGCCCATCGAAGCAATCGTCGAAGTGGCGCCGCCGCCAGTCCGTGTAGACCTTGCTCCGTGCTCCGCCGCCCCCAGTTACCAGGAACGTCTTCTCGGCGCGGGTGAAGCGCTCGTAGCTATGCACATGTCCAGAAAGCATGGCCATGGTTTTACGGGCCTGCATAAAGAGCGGTACAAAGGCATGCTGGACTGCGAGATTGTCCGATACCAGGACACTATTGGTATAAGGGGGATGGTGCAGCAGGACGAGGACGCCGCGGATGTCAGGCCTCTGCTCAAAGCGCTGAAGCTCCTGCTTATACCAGCGGATCTGTTTACGCCATTGTGCCACTGGCAGCCGACGCGCGTTCGAATCAAGAAAAATGAGCCCCAGCGGCCCGTAGGTTCTCGAGAACCAGTGGCACCTCTCGAGGTGTGGAAAGCGTGTAAAGAAGTACCTCAGAGCCGCTTGCCGCATAATCCCATAGTCATGGTTCCCCAGCAGCGGGAAGACCGGCACACATGCGTCATACAGGGGTGTAGCCAGTGTGTCGAAAGCGGACCAGTTCGCTGCTGAGGAACCACAGAAGACTAGGTCTCCTACAATCGCCAGAAAGTCCGGGCTCTCCATGGTGATCTGTTGGATGAGTTGCACACGCTCCTGGGCATTCGACTTGCGCCAGAACTCCACTTTTGAGGTGGGTTGCACATCACCGATAATGGCGAAGTGGCCTTTGTTATAGGGAATACTCTCGCACTGCCGAGGCGGTTCCGTACGAGTCTCTCCGAACCGCTGCTTGAGCATGGCCAGCATGCTGCCGGGTGGAGCCAAGCGTCGAGGGAAGCTCCTGCGTGGGGTCATCTTTGCCTGCATATACTTTCCTGCTGCGTCAGATCGTCTGTCATCACCGTGCACAAGCACAACCAGCACTTGCCCATACGCCTCGCTGCTACCACACCCTAGTCGACGCTGGCACGGAAGGCAGATCTGCTCCCGCCTGCGCACCAGGGCATGACGACGCAAGACATAATATGGTACCCTAAGAGCCTCTGCTTTGTCGCCAGTTATTCTGCTTTATAACGATAACCATCGTGCTTCCAACACAGAGCGCACAGCTCAACCCCCTCACTCCCCTCCAATGTGAGACCCACACCGGACCCTATCCAGACCCTCGTTTCTCTGTGCCCCCCCTGTTCTACATGCAGCAGGAGGCACTCACCCGTTTCGGTTACGGCACGCCGCAACGCCAACTTGTCACGACCCAACTCGTGCGTATCTACGAACTCGCCCGCGCAAGAGGAAACAGAATGATTTACAACGATCAGGAACTGCAAGGTACCCAGAAGCGCCTTGCTTTCTTATGCCACATCGTCTCATACACGTGCCACAGGTCAAACCGCTGGCGAACTTCCGCTTGATCTCCAAATTGAGAACTGCTGCCGCGAGAGACGTACTGCTTGACTCCGGAGGGGAGAATGCGTATGCTCGCGACATTTGTCGGCAAGCCATAGAAAAATCGCCATTTCTTCTGTGTGACGATCTTGGACATAGAGCCTCATGCCCTTCCTCGTAGGCAAGGAAAATATCACATGCTACGACGCTGTCTCCCGGAGAGCAGGCTCCCTGCTCAATATATCTGCGTTTTGCCACAATTCGGTCGCATCCATACGCCAAAGCGCTCGTGCTGGCCTGTCCTAGGCGTTGCGCTGCTGTGTGCGCTCTGCCTTGCCTGGACTACGCCAGGAGACGCGGCCTCAGAGCCGCCTGGTTTCGCCCACAACTGCTCAGGCTTTGCGCAGGATCCGCTCTTTGGGCCTCTCTGGCCTGGCACGTCTGAGCAGAAAGGGGGGAGACGTTCCACCGCTCTGGCAGCTATGGTGCCGCGCTTGGCATTACGCGGTAAGGCCTTGGCCACGTATGAGCCGCGGAAGGTGGGGCAGACAGCGCCGACGCTCGAAGCGGTATTTGGTCTTACTCCAGGTGCCCAACGGGAAATCGTCGAAACCCCGTTTGCCCAGGACGCCCGCGGGGTCGTGCTGTCTCCACATATCCTGGCCACGGTGGCCCATGCCCTCACCCCTGATATAGTAGAAATCTCTGTCGCACAGCAGGCCAACGTACAGACAGTACCCTTGCGGGTGACTAATATGACACTCGTGGCCCGGACGGCGCCTGGCGAGGAGGGCGTGCCAGCTCAGGTCGCACACGTGAATGCACCGTACGATTTGGCTTTGGCTCAGGCAGACAATCAGTGGAGCTTACAGCCGCTACCCTATGCTGCTGTCTTGTCCTACGGAACGGGAGACCCCGAGAAGCCCACGGGAGGGTTGCAGGCCGGAGATTGTGTCGTAACTCTTGTGACTGCACACAACGAGAAGGCGTACGATACGGGGCAGGATCGCCTGGTCATTGGGAAAGTGCTGGCGAAGGTACCGGTAGCCACGAATTACCTGACGCAGACCAAGCTCAACGTCAATATGTTCACGGCTGATTTGGCGGTACAGCCAGGAGATTCCGGATCCCCCGTGTTCGCCCTGCAGGCTGGAAAACCGGTCCTGGTCGGGTTGGTCTCGGCCACCATGTACCCCACCGCGATGTTTACCTACGTGGCGCGTATTGATCCTTTGCTGGCACTGGCAGAGGCTCTGCGGTTGGCCACCTCTGGACAGAGCAAGTCCTTGCTAGTGCGTAGCCCAGCCGCGACCAGTCCAGAGCAGCACTGATCTGGCCTCAGAAGAGCTTACCCCACTGGGCTGGGTTCTTCTCCAGCCCTAACACCTGCCTGGCACCGTACAGATGCTCCAGCAGTGCCTCAGGCACACGCAGGTCAAGCGTTTTACCGGAGTGCTTCTCCATGAGCAGTGTGTTCACCAGTGCTGCAGGTACATGCAACTCAGCACTCGCAGGCTCCTCAGTCTGTACCCACAGGGCCGCATACGCTGCTGGCGAGTGTGGCAGTGTTGGGTAGTTAGCAGTCGTAGTCGGTAGGATGGGCTGTGTCGGGGTGAACACCACCCACAGTGCAGCCATGGCCATACCGAGAGCCTTGCCGTAGAGGCTATACATATGTAACCCTTCTCTGTCTCCCCGCCCATCGAGTTCGATCTACGGAAGCTCTGTAAAAAATACAGGCGGGAGCCATAGAAGGTCGGTATTGACCTGATACCAGGTACATCTCTACCTATCCTAAGGCAGGTTCCAACATAGCCTGGGTTGCACACAGCACGGCAGACTATAGCTCCCTGAGAGGACAGGAGGCAAAAATTGTGCCAGTCATCCTGCGAAAGGTGTCATGGATACAGAAGAGTGGCCTGGAGCCACATCCCACGTGATCTGATGGAGCTGGGGCTGTCATGCGCTGCTAAAATGAGAGGGTGCACGAGAAACACTCCTAATATGAGAGAGGCAGCGGCTTAGGTGCGGCATGAACCCCAGCGTGTCTGAGGGGAAGACATAGGGCCGGAGAGAGACAGCTCGCGTAGAGAGTGGCATGATTTGTACTCCTCAGCCTCTGAAGACATATGAGCCGCTGCAGGAGCGGCTATTGGAGCTGCTAGTGGTGTCCGAGGAGCAGTCACTGGTGGAGCTCTGAAGTATGGCCGAGATTGCAATGGTTACAATCAGGCCTATGCTTCCTGCATGGAGGCGCATGGCTACACCATCAGATAAGCTGCCTCTGGCTTGGGAGAGGGCATGGAGAGCATGACGCTCGCGCTGTAGCCTAGGCGAGCCCAGTTTCCATGCTCGCGCAGCATGGTACTGCTCTAACTGTCAGCACGTATCAGGACGTGGCGTGAGTTTTTGTAGTTCTTGCCTGAGCAAGGCGAAATCCTGCCGGATATTTTCGGCCATATCCTCGCGATAAAATGACGCTGCTGGGTGATAACCCGCCAGGTATTTGCGGTTGTTGTGTTCGATCACACGCCCTCGTACCTCATTCACGCTGTTGACGCCGAGCAGCTTCTTGGTGGCAACGCTGCCAAGCAGCATAATCAAGGCGGGGTTAATCAGCTCAATCTGCTCGAAGAGGTAGAGCGAGGTACACGTGTCGACTTCATGTTTTCTGGGAGGACGGTTGTTTTCTGGACGGCATTTGACTGTATTGGTGATAAAGAGGTCTCTGCGGTCCACACCGCTGCCGGCCAGCACCTCATCCAAAAAGCGCCCGGCCGCACCGACGAACGGCTGGCCGCTACGGTCTTCCTCGCGGCCTGGGGCTTCGCCAATGAGCATTACGCGTGCCGATGGCGCTCCCTCCCCCGGCACGGCTTTGGTCCGTGTGGTATGTAACGGGCATTGTACACAGCTGCGAATCTGTGTGGCCAGTGCTTCCAGTCTCTCGGTTTCCTGTAAACGCGGCATGTCTCTCTCCCTACTGCGGCGTCACCGGAATCTCTACCAGACGAAACGGCGGACGGGCGGGACACGTCTTGTGGAGCAGCGGCATGGCGACATTGTAGACCGGCTCCCCTGTCGTTTGGCCTTCTGGCGTCCCGTGGTGCGCATGGCCATGAAAGACGGCTGTCACGGCATAGCAATTCAATGGTTCCTCGAGCTGGTTCGAGCCGAGAAAAGCAAAGATTTCAGGCGGCTCTCCCACGACAGTGTCCCGACTAGGTGAGTAGTGTAGCACAACAATGCGCTGCGGCGTCCGCAGTTTTGCCAAGGCCGACTCTAACCCCACCGCCTCGTAGACAAACTGCTTGGTGATTGCCTCGCCCCAGGGCTGCAGCGCCCACTGGTTGCCCAACCAATGCGGGAAGGTCAGCTCCGTGTAACACCCTGTGGTGTATAGGACTTCTAGAGCATAGGCACAGTGATGCGGGTAGACAAAGATATCAAGATCCTTAGTATGACGAATAATCCCAGTATAATGTACTAAGGCATACCCACCACCTGCGAGAAATGGCACTTGCGCTGTCTGTAATGCCAGTAGCGCCCGACGGAAAAAAAGCGCGGGCATCGAACTTAAAGGTCTGTGGCTGGGACCCTACTGATTATGCAAAGTCACCCAAGCCCTGGCTCCCTTCCAGACGCTTTGCAGCAAAATATGTACCACTACGTAGGCGCTGGCATCCTGGTGGGCTGTATACACGCGCAGATGGTACGGACACACCCATGACGGGGGCTCAAAGTCATGACAAGCCTCAGACATTGGGCACACAGATGCAGAATGTAGGGACTCAGGTCGAAGAGGCAGTGCAGGATATGGGGACTCAGGCTAAGGAGACCATGTAGGCGGCGGGGACCCAGGTCTACGAGCAGAGGCGCGAGAGCCTTCAAGATTTGAACCGGACCATAGAAGTCCAGCTCCACCAGTGGCCCCTCCAAGCGCTCCTGGTGGCGGGAGGGATTGGTGTGCTGCTTGGCCTCTTCTGGCGGCGGAGCTAGACCCATACGATCAGGGACGATACAACTGTTCCAGGGTGGCACTCAGCCGCTCTGGCGTGACAACGATGAGCTGTGGTAGTGTATAGTTCGGCATAAGAAGTACTATAAAGTCCTATCCTGTCCTACTATGTCTCTCTCAAAATGAGACAAATACCTTCTCAATTTGTGATAGAAATTTTTAACTAATTGTACTATAGAGACATTCTTAGGCCACTCGCCTTGTCCTCACGAGGGAATGCTCAGTACGCAACGTACTGGCATAGATCTTGCCCACAGAGACCATCAAAGGGAAGCGTATGAAGGAAGGGATCACGTATGAAGAAGCATAGCGTCTTTCCTGGCATGCTGGCTGTGCTCAGTCTTACTCTGGCCTCTGGTGTTTTAGCGCAGCAATCAGCGCTACCAGAGCAAAGCAAATCCGCAAGTCAAAGTTCTCAAAATTATCCCTCAGCGTCAGACCACAAACCTGACGCACTCACAGCAGTGCAGGGGGTGCTGCTGTCGACCGAAACCTTGCTAGGTAGTGACGTCAAGAATCCACAGGGCCAAGATGTCGGAGACCTAAAGCACCTCATGCTTGATCCGCACACCGGACGTGTGATGTATGGGGTGGTGGCTATCGGCGGATTTCTAGGGATGGGGGAAAAGACCATCGTGGTACCCTGGAATGCCCTTGAGGTAGCGCGCGACGGCAAGTCACTGGTGCTCAATGTGTCGCCTCAGACGTTGCAGCCAGTACCCGCCTATGAAAAGGGCAAGGGGCCTGTGAATGTTCCTGCTGGCGAAACGAGAGGCGGTGGTTGGGGCGTGGATACGCCCTATGGTCGGCTCTATGACCCAGCGAAAGAACAGATCATAAGCGGTCAAGTTTGTCAGCATAGAGACCAGTGCTCCTATGCCTGGCATGGCCCCTGGTATGCAGATGCTGGTGCAGACAGATGATGGGAAGAACACGCGTGTGCAGGTCGGCCCAACGTGGTACCTGGAACGCCAAGATCTCGACGTGAAAGAGAACACCCGCGTCCAGATCACCGGTGCTCAGGCCGAGATTGATGGGCAGCCGGTGCTCCTGGCACGTGAAGTACAGTTTGATGGGCAGCTCCTAACACTACGAGATATGCAGGGTATGCCGATGTGGAGCAGCGTCCGCCGCGCGGCAACGAAATAATGCAAGTAAGGAGAAGAGATATATTAGGTTAGGCTGTGACTTTTCTGGTAATTGCGCTTATAGCCGCTGTATTCGGCTTTGCAGGTATTGCTGGGGCTGCAGCAGGTATTGCGCAAATATTGTTTTACATCTTCCTAGTTATTTTCCTCATCTCCCTGGTGATGGGACTGGCGCGAGGACGAACGCGCGTATGAAACGCCGATGAGGTGCATACCGAAAAGCCAGGCGTAGCGTCGCGGGCCTTGCGGGACAGCTGCATGGTTAGCTACAGTAGCTGGGGAGTTCTGCCAGCTCGCAGCCTCCTATGCACACAAGGAGTTGCCTATGTACGAACACCTCGAACGTCTCTTTCAAGGTCTTGTACCAATGTCGGAATATCTCAAAGGCGTGTATTACGAGCTGGCAGATGAATTTTTCAAGCAGCTGCGTCAGCAGATTGAGATTACTCAAACTGAATTGCGAGAAAGCGAGCAGCTAGAAATTTACTATCACGCCCAGGGTGAGGAGCCTATTCTCGTGTCGAAAATTGGCTACCTTTCCCCGGGTCTCCTCGTACTCTATGGCAAGGATAGTAGAAATAACGATTGCAAAGTCCTCGCGCAGCTGCAGACCGTGCAGCTGACCCTGAAGCTGGTACGTAATGGAGCGCCGGAAAAACGCCGCACCATCAGCTTTGTCGAGCAGGCTAGAGGTTCGCTCTAAGAGCATTTTGCTGGGGCCTGGACCAGAGCTCCAACAGGGAGGCGGGTTAACCCCAGGACTGAACGGTCTGCCACTCCTCATAAGTAACTGGTCGCAAGTTTTGCCAATCGGTCTTAAGAAAGGCTACCCCCTCGACTTCAGCCCGCTTGAGCGGGTAGGGCATCGGCTTTAGTCAAAACAACCGACTTGAGTCGTGCCCCGCAGCCATCGCCTTCAGACGGTGGAATGTTCACTTACACGGGACCACCAGCGAATATGGCAGACTGCTTGCGGAAAACCTGGAGGCGGTGGCGTGCGCACTCCACCACAAAGACCCGATTCTCATCATCCACGTCTACCGCTATTGGCCCCTGGAACGGCTTCTCACGCTCCTCCAGGCCCTGGACTCGCTCCCTGCCTTTCATCATCACTGGATCCAGTTCCACACGTTCCCTGCCCCACTTGGACAGCGTGGCCTCGCCAGCCAGCTTGGTGATAAAGTCGCCATCGGCATCGAACACCTGCAGGCGGTCGTTCTTGAAGTCGGTGACGTAAATGGTGCCATCCTTATCGACGGCGACGCCGGTGGGTCGATTGAACTCGCCATCACCCTTGCCAGACGTGCCAAACTTCATCAGGAACCGGCCATCGGGGGCAAATTTTTGAATGCGGTCGTTGCGCCAATCGGCCACGTACACATCCCCATGCTTGTCAATATCGATGCCCCAGGGGATGTTGAGCTCGCCGTCACCGCTGCCGCTGCTGCCCCACTTGAATAAGAACTTCCCCTCCTTGGTGAAAACCTGAATCCGGTTATTCCGGCTGTCCACCATATAGAGGTTGTCATCCGCACCAAAGGCCAGACCGGAGGGACGGTTAATTTCACCGTCGCCAGCACCGGGCGTCCCCCATTTGCCGATCCAGTCTCCGTCCTTGGTGAAGACGGAGATGCGGTTGAGCCACTCATCGGCCACGTAGGCGTTGCCTTGGCTGTCCAGCGCGACCGATGTAGGCCAGAAGAAGGCGCCATCGCGGGCGGAGGGAACGGCCTCCTCAGGGTGAACTTTTTCACCGAACTGTCCAATGTATTCTTCGTCTATAGTGCAAATGGTGACCCGCTTGCAGGGCCAAAACACCGGGGTCTCAGTACCACGGCTGAGCACGTACAGCCGGTTGCCTTCGCCCCGGGCTACTGCCACCGGATGGAAGAACCCGTTCCCACCCCGGGTTTCTTGCCGTCCGATCGTATGGCTATACTGGAATGTTAACGGTTCAATTTGCGTAACCATGTTTACCTCACATAGATATCCGACGCACCAGTTGCCTCAACCCTGACCGCGAGTACTACGTACGGCTAAATACCCCGCCAGGTGCTGCGCACTGCTAATGGTCCCCCGCCAGTTTGGCGGGGATAGTCAGCCGTACGCAGTACCCCGCCAAACTGGCTGGAGTATAATTAGCCCTACGCAGTAGCCGCGCGCAGCACTTTGTCATCACTTGATGAAGTCAAGCTGCTCGAAGGAGCCCCGCAGAATGGCCTTGGAGTCCAGGCCCATCCATTGCTCCAGCAGCGTCGCGTAGGTGCCGCGGAAGTCGTTGTTCCACTGCAGGTCGCCTTCGTCCAGCTTCTCGGGCGCCAGGGAAGGATACTCGCCGTACAGGCCGCCTTTGACCGCGTCCCCAATCACAAAAGCCACACCGCCCGAGCCGTGGTCCGTTCCTGAGCCGTTCTCCTTCACCCGGCGGCCGAACTCGGTGAACATGAGGATCACCACCTCCTCATTGGCCTGGTGCTCCTTCAGATCCTGATAGAAGGTGCTGACGGCGCTGGTCACCTCATTCCACAGTTTGGGGAAGGTGATGTTCTGGTTAGCGTGGGTATCGAAGGTGCCGGGGTTCACACCGGTGTACAGAATCCGGGTTCCGAAGTCCGCCAGATGCACCTGAGCGATGTTCTTCAGCCATTGCGCAAAGAGGTCGCGGTTGTACTCGACGGTGGAAGAGTACATCTGCGGCGCCGAGGTGAGGATGTCAGCACCTTTCAGCGCATCCAGGCCGGTCTGGGACAGGTAATCATTCACCGGGCCGGAGCCGATCGCGGGAGCGTACGTTCTGGCGAAGATCTCGAGAGCTTCCATCCGCTGGTCTTCGCCCTGGATGCCGGTTAGCACCCCGTAGGTCTCCAGGTTGCCTACCGAGGCCACTGACACGCCGGGGGCGGCAAGGGCCCTGGGAAGGCCGCGGCCAAAGTTGACTGCGGTCAGTATGTTCTCCTTGTGCGGGTCCAGGTCACGGATGGCCCGGCCCAGCCAGCCATCCGTGATCATTTTCGCGGGCTCGGCGGTATGCCAGATATCCATGGAGCGGAAGTGGGAGCGAATGGGGTTGGGATAGCCAATACCCTGAAGGACGGCAACTTTCCCCTCGTCGTACAACGCCTTGAGCGGCGCCATAGCCGGGTGGAACCCGACGTTGTCATCGATGTGCAGGACCTGCTCTGGCTCGACTTTCAGCACCGGCCGGTAGTCCATATACAAGGGGTCGTTATAGGGGATGACGGTGTTCAGGGCGTCGTAGGCACCCGACATCTGCAGGACCACCAGGACCGGGGCTTTTTTATTGGCTGTCATGAATTGCTCCTTAACGAAGTAGGGTTTGAGGTCTCAGGTACTGCGTACCGCAATGAGCCCCGCCATACTGGCGGGGTAATCAGCCCTACGCAGTAGCTAGGCGTAGAGATATTCCTTGGTCGCGACGATCATCTGAAGCATCTGGCCAACTTGCTCAGGGAACTCCGCAGTAGTGGTGTACAGATCACCGCTCTTCCGGGCATGCTCCACCAGCATGCGGCGGGTCTCATCGGCTAATTCATAATGCCCCAACAGCCGGAGGCAACCGTCCACCAGAGCCTCCGAGGAGAGCGTGGGACCTTCGGAAGCCAGCTTTGTGACGATGTCCTGTATACCCGGGTAGCTGAGATCACCCACGCGGTCGGCAATGAAGTTAATGCGCTGTACCAGGGTGCCACCGTCGATCCACTCCTTGCCCGTGTGCCAGCCTTCGACAGAAGGCGGGTTCAAGAGCTCCTGCCCCATATGTTTCATCTCGTCGAATATGGGTTCAAAGCCAGGCTTGGGAGCGGTCCAATCGCCGATCAGGCGCATCGTGCCAACCACCGCCTCTATGGGGCTCTTGATCCTGGCAAAGCGGGCGTTCTTGAAGGCGTCGGAGTTAAACAGCACCCGTAGCATGGCACGGATGTTATAGCCGGACCGGAAGTACTCGTCTTCCAGTATCTTGATGGTCTCCGGGTCCTGGGGTGGGGTGTCCATCCAGGCCGGCACCTGCGCGTCGTCGGCAACGAAGTAATTGTAAAGATGGCGGGACAGGAAGCGGGCAGTGGCCGGCTGCTGACAGATGATGTCGATGATGTCCTCGCCGTTGAAATTACCGGTGTGGCCCAGGAAGGTCTTTTCGCCGTTATCGTGGTCGGCGGGATTATAGATGAATCGTGCGGCATAGCGGCCGTAGGGCTGTCCGGGGATGCCGTTGGCGACGGTCCAGCCGGTAAAGGCCCGGGCGCATTCCTTCACGTCTTTCTCGGTGTAGTTGAACTTGCCGTCCATGCCCACACCCATGGAGAACAACTCCAACAGCTCTCGTCCGTAGTTCTCGTTGATCGCCCCTTTGTGGCTCAGACAATTGTCCAGGAAGTACACCATGGCTGGGTCTCTGGAAATCTCGACCAGCAGATCCCTGAAGTTGCCCATCCCACAGCGGCGGAACATCTCCAACTCCCCATACAATGTGACGTAGCTCTGCACCTTGCTGTCAGCGGTGCACAAGACGCCGTGCCAGAAGAGCACCATCTTCTCTTCCAGCTGGTTCTTGGAGTTGATCATGCGAAACGTGCAGTATTCCGGAACGCCTCGGGTGAAATGATTCCATTCGATGAAGTACCGTTCCGCCAGATCCAGATCCAGTCCATTCGAATGGTCTTCGGGATGCAGGAGTTCCTCTACCGTTGCTTCGTACCCCTTCGCGGCTCGGGCTTCGAGTTCATCATACTGGGCTCCGAATCCAGCGCGCCGCATCAGGTGAGCCATCAAAGCGATATCGTTATTTGCCATCTGTTCTCCTCCTCAATCTGAGCACACCAATAATTGGCATGCATTATAACATGTCGAGCTTTTCCACACACCAGGCGATAGAGGGTCATAAGGAGAGATAGCAGATCACTGTGAACAACTCCAAACTGCAACCTGTAGAGTCAAAATACTCAAACAGCCTCTTTTTCCGTGCCTTGAGCGACGGTCTGAGCAGCAACCATACTCTTATGGGCCGTCGTCCTCCACACCTGCCGTCATCGCGTGGGACGGATGGACATAGATGGGCGTGTCTTCGTCTTCATACTGTTTTTCTGTCCAAGACCCGTGCGTCAGGCAGAGCTCCACGGCTTGCAGGGAGGCCTGCGTACGGGTCGTGTCACAAATTTTCATTTGAGACCATTTGCGGTATGATCTCGCTTCATAATCAACACGACATTATGAGACGATCACGATTGACGGCAGTGACGCCAGTGAAGTAGCCAGCAAGAGTGACGAGCAAGCGGAGGGGATAGCCATCGCAAGCTGCCAGGTTACATACTGCAACACCATGGTGGCACAGGACCAGCGCGCCATACAGTGGCTCACCCGTCCCACGCGAGGGTGCCAACCCTTGGACGCAGCGCAATGTCCCTGAGCTGGTGTTGAACTCACCCTGCTTTCATGCCAGAGACGATCATGTCTCACGCCGCCTGCGCAGACCTATGAGATGATCAGCTCGACGCGCCGGTTTTGCTGCCGACCCTCCGCCGTGCTATTGGAGGCGACCGGGGACGCCTTCCCATAGCCATGCGTGGTAAGTTGCACTGCGTTTACCCCATTCTGAAGCAGGAAGTCCCGTACTGCGTCCGCTCGGCGCTGGGAGAGGTCCAGATTGTAGGCCTCGGAGCCGACACTATCGGTATGGCCTTCGATCACCACCCGGCGCTCGGGATACTTCTGGAGAAAGGTCACCAGTGGATACAGATTGCGCAATGCGCCCGGGCGGAGGTCGGCTTTGCCGGTCTCAAACAGGACGTCACCGAGGGTGACCACCAAGCCCCGGTCTGTCTGCTTGGCCTGGAGGGCAGCCAGTTCTTGCTGTAACTGCTGCACCTGGCCGGTGGCCGCTTGGGCCTGCTGTTGCGCCCGCTGGGCTTGACGGGTCCGCGCGTCGAGGAGGACCCGATCACGCTCCTCCGTCGCCTGCTGGATCTGCACCTCGGCTATTTTCTTCTCCGCCGCGGCTTGGGCAATGGCTACCCGTTGGCTGGCGAGGGTGGCAAGGTGTTGCACTTCCTCCGTATCATGGTCGTCGGCCCACACCTGCTCCGCCCGCCGTAGGGCCTGGTTCGCTTCCTGTAAGGGGACCGGGGCATTCGTGACCACCGCAGGCGTTTGCTCCGCTTGCGCATAGGCGGTGCGGGCTTGCTCCAGCGCGACGGGGGGACTACCCGCTGTACAGCCACCTCCAAGCAGGCTGCCGACCACCAGCAGGCCTCCCCACAGCCCCCCCCATACATGTTCCCGCATAAACGTGCTCCTTATGTGCGCTCCATCAAGGAGGGACGCACACGCCGTGGGTCAGCCACCCGTGCATCGGGTGTGCTGCCCCGTGCAGCGTGGACGATCTCTTTAGGCCTCCTTGACCTTCTCCGCAGCCCGGTCCGTCTGCTCTTTCACTTTCTCCACGCCCCGCACCGCTGCAGCCTTGCCTTTGTCCACGGCCCGTACAGCAGCGTCCCTCCCCTTCTCCGCGGCATGCTTCACCGTCCTTGCTGTGTCTTTCATGCCCTTTTTGATTGTGTCAGTCATATTCCCCATAGCCATGCTCCTTATGATGCTTGTGCCACCCATAGTGCACCCATGCCCCGCGTTCTGTCGGTACTGATGGCCGCACGAGCTCGAGCATGCAGGGCGGTGGCACCATAGGCAAAAGTGACAGTGCTTCATCGTCCGTTTCTGGGAGTCACGTCGCAGCAAAAATGATGCCACCAGTCTCCCACGTGAAGCACAAGACGGGAAATGCGTGTCCATGCGGATGGGGGCATGCCGTGCCGATGGGGGCCGTAGCGCGCTGTGCGGACCGACAAAGCTGTTCCTCTCTCAAAATGAGAGAACCCCAGGCGTGCAGACGATCATACAGCAACCGCTTAACCTAGATGTCCATTTCGTAAATCCCTCGTCAGTCTTTTTGCTGGACAAAGAGAGCAATGGGAGGGCATGCTCACGTGATGTCAAT
>Ga0105249_10002799_pt1 | contig 15060 bp, 16 predicted proteins | sample KBSS44metaG_FD_81522 | JGI IMG/M metagenome (GOLD analysis project Ga0105249, IMG submission 81522) | Switchgrass rhizosphere microbial communities from Kellogg Biological Station, Michigan, USA - KBS S4-4 metaG | ecosystem: Host-associated > Plants > Roots > Rhizosphere > Soil | place... | reverse complement strand
CGGGTCCTCTCGCATGCGCCGCTCGGCTTCCGTGACGTCGATCGACGCGATCGCCGGCTCCGTACTCATCGTCTCCTCCATCCGATCGCGACCGGAGCCCCGAGCTCCCGGGCACCACTGAGTCGGGCGTCGATCGCGTCGAGCAATGCAGCGACGTCGACGTCGACCCCGGTGATGGTGCCCCTCGCGCCGAGGCGAAGTCGATCGCGAGCGCCCTCGAGGTTCCGCCGGACCCCGGCGGGATTGCCACGGACGCCATGGACGTCGGCGGCCGCGACCTTGATCAGCCCCTGGATGAGGTTGCGCTCGGCAAGGTCGGCCGTGCCCATCCAGGCAGGTTCCAGCAGCTCGTGGGCCTCGAAGAAGTCACCCGCGTCGTAGGCGTCGAGACCCGCCACGACGGCGGCGACCCGATCGCTCTCGGGCAGCGGACGGTATGCCTTCGCCCGACCGTCCTCGCCGACGACGACCTGGCGCACCGTCATGTCAGCTCGGTCAGCGGCCGGCGCGACCCGAAACCGGTATCGAGCTCGTGCCAGAAGCCGACTCGTTCCTCGCCCAGCTCCCAGCACAGCCAGACCTGGCGCCCGCTGGCGAGTGCCGGGAAGTCGATGAGTCCGCGTTCGATGTCGCGAAGCGTGATGCCGAGCGCGTCGATGCGCGCGACCGCGGCTGCCATCTGGTCGACGATGCCCTGCATCCGCAGCCGGATCCGCTGCGCCTCGTCGGGCTCCAGGTCCGCGCCGCCACCGCTCGCCGAGGCATGCGCAGCGATCGTCCGATCGCGCAGCCGGATCAGCTCGGCGCGCTGGTCGGCGAGGGTAGCCAGCAACGGCCCGACCTCCTCGAGGGCGGCGTTCGCGCTGTCGATGTCGAAGAACGTTGTCACGCCGGTGATTCTAGCCCGCGCTGCTCACCATGCCGACTCGCGGGCCCCGTGACGACCGCGCGGTCGCGTACCATCGGACCCGAGGAGGAGCGTCGTTGGACCTGGGTCTCGAAGGTGCGCGTGCCCTGATCGGAGGAGGGTCGAGCGGGCTCGGACTCGCGGTTGGTAGCGCCATGAGCGCCGAGGGTGCCCGCGTCGCGCTGGCTGCCCGCTCGTCGGAGCGTCTCGAGGCGGCGGCTTCCTCGGTCGATGGCTCGATCGCCCTGGGCGTCGATCTCGAGAGCGTCGATGGCCCGGCCTCCGCAGTGCAGCGCGCCGTCGAAGCGTTCGGCGGGCTCGACGCCGTACTCGTGAACTCCGGTGGCCCACCGCCTGGCGCGTTCGATGTGCTGGACGAGGCGACCTGGGAGCGTGCGATCCAGGGCACGTTGCTGGGGGCGGTCCGGTTGATCCGCGCGGCATTGCCGCACCTCCGCCACAGCGACCGTCCCGCGATCCTGGTGATCTTGTCGTCTTCCGCACGCGAGCCGATCCCTGGCCTGACCGCGTCGAACACGATCCGACCGGGGCTCGCCGGCCTGATCAAGTCGCTGGGTGCCGAGATCGCCCCGATCCGGATCAACGGTCTCACGCCGGGACGGTTCACGACGCCACGCAACGTGGAGGTCGAGCACAACACCGCGAAGCGCACCGGGCAGACGACCGACGAGGTCCGCGCCGCGACCGTCGCCCGGATCCCGCTCGGTCGCCTTGGCGACCCCGCCGAGCTCGGGCGTGTCGGTGCGTTCCTGCTATCGCCTGCCGCTTCGTTCGTCACCGGGGCGATCATCCCGGTGGACGGCGGGATGGTGAAGGCACTCCCATGATGGAGGAACTCCTCTGATGCGCCGCGTCTTCCTGTGGGCCGCGAAGAACACTTGGCTCAAGGAGCATCTCCCACGGTTCCCGTTCATGCAGCGCGCCGTCCGGCGGTTCATGCCGGGCGAGACGATGGAGTCCGCCCTCGACGCTGCGGCGCCCCTCGAGGCTGCCGGTATCGGGTCGATGTATACGCGACTCGGCGAGAACCTCACGAACCTGGGCGAGGCAGACGAGATCGCCGAGCACTACATCGGCGTGTTCGATGCGATCAAGGCGCGTGCCTACCGCGGCGAGGTCTCCGTCAAGCCGACACAGCTCGGGCTCGATCTCGATCCCGAGCGGACGCTGGCGCACCTGCGCCGTCTTGCGACGAAGGCCGAGGAGATCGGCTCGTACCTGTGGATCGACATGGAAGGCAGCGACTACGTCGAGGCGACGGTGGCCCTCTACGAGCAGTTGCGTGCCGACCATCCGCGGACGGGCATCTGCCTCCAGGCGTATCTCAAGCGGACGCCATCGGACGTCGAGCGGTTGCGCCCGCTCGACCCGGCGATCCGGCTGGTGAAGGGGGCCTATGACGAGCCCGCATCGATCGCCTACCGCGACAAGCGCCAGGTCGACGCGAGCTACCTGGCGATCGCGGTGGACATCCTCAAGACAGGACGGGGGCGGCCGGTCCGGCTCGGTCTCGGGACCCACGACGTGGCGCTCGTCGAACAGATCGCCGAGCAGGTCGCGCCCGCTGGTGTCCCGAAGGATGGGTTCGAGATCGAGATGCTGTACGGGATCCGCTCTCGGGAGCAATATCGACTCGCGAAGGCCGGCTACCGTGTCCAGACGCTGATCGCGTACGGGGAATACTGGTATCCGTGGTACATGCGTCGCCTGGCGGAACGGCCTGCCAATGTCGCGTTCGCGATCCGCTCACTGTTGCCATAGCCCGTCCATAGCCGCCCAGTCGTAAGCGCCCAGCGATAGCCGGCCAGCGGCCGGATCCGCCGAATCCCGGGAGGTCCAGCGATGACCGTCTCGTCCGCCCGCCGGGTCGCGTCCCGGATGCAGACCATCGGCACCGAGGGTGCGTTCGCCGTCAGTGCCCGCGCGCGTGCGCTCGAGGCACAGGGCCGCCCGATGATCCATCTCCAGATCGGTGAGCCCGATTTCGACACGCCGGCCCATGTCCGTGAGGCTGCCAAGCGCGCACTCGACGCCGGCGCGACGCACTACGCGCCGTTCCCGGGCATCCCCGAGTTGCGCAAGGCGATCGCTGACGATGTGACGAAGCGCAAGGGATTCCCAGCGGATCCGTCGCAGGTCTTCGTCACGGTCGGTGGCAAGGGCGTGATGCTCTACGCCATCCTCGGCTTGGTCGATCCGGGCGACGAGGTCATCGTCCCCGACCCCGGCTACCCGATCTACGAGTCGCTGACACGATTCGTCGGCGCGACCGCCGTGCCGATCCCGATCCGGATGGAGAACCAGTTCCGCCTCGATGTCGAGGAGCTCGCGCGGCTGATCACGCCGCGGACCCGACTACTGATCATCAACTCGCCGGCAAACCCGACCGGCGGGGTGCTGACCCGAGCCGACCTCGAGCGGATCGCCGAGCTCGCCGAAGAGCACGACCTGTGGGTCATGACCGATGAGATCTACGGCCGGATCCTGTACGACGGCGCGGAGCACATCTCCTTCGCATCGCTGCCGCGGATGGCGGAGCGGACGATCGTGCTCGATGGCTTCTCGAAGACGTTCGCGATGACCGGCTGGCGGCTCGGCTACGCCGTCGTGCCCGACTCGCTCAAGGAGGTCTACGGCGAGCTCGTCATCAACACGATCTCGTGTGCGCCGACCTTCGCGCAGGTGGGAGCCGTCGAGGCGCTCGTCGGGCCACAGGACGACGTCGATGCGATGGTCGTCGAGTTCAAGGCGCGGCGCGACCTGATCGTGGAGGGGCTCAACGAGATCAACGGCATCAAGTGCGCGACCCCGCTCGGTGCGTTCTACGCCTTCCCGGACATCTCCGGGACCGGGCTGACCGGTGCGGAGTTTGCCGAGCGGCTCCTGACCGAGGCCGATGTCTGCGTCCTTGCGGGTACCGCCTTTGGTGGCGTCGGCGACCAGCACATCCGCATCTCGTACGCCAATTCCCGGGAGAACCTCACCGAGGCCCTGAACCGGATCAGCCGGTTCGTCGCGGGTCTCGGTCGTGGCTGACCGGCCGCGGGTCTTCGTCGCGCGACGGCTGCCCGACGAGGGGCTCGACCTCGTTCGGTCGGTCTGCGAGGTCGACCTTTGGGACGGCGACCTGCCGCCGCCACGGGACGAGCTGCTTCGGCGCATCGCCGGGGTAGATGGGGCGCTGACCCTGCTGACCGACAAGGTCGACGATGAGTTCCTGGATGCGGCTGGACCGCAGCTCCGCGTCGTCAGCAATTACGCGGTCGGCTTCGACAACGTCGATGTCGCGGCGTGCACGCGCCGCGGCGTCCATGTCGGCAATACGCCGGGCGTTCTGACGGAGACGACCGCCGATCTTGCCTGGGCGCTGCTCATGGCAGCGGCCCGTCGCCTGCCGGAGGGGGACCGGTTCGTCAGAGAGGGCAACTGGAAGACGTGGGGACCGCTCCTGCTCCTTGGACCGGACGTCCACGGGGCTACCATCGGCATCGTCGGGTTCGGTCGGATCGGCCAGGCTGTGGCGCGGCGGGCCCAGGGCTTCGGGATGGAGATCCTGTACCACGACCTGGAGCCGTTGCCGTCGTCTGTCAGCGAGCCGTTGGGCGCGACCTATCTGCGGCTCGAGGAGCTGCTACCGCGCGCCGACTTCGTCACACTCCACGTCAACCTCTCCCCGGTGACGCGGCACCTCATCAATGAGAAGACGCTCGCGCTGATGAAGCCGACCGCGATCCTCGTCAACACGTCGCGCGGGCCGGTCGTGGACCAGGTCGCCCTGGCTGCGGCACTCCGCGAGGGCGTCATCTGGGCCGCGGCTCTGGATGTCACCGACCCGGAGCCGATCCCGATGGATGACCCGCTCGTCGGGATGGACAACTGCCTGATCGTGCCGCATATCGCTTCGGCATCTCGGGCGACGCGCGGGAAGATGGCGGAGATGGCGGCCGCGAACCTCATCGCGGGTGTACGCGGCGAACCGCTGCCGACCGAGGTGCCGCCACCGGCGTGATCGCTCGCGATGGGCGCTGCATCCACGTCCTGGTGATGGGTGTCGCCGGGAGTGGCAAGTCGACGGTCGCGGCCGCGCTCGCGAGTGACCTCGGGCTCGAGATGATCGAAGGCGACGCGCTGCATCCGCCCGCGAACGTCGAGAAGATGCGTCAGGGGATCCCGTTGACCGACGACGATCGACGGCCGTGGCTCGCGTCCCTCGCGCTCCTCCTTGCCGACCGGCACGAGCGGGGACGTGGCACGGTCCTCGCGTGCTCTGCCCTTCGTCGCACGTACCGCGACATCCTCCGCGCCGCGGTGCCGGCCGACGAGACCTTCGCCATCGAACTCGACGCCGACGCCGCGACATTGCGCACGCGGATCGCGAGCCGCACGAGTCATTTCATGCCGACGAGCCTGCTCGAGTCACAACTCGCGACGCTGGAGCACATCGCCGACGACGAGATCGGCGTCGCCGTCGACGCCGGCGTGTCACTGGACGCTGTCATCACCGCCGCGAACGCGGCGGTCGCCAGTTGGGGAGCCTCCCGTCGATAACGGAGACCCGACCTTGTGTCGCGGCGTCCGCCACGGCTGGCGTTGGCGACGTGGTACGGTCCCTCGCGGGTCCGTAAGCAGTCTGATTTCGAGCTGATTTCGAGGCGTCGCCCGTTACCCGCGAGACCCCGCGGTTGACTCGACGAGGAGGCCGACCAGCACGCCAATCCCCGCACCAAACACGAGGCCCAAAGGAAGGTCGGCACCGAGGAGAAGCGTGGCAACAAGCCCGAGACCTGCGCCGATGCCCGATCCCACGCCGATGCTCATTCCAGCTGCCCGAGGCTGTTGAGTTGGGTTCATCTCGTCACCCTTTCGCTCTGGTTCGGATGGCCGGTTGCGCTCAGCCGCCTCTTCCCCTGACGCGCTCGCGCGACAGTCGCCGGTCACCTTCGGCGCTTCCGTCGTCAAGTAGAAGTCGATCGGCATTCGCTGTCACTGGGCGAGGTGGGTGGTCCCCAACTGGCCCCACGCGAGGGTGACGAGCGCAAGGTTGATACCAACAGCCGCGAGATAGAGCGGATGGAAATACAGGGCGACCGCGACCAGCCCAAGACCGCCACCGACGACGGCGTACGTCGGCCAGGCATCGCGCAGCGGGACGACACCCAAGAAGCCGAGACCCGCGGCGATCAGCAGGATCCCGCTCACGAGCCAGACGAGGCCGCCAAGGAGCGCGACTGGAGCGCCGAGGTTGAGGCCATCGATCAACCAGGAGCGGCCGAACGTCCCGGGCCACCAACCAAACCACGACGGGAGCGCCATGGCGGGCCCATTCGAGACGGCTCCTGACCCGATCATCGTCGTGATGAGCCCGTGGAGAACGAGAAACGCTCCGATCACAAAGGGCGACACAGGTTCCTCCTTGGGCGAGCGCCGGCCGCTCGAGCCGAAAGCGGTGATCGGAGGCCTGCGCCTTCGAGCGGCGACGGTTCAGCTCGTCGCCTCATGTTGGCCGTTGCTTGGCCGTCTGAACCAGGGCCTCGTGACCTCGACCATCGGTGCCGTTAGTCACCTGGCCAGCCTGCGTCCTCGGGACCGGCCACGCCGTGCTCTGAACCGCGAGGTAGCGATCACTTCAGGCTGACCAATGGCGGACTGAGTGGTGGTCGATGTCCGGGTGGCTCCCAAAACGCGTCTGGGTCGCCCGGACTGGCATTTCCCAACGTTTGAAGGGCCGTGCCCGCCGCGGCGCCACCAGTCGTTGACGAGATCGAGACGCCCGAACGCACCCTCCATATCGGGTATGAGCCCCATCCGGAAGATGGCCCCCGGGGGATACCTTCTGGTCGTGGCAACAGTGGGAACGGAACGAAGTCAGGGGGGCGCACGGATGAAGGCACTCGTCTACCACGGTCCGGGGACGAAATCGTGGGAGGACGTCCCCGAACCGAGCATCGTCAAGCCGACCGATGCGATCGTGAAGGTCGACACCACGACGATCTGCGGCACCGACCTGCACATCCTCAAGGGGGACGTACCGGCGGTGACCGACGGTCGGATCCTTGGACACGAGGGCGTCGGGACGGTGGCCGAGGTCGGTTCCGCGGTGTCGACGGTGCGACCAGGGGACCGGGTCCTCATCTCGTGCATCACGTCATGCGGCGTGTGCTCATATTGCCGCAGGGGGTTGTACGCCCACTGCCTTGACCCCGAAGGCGCCAGTGGGATCGGCTGGATCTTCGGTCACCTGATCGACGGCACGCAGGCGGAGCTTGTTCGTGTCCCATTCGCCGACAACACGCTCTATCGCCTCCCCGACGGTGTCGCGGACGAGGCAGCGGTGATGCTCTCCGACATCCTCCCAACGGGCTTCGAGATCGGCGTCCGCTACGGCAAGATCCAACCGGGCGACATCGTCGCGGTGGTCGGCGCTGGACCGGTCGGCCTGGCCTCGATCATGACGGCCCGACTCTACGGCCCGTCCAAGACCATCGCCCTCGACCTCGATGACAATCGGATCGAAAAGGCGCGCGCGTTCGGCGCCTCCGACGGCGTGAACAGCGGCTCGGACGGGTTCGTCGAGGCGGTTCGAGCGATGACCGACGGCCTCGGCGTCGATGTCGCGATCGAGGCGGTCGGGATCCCTGAGACGTTCGAGACCTGCCTGCGCCTCGTCCGACCGGGCGGCCATGTCGCCAACGTCGGCGTCCATGGCAAACCCGTACAGCTGCCACTCCAGGATCTCTGGATCGAGGACATCACGATCACGATGGGGCTCGTGAGCACGTCGACGACCCCGATGCTGCTGCAGCTCGTCGAGCAGGACAAGCTGCCGGCCGCCATGTTCGCGACACATCGGTTCACATTCGACCAGGTCCTCGATGCCTACGACACCTTCTCACGGGCCGCCGATACGAAGGCGCTGAAGGTCGTCATCTCGGGCTGAGCGCGGGCAGGGTAGCCCGTCCGGATCGCCCCCTGATCGTGGAACGCTGCCAGCGGTGTCGTCGCACGGTGGGAAGGCAGGCGATGGCCGTTCGGCGGCAGCGACGTCGGGGTTCGTCCTCGACGCATATGAATGACCGCTCGAACATCTCGCCGGCGAGCGGGGCCGCCGAACGCGATGAGGACATCCTCTCGAACAGCCGCCGGACACGCGCCGCCTGTCGTACGAGCGCCCTTGCAGATCCAATCGCGACGGAAACACAAACGGCCGGCGCGATGGTCCCGGTCGCGCGACGTGCGCTGCCCGCGCCGCCCAGAAGGAGGAGGAGGTCCTATCGACTTACCGGGCGCCGCGGCCCCCGGAGTCTGGGCGCTCTGCGCTCTGCGGTCAGCGGCGGCTTACGGCCCGATAGTCGATCCTCCCGTCGAGTCGGAGGGGTCAGGATGGGGGCCAGGCGTCGAACCGGGACACGCCTGACGGCCCGATCCGTGCGTGGTACGTTCCCTCGCGGGCCGGTAGCCCAGTGGCAGAGCAGGGGACTTTTAATCCTTTGGTCGTGGGTTCGAATCCCACCCGGCTCGCCACCGGTGTGCAGCATCCGCAATGCGGCGTGCCACTCTCGGAGGGCATCCGACACCCTCACCCTTCTAGCCTCACCGCATGCTTTCCCGCCATGGCAGGCTACGGCTCCTCAACAGGCGGCGGACCGGCTACCGGCACCCCCAAGCCGACCGGGTCTTCATCGTGACGCTCGTCGTGGGCTTCTTCGCGATCGCGCTCCTGCTGGTGATGCTCTACCCCTCTCCTCTGCACCTGCTCGGCCTGATCTGACACACGAGGGCGTGTGACCTTCGGCTCTTGACGGGGTGGTGTCGCGCGCGCGCATCATGCGCTCCGACGCGCTCGGAGGGGCACGCAAATGCGCATACGGCCCGGACTGCTCTTCGGGGGGATCTTCTTCCTCCTGCTCGGTGGGATCCCGTTGCTCGTTCGGGCCGGGGTCCTTGATGACAACGTCCTTGCCGACGCGTGGCGGCTGTGGCCCCTGCTCCTCGTCGCGCTGGGTGTCTCGGTGATCCTCGGCCGAACGTCCGCAGGGCTTCTCGGGACCGCCTTGGCGGCGGTGGTGCTCGGGATCGCGGCCGGCGGCGTCCTCGCGTCGGGCACGAACTTCATCGGGAACGTGGGCGGCTGCGGGTCCGATACGGCGACCGATCAGCAGCTCCAGGACGCAGGGACATTCACGAGTGCTGCGACCGCCAGCTTCGAACTCGACTGCGGTGCAGTCGACCTGTCGACCAAGCAAGGCAGCGACTGGAGCGTCCAGGCCCGCTACAAGGGAGCGGCTCCGTCGCTGGAACGATCCGACACGAGCATCGCACTGAAGTCTCCCGACGGCTTCGGCATCCGCCGGCAGGACTGGACGGTCAGCGTGCCGACTGACCAGACGCGGAACGTCAGGATCGATGCCAACGCGAGCACCGTTTCGGCACGTCTCGGTGGCGCGCAGCTCACGGACTTCCATCTGAGCGTCAATGCGGGCGATGCCCGGATCGATGGGTCCGAGGGCACGCTCGGGCGGGTCGACGTCTCGGCGAACGCGGCGCGGGTCCGCTTGCGGTTGGGTTCGGACACGACCGGCTCGCTGTCCGCGAACGCCGGCTCGATGGAGCTCTGCACGCCGCCCGGTGCGGCGTTGCGCTTCCAGCTCGCGGAGCAGCTGACGTTCGCCCACAACCTCGACGACCAGGGGCTCGTGAAGAGTGGCGATGTCTGGACGCGCGAGGGTGCGACGGGTGCTCCGACCATCGACCTGTCGATCTCCGGGAACGCAGCCACGTTCACGCTCGATCCGGTCGGGGGCTGCTGATGGCCGGTCGCCTCTATCGCTCGCGCCGGGACCGGATGATCGCCGGCGTCGCGGGCGGACTCGCCGAGATGTGGGGCGCGGATCCTTCCCTCGTCCGGATCATCTGGGCGCTCCTGGTCATCCTGACCGGCGGCGCGGCGCTCCTCGTCTACATCGTGATGGCGATCGTCGTGCCGGACGAGGACACGGTCTACGGCCCAGCGGGCGTGCCCGTGGCGGATCGGCGGGCGGGTGCGCCGCGGACGGGTGGGATGTCGCCCGCCGTCCTCATCGGCGCGTTCCTGATCGTCCTTGGCGGGTTCTTCCTGCTCCGAGAGATCTTCCCGCGCATCGACTTCGACTGGATCTGGCCGCTGGCCCTCGTCGGCCTTGGCGTCGTCCTCATCGTCGTCGCCATGGGTCGAGGCCAGCGTCGCGACGGTACTTCCCCCGGCGCGCCACCACCAGACCAGCCACCGCCCTCGCCGCCAGCGGCACCGCCCATTGACCCGCCGCCACCCGACTCGCAACCGTGAATCGCCCGAATCGCGGGGCACTCGTCGGTGGTACGTGGCTGATCGGGCTCGGGGTGGTCTTCCTCGTCCGACAGGCGATGGACGTGTCCTGGAACGAAGCGTGGCCGCTCTTCGTGATCCTCGTGGGCGTGGCCACGCTCGTGACGTCGCTCATCGATCGCCGCCCCGGGCGTTGGACGTTCTGGGCGCTGACGTGGCCGATCGTCTGGATCGGTGTCGGCATCGTCCTCTTGCTGAGCACGACCGGGCGGCTCGCGATGGGGCCCGGGGAGCTGATCACCGAGTACTGGCCGTGGCTGCTCGTCGGGTTGGGCGGCTGGTTCCTGATCGGAGCGTTCATCCCACGTGGCAAGCCGCCGGATGAGGATCTCGCCATCCCGCTGGGCGGCGTCCGCCAGGCCTCGGTCCGCGTCCGGTTCGGCGCCGGGACGCTCGACAGTGCGGTGGCGGCTGCCGGCCATCTGATCGACGGTCGTTTCGTCGGCGGCGTGCTGCATCGCGGGGACGCGCGCAGCGGCGTGGACCTGGAGCAGGACACGTCCTATGGGATGCCGTTCCTCCAGCGTGAGTCGGCATGGACGCTTGGTCTCACCGGCGAGGTGCCACTCGAGTTGCGGGTCGACGCCGGCGCGAGCCGAACGCGCCTCGATCTATCGGAAACGAAGGTCTGGCGGCTCGAGCTGCGCACCGGTGCGAGCGAGACGACCGTCACGCTGCCACGGGCGGCGGGCGTGACCGACGTCAAGGCGGATGCCGGCGCAGCCAGCCTGACCTTCATCGTCCCGAACGGCGTCGCGGCTCGGATCCGGCCGAAGGTCGTGATCGGGAGCATCCGCGTCGACGAGGACCGCTTCCCGCGATCTGGCAGCGACTACCAGTCGCCGGATTTCGGGTCAGCGCCGAACCGCGTGGATCTCGAGATCAACGGCGGCGTCGGCTCGGTCCGGGTCCGCAGCGAGGGCTGACGTCCGGGCGCGTGGGTACCCTCGTCGTCAGAGCAGCGGAGCCAGCGCCGACATCACCGCATTCACCGCGCGGTCCTTCAGGCCCGCCGGCATCACCGCCGGTGTCGCGATCGTCACGTCTCGATCGAACAATTCCCTCGCGAACAACTCGGCCACTTCGCGGTCTTCGATGCGGAGCTGCATCTCCCAGTTCTGACGGAGGCTCAGCGCGTCGAGGTTGGCCGTGCCGACGAGAACGGTGTCGTCGCTGAGGACGACCTTGGCATGCGCCATCTCCGGGTGCTCGCGGAGATCGACGCCCGCGTCCTGCAGGCCCTGGAACCAGTGACGGACCGACGCGCTCGCCGGCAGCGAGTGCGGGTTCGATGGCACGATCGCCCGCACCTTGACGCCACGTCGGGCAGCGTCGGACAGCCCACGGAGGATCCCATGGTCCGAGAGATATGGGCTGATCACGTACAGCCGCTCCGTGGCCGCATCGACCGCAGCCTGGAACGCCACCTTGATCGGGAGATGACCCTCACCTGGGTTGTTGTGGAGGATCTGCATCCGGGTGCCGGCCCCATCGGGGATCGGCGGGAAGAAGCGATCGAGGCCCCCAGCCAGGTCGAGCGGGCCACCCTGGAAATGCCACGACAGCAGGAAGACCGCCTGGAGTTGGGGGACGATCGGCCCCTCGAGCCGGAGCATGAGGTCGTGGGTACCGGTCACGTAATGGTCCTCGATGCCGGGCCCACCCACATAGCCGACGCGGCCGTCGACGATGACGACCTTCCGATGGTCGAAGTGGCCGAGGTCGTCCATGCGCCAGTCGACGCGACGTTGACCGAGGAGCCCGTCGAGGTCCAGGAACGCGCCCTGGTTCGCCACGACCTGCACGCCGCCGTCCACGAGCGAGCCGTAGAACTCCTTCGACCCGAGGCCCGGCTGGCTGAATGCCGCCTCGGTGATGATGCGAACGCCGACACCGGCGGCGACCTTTTCCACCAGTACGTCCCGGAATCGATCGCCGATCTCGCCTGCCTTGAAACCGAAGATCAGGATGTGGATGTCACGTTCGGCCGCTTCGATGTCCTCGAGCATCCGGGGGAAGAACTGGGCGCCATCGATGAGCAAGTCCATCCGCGTAGCGACCGCGGGGTCGAAGTCCAGCGTCAGGTCGCTGCGCTTCCCGCGTCGGCCAAGAGCGCCGTCGACGACGGCGCGTGCACCGTCCGGCGTGATGAGCGTGGGCGCTTCCCGATCGCCGCGCGACATCAGCCGTCGGAACACAACGCCGATGGCGGCGAGGAGCGCCCCGAAGATGAAGAAGCGGCGGAGGATCAGCATCGTCGTGCCCCGAGGTGTGGCCGCCCAGTGACGGGGGTCGGCTCCGTTGACAGAGTACGAGTCGGAGGGTACGACGGTGGGTAGAAATGGCATCTGACATGGACGCAGCGATCGACACGGGCGAGGGCGGCAACGGCCTTGCCGGGGGAGACGAGTCCCTCGGTTCGCCTCCGCTGCCGAGTCAGCGCGCCGCGATCCTGCGGTCCGGCATCATCGTGCTCGTCCTGTTCATCACCTTCGGCATCATCCTGCCGAGATTCGTTGACTACAACGAGGTCAAGGAAGCCTTCCTTGCCCTGACGATCCAGCAGATCGCCTTGATGACCGTGCTCGGGGCGATCGCCTGGTTCGTGACGGGTCAGCAGTTCGTCGTGCTCATCCCCGGCTTGACGCCGCTCCGCGGTAACGCGGCGTACCTGATCCTCTCGGGCATCGGCTCAAGCATCCCGTTCGGGCCGTGGAACCTCGGGGTCGTGTGGGTGGTCATGCGCGGGTGGGGCGTGCCGCTGGATGCCGCGACATCCGGAGTAGCGGTGTTCGGGATCGTGAACACTCTGGGCCGGTTCGCCCTGCCTTCGATCGCCTTGCTCATCCTGGCTGCCACGGGCGGCTTGGATCCGGATCGTGGTGCCGCCTTCTGGATCGCGATCATCGGCATGGTCATCTTCTTCGTGGCCGCCGGCGTGATGCTCGTCGTCGTCAATTCGCAGTCAGCCGCCGATCGCCTCGGGCGCTTCCTCGGCCGCCTCGTTGCCTCGATCCTCAAGCGCCTCGGACGGAAGGAGCAGCCAGACGTCCTCGGGTCGATCCACCACTTCCAGGAGACCCTCGGCGAGATCGTCCATCGGCGTGGACTCGCGGCGCTCGCGACGACGATCCTCGCGCAGATCCCGTGGTGTATCGCGTTCATCGCGGCGCTCCGGATCACCGGCGTACCTGATGACGTCGTGAGTGCCGGCGAGATCATCGCCGTCTATGCGCTCGTCGGGATCATCACGATCATCCCGATCTCGCCGGGCGGGGCCGGCGTACCCGAACTCCTGTACATCGCTGGTCTGACGGCGATCGCCGGGGACTCGTGGGAGGGCCTGATCACCGCCGGTGTGTTCCTGTTCCGGCTGTACGCCTGGTTCCTGCCGATCCCGCTCGCATGGATCCTGCTCAAGATCGTCCGCCGCGGCCAGCCCATGCTGCCGACCACCGCCGAGCTCAAGTCGATGGCCTCGACGAGCACCTGACGGCGACATGGCGGCTGCGGGTGGCGAGGTCGATCCGGTGATGCCGAACGACCCGTCGGGCGAGGGCCCCGGGACGACGCTCGTCCCGCGCTGGGTCAGCGGCAACACCAACCTGTTCGCGACGCTTGTCGCGTGCGTGATGGTCGGGCTCGCGCTGTTCCTCATCGGGTGGCTCGCCCCGGTCGTCGCGCCCATGGGTCTCGGGTTGTTCCTGGCGGCCCTTGCCGCACCGATGTTCACCTGGCTCGAGCAGCGCGGTCGCTCGCCGGCGCTCGCGCTCACCCTCACGATCGCCGTCGTCCTCGCGATCGGCGTCGGCCTCGTATCACTGGTGCTTGCCGGAGCCGCGGCATTGACCGACGGCATCGTCACCTATTCGGACGACCTCCGGTCCCGCTATCCCGATGTCTCCGACCCGACCGTCGCGCGCAGCGTTGCCGGGATGATGGCGCGGATCCTCCCTCCCGACGTCCTCTCGGATGTCCTCAAGGCTGTAGCCCGGATCCTGGTCGAGGTCGGGCAGAGCCTCATCTTCGCGGTCGTCGTGGCGGCGCTCCTGTTGCTTGACGGGCGCCGGTTGTCGAGCCTCGCCGCTCGCGGGATCGGCAGCGAAGGTCCGGTCTTCCGTGAGACGCCCGGCATCGCCCGCGCCGCCGTCACGTATTTCGCGGTCCGGATCCGGATCAACGCCGTGACCGCCATCGGGTTCCTGGTGCTGATGCTGGTCCTGGGTATCGACGATGCGCTGCTCTGGGCCGTCGCCGCGTTCTTCCTCAGCTTCGTGCCGTATCTGGGTCTCGTCCTCGCGATGATCCCGCCGGCGATCCTGGCATTCGCTGAATCCGGTGTTCTCCCAGCGACCATCTTCGTCATCGGCGGCACGGCCCTGAACCTGATCGCCGAGAACGTGCTCGAACCGACGCTGACCGGCCGAGCGTTGTCGCTCTCGACGTGGGTCGTGTTCACGATGTTCTTCTTCTGGGTCTGGTTGATCGGGCCAGTCGGTGCACTCCTGTCGATGCCGATCACCGTCCTCGTCGTCCTCGTCCTCCAGCACAACGACCGCACCCAGTGGATCGCTGCCCTGCTCAGCCGCCAACAGCCCGAGGACGTGCCGGATCTCCTGCCGGCGGGCGTGGCCGGCCGGTCCAGCGACGCAGACATCTCGGCCGAGTAGGGCCGGGCATGACTGCGACGCCGGTCGACCCGCGCTTCCAGATCCCATCACGCCGCGTCGTCTTCCTGGCGCTCGCGCTGGTCGCGCTGTTCTGGTTCGCG
>Ga0105249_10002795_pt1 | contig 15066 bp, 11 predicted proteins | sample KBSS44metaG_FD_81522 | JGI IMG/M metagenome (GOLD analysis project Ga0105249, IMG submission 81522) | Switchgrass rhizosphere microbial communities from Kellogg Biological Station, Michigan, USA - KBS S4-4 metaG | ecosystem: Host-associated > Plants > Roots > Rhizosphere > Soil | place... | reverse complement strand
CGCAACGTTAAGATTCGCGAACTGCCGCCCCCGTCCCGGCCATAGCAGGAGCGTGGACGGCCGGTTGCGGCGGCAGCGCAGATTTGCCATCTATCAGTATCTGCCAGAATCGTCGCCAGCCGCGACATGGCGACGTAGTGGCGCTCGCTTTTGTCCGGTGCCAGGAACCGCCGGTAGAGGTCGTTGATCATGTACGACGCGCCAAGGTTCAATTGCGTGCCGATGGTCGACATGTATGCTGCGGCGAACCCCGCCAGCATCAGCCCACGTAGGCTTGCGGGCAGGTAATGCACCATTACCCATACATACGCGCCTTCCATGCCGCCCTGTGCGGGGGTAGGGGAGGGAAGCAGCACTAACGCCACCAGTGCGGTCAGGATCCATGGCCAGGGCCGCAGCGCGTAGTGTGCTATGTTGAACCACAGTGTCGCGCCCAGCGAGTGCTTTTCGTCCTTAGCGGAAAAGATACGCTGAGCAATATAGCCGCCGCCTCCAGGCTCGGCGCCTGGATACCAGCTCGCCCACCAGTTCAGCGAGAGCAGCACCAGGAAGCTGAGGAAGAACGGTGAAGTTCGTGCCGGGATGAATGCCAGCGTGTCCCGCGCCGTGCCGGCCGTTGAGTGTGCGGCATCAAAAGCTCGCAACTGGCTGGTCAGCGATCCCATACCACCTATCGCATGCACCGCGAAGTAGGCCAGCAGGATCACCATGCTCATCTTCAGGACAAACTGCAGCATGTCTGTCCAGAGCACCGCCCAAAGCCCGGAGATGGCGTTGTAGCCCAGCGTCAGCGCCAGGCAACAGAAGACCGCCGTCAGTTGCTGGCGCGGCGTGGTCAGGCCGAGTGTGAGCGCCAGAATCTTGGCCATGGCCAGGTTCACCCAGCCCATGATGATCGTGTTGACCGGAAACGCCAGATACGCCGCGCGGAACCCACGCAGAAAGGTGGCTGGAGGGCCGGAGTAGCGCAGTTCGGCGAACTCCATGTCGGTCAGCACCTGCGCCCGCCTCCACAGCGGGGCGAAGAAGAAGACCGTCAGCATCCCGGAGAGCAGGAAGCTCCACCACAGCCAGTTTCCGGCGATGCCTTGCGTGTAGATCAGCCCGGTGACCACCAGCGGCGTATCCGCGGCAAATGTGGTTGCCACCATGGACGTGCCGGCCAGCCACCAGCTGACGCTCCGGCCGGACAGAAAGAACTCACCAATATCGCCTGAGGCGCGCTTCACGTAAAAGAAGCCGATGGCGAGGTTGACCGCAAAGTAAGCGGCAATTACCAGCCAGTCGAGCGAGGTCAGGACCAACGAGGCCTCCAAATAACGCGAAGCTCCATCCTATTGCATGGGATAGGCAAAGTGGATCATTCGGTCGGCAGGGGCTCGTTCGAGGTACTCGAAAGAGGTGCACCCTCGGAGAAATTCCTCTTCAAGAGGCCTGCCTGCGCTAGACTTGTTTGCCTGGTGAACGAAATGAAGTCAAGACAACTTTGGATGGTATTGGCGGCGGCGATTACGGCCGCGATTCCGGCGGTGAAGGCGATTGCGGCAGGGCAGACCACCGCAGCGGCTAGCTACGTGAATGAAAACGGTATCGACCCAGCGCCTCTCAACCTGCGTGAACTGCAGGGGAAAGTTGAGGGGTTGGGTGGCGAGGCCATGCCGCGTGTCCAGGTGGCGCTGTTTCGTGAGGGCGACCATTCATTGCTAGCCACGACGGTCAGCGGAATTGATGGCAAATTTAAATTCGACAAGGTACAAAAGGGCTTGTATCGTGTCGTCGCACGCGTGGAGGGTCTGTGCCCTGCCAACGTACCGGTCAAAATGGAATCCGGTTTGCTGGCGAAGCGAAAGATGACCATCACGATGAGGCCCAAAGGCCTCGATACCTGTAGCTACGGTGTGGCTAAGTAAGCAGGCTCGTTCCACTATCTGGAGTGTCACTCAGGCGGTCCGCAGGCTTCATTAATAAACAGCTGCGGTCTATTGCTCGGCCAGATCAAACACCTTCTCCATCGGAGCCCACTTCTTTACCAGGTCGCCTCCCTCTGGCACGGCCTGGAACTGCGCCATCAGGGCCTCCCATTCCTGCACCTTAGGATTCGCCCGGTCCATCGCCGCCTTGCGCTCGAACGAAAAGTCCTTAGTCACGTCCATGATCATGAACATACGTGTGCCGAGCAGGTAGATCTCCATGCCCGTCACACCGGCGGCATAAAGGCTCTCGCGAATCTCCGGCCAGATCGTCTCGTGGTAACGCTTGTACTCGATGATCTTTGCCGGGTCGCTTTTTAGGTCAAGGGTAAGACAGTGACGTGGCATGAAGCTCCCTTAAAAGTCTTGAACGGATGACGTCCGAATAGCCTGTATATGGTAAAGCTTAGTTTGAAGACTTAGCGTTGTGGCAAATAAATATCCTGGTGTTGTGGGACCAAGGGATTGGAATGCTGTGCATCGAGGGATGTTTATGTCTACGTTGTACCACCGCGTGTGCTGCTTCGTGCTCTTTGTCGTGGCAGCCTCGGCATCCTTCAGCGGCTTTTACCAAAAATCTCATTTTTGCGAGGCTGGTGTAGCAGGAAGCTACGATGAGGCAAGCTTTGAATCGATGGTAGATGGTACTGCCTATAGGCCATATGTCTACAGGCAACTGTTGCCCGCTATCGCCAACAGGATTGACCGAATTGCACCAGACCGCTTCAAGAATTGGCTGTACATCCATCAGGGAAGCGGCTCAAGCTCTTACATGCGGGCTATGTCCGTCTCCCCGACGGCTCAGAACAAGGTGTATTTCACCCGTGATTTGACTGTGTATTTAGCCACGTTCTTGTTTGCGCTTCTGGCGGTCTACGCGATGTATCTCGTGTGTACGGCACTTGAGGTGCCGCGGACTGCATCCGTATTTACTCCAGTCGTAGTCATCCTTCTGGTTCCATATCCGATGAGCTTGAGCGGCTTTTTCTACGACTATTCGGAATTGGCGTTCTTTGCGCTTGCTGTCTGGGTTGCGCTCAGATTTGACTGGTGGTGGCTGATCCCAATATCCATACTCGGCGCTTGGAATAAAGAGTCTTTTCTGCTCTTCATCCCCTCGCTTTATCCGATACTGCGACAGCGCGGTAGTCGTAGAGAAGCTCTAGTCGGTGTCGGAGTCTTGTGCTGCCTTTGTGCGGTAATTTACTACTGTCTGCGAGTGCGATTCGCGCACAATCCTGGCGCTACGGTGGAGATAGGTTTGTTCGGTCAGGTTCGTCAGTTCCTGCATCCCAGAGCTCTGCTATTTGGAACTGAGGAGACATACGGGGTTCGCGTACCGAGGGCATTTAGCGTGCTTCCGCTTGCTTTGCTGCTCTGGACGGTGTGGCGCGGGTGGAAGCGTCTGCCGCTGGTGATGCGCCGTCACGGACAAATTGCAGCGGCCATCAACATTCCGATGTTTCTGCTCTTTGGTCATCCGGGAGAGTTGCGCGCCTTAAGCATGTTGTACATCGTTTTTCTCATGCTGCTGGCAGTCAACTTGAGTGACTGGATGCGTGGTGCGGAAGCACAGCGAGCGCGCTAAGGAGCTACGACTTTGTCAGATCCGCATGCTCACGTCCTTCACCAATCAACCCGGGCCGAGCGCCCGCAGCGCAAAGAACAGTAGTACTCCCGCAAAAAATACCAGCGCCATCTTTACACCCGGCTCACGGTTCACCTCTGGCACCAGGTCTGTTGCAGCCACGTAGATGGTTACTCCGGCCGAAAGCGGCAGACCGGCCTTTACCCATGCTGGGAACAGGTTGATCGCAAGGACTCCAACGACGGTCGTCGCACCTAAAAACAAAGCCGAGTTTAGCGCGGCCCGTCGCCCTTGTCCGCCTGCCAACATTACGCTGGCCACGGTAAAGCCTTCAGGAACCTTGTGCAGAAAGATCGCGATAAACAGAACCCAGCCCAGCCACGTTGAAACGACGAAGCCGGAGCCGATGGCGATGCCGTCAAAGAATGTATGGGTCGCGAGGCCCAGCAGTACGGAGTAGCTGCGCCCGGCAGAGAGAAATTCGTGGTGGTGCGTCTCTTCGCCAAAGTGGAAGTGTGGCACCAGAGTATGCTCCAGCAGGTGCACGCCGCAGTATCCGGCCAGCAGCAGCGGTGCTGCCCAGCGAGCATTGATGGCCATGGCCTCAGGCAGCATCTCCAGCAGGGCCGCGGCCAACATAAAACCTGCGCCCAGCGCGACGAAATACCGCAGAGCGCGCGCCGAGGGTGAGCGGCGCACCAGCAGAAACCCGCCGAGGTAGTCGGCGAGCCCGGAGAAGAGACCGAGCGCAAGGGCGATCCAGAAGCGCGGTGCAGACATATGGGATGCACTATCCTGTTAATCAGATCAATCTTAGCTTGTGCGCAAGCTCCCCTGAAGGAACCCCCACGGAATGCCTTTGAACTGCGGAATCGTTGGCCTGCCCAACGTCGGCAAAAGTACCATCTTCAACGCGCTCACCTCTGCCAAGGCTCAGGCCGCGAACTATCCCTTCTGCACCATTGAGCCCAATACCGGGATTGTGACCGTGCCCGATGAGCGGCTCGACAAAATATCCGCATTGGTCAGGCCCAAATCGCTTGTTCCCACCACGATGGAGTTTATCGATATCGCCGGTCTGGTTGAGGGGGCATCGAAGGGTGAAGGCCTTGGCAATCAGTTTCTGGGGCATATTCGCTCCACCGATGCCATCCTGCACGTGGTCCGCTGCTTTGCCGATCCTGAGGTCGTGCATGTTGCAGGCAAGGTGAACCCGTTGCACGACATCGACATCATCAACACCGAGCTTCTGCTTGCCGATCTCGACACAGTCGACAAGCGCTATGCAAAGCTTGAGAAGTTGAACAAGCCCGCCAACGCGGATGCGAAGATCAAGGCTGAGTTTGCCGTCGTCAGCCGTCTTAAGGCTGCGCTGGATGCCGGTAAGCCCGCGCGAACCGTGGAATTCACGCATGACGAGCTGCCCTACACACGCGACTTGCACCTCATTACCGCCAAGCCGCAGCTCTACGTTGCTAACGTCGATGAGGATGGTCTGGCCAGTGGCAATGAGTGGGTCGATGCCGTCGACAAGCGCGCAGCCGAAGAAAATTCGCAGGTCATTCGCATCTGCGGCGCCATGGAGGCCGAGATTGCGCAGCTTGATCCCGCCGAACGCGGCGAGTTCTTGAAAGAGATGGGTCTCGCCGAACCCGGGCTGAACCGTCTCATCCACGCGGCTTACGCACTGCTCAACCTGATCACCTACTTCACAGCTGGTGAGCAGGAGGTGCGCGCATGGACCATCGTGCGTGGCACGAAGGCTCCTGGCGCGGCCGGCGTCATCCACTCCGACTTCGAAAAGGGCTTTATCAAAGCCGACTGCTACCACTGCGAAGATTTGTTCAAATACGGAAGCGAGCAGGCTGTGAAGGAAAAGGGCTTGCTACGCTCCGAAGGCAAGGAGTATGTCGTCAAAGATGGCGACATACTCTTCTTCAAGTTCAATGTGTAGTGGCGGAAGGCGGTCAGACTAAGATCAGGTAGTCTGTGCGGGCCGATGTTCTCCGCGCTCCGCGGCCATCATGATGATGGTTGCCATACCCAGTAGCAGCGCTGCGCCTTCGACCTTCTCGGAGATTGCGTGCAGGTGTTCAAAACCTCGCCGACTGTTACTGTCTACCGGCGCTGTATCAACGTCGCCGCCTGCGGCGATACGATCACGCTCCATCGCGGGAATGATGCCGTGCTGTACTACGCCGGTGGCAAACATCATCACCACTACCAATAGAAATTCGATGGGCAGAAGCTTCCGGCTACGAGGGGCGGTGCGGAACCACAATGCAATGGTCGCGATCAAAAAAAGGAAGCCGCATGTATTTCCAGTCGTATTCAGAAGACGCAGCGTACTGCCAACGATAGTCCCGGCCTCGTGTGGGGTGGAGAGTGTGCTGAAAGCGGTCGGCGCGAGGATGAAAGCGAAGAATACCAGCCCGCCGACCCAGACGGTCATGGACAGCAGTCGAAGCGCTCGGAAGAAAATCGCCATATTTGAATGCTCGACGACGAGTCTATACCCAGTCTCGCCCGATCAGCCGGCGGATTCGCTCTTTTGTAGGAGGGTGAGTCGAGAAGAGGCTGCCAAAACCACCACCCAGCAGCGGCGCAATGATGAAAAGGTGTGCCGTAGCAGGTGTCGCTTCCATTGGAATGCGTTTTGAGTAGCTTTCAAGCTTTTGCAGAGCGCTGGCCAGCGCGTAGGGATTGCCTGTGGTGTGTGCGCCCGTTGCGTCCGCCTCGTATTCCCGAGAGCGGGAGACTGCTAGCTGAATCAACATGGCGGCAAATGGAGCTACGATCATCATCGCGAGTCCAGTCAACGCGCCGCCATTGCGCCGGCGGTCGCCTCCTCCTCCACCAACGCCGAATATTTCCGCGTAATACGTCATGCGCGCCAGCAATGTGATCGCGCCTGCAAGGGTCGCCGCAATGGAGCTGGTGAGGATGTCACGATTCTTCACGTGCCCCAGTTCGTGGGCAAGCACACCCTCCAATTCTTCATCGTTCAGCAGGCCGAGAATCCCGTGTGTGACTGCGACCGAGGCGTGCTGTGGATTGCGTCCCGTCGCAAATGCGTTTGGAGAGTCCGTAGGTATGACGTAAATCTTCGGCATCGGAATGCCGTCCTTTGCGGCCAGCCGCTCCACAACTTCGTAAGCGCGAGGTAGCTGCTCCCGAGTGGTCGGCTGCGCGCGATACGCCGCTAATGCGATCTTGTCCGAAAAGAAGTAAGACGTAAAGTTCATCGCCACGGAGATGGCGAAGGCGAGAATCATGCCGTTCTGTCCGCCCAGGAGATCACCCACAAACACCAGCAGAAGGGTGAGGCAAACTAGAAGCAGCGTTGACTTGAATGTGTTCATGGCTCTTTCCGCGCGGGACATTCATCAGCGCGCTACAGCCTTATTAGACGCGCATCCTCACGATTCGATCCGGCTCAACGCCCTTCGCAGGACAACGTCGAAGGCTGCTTTTTGCTCGGCATACTGATCGGGCGTAATCCGTCCGGTAACACGGTCCGTCTCCAGTTCAAACATCTCATCCTTCAGGCCTTGCAGCACGGAGCTTTGGCCCGCAGGAGTAGAGGATACTTCGGTGGAACGGAGCGTCGACTCAGTCACAGGATACGCAGGAGATGGTGCTTCTGTTCCATCGCCACTAGCAGCCGCACCGCTCGGCGGCGAATTCTTCAGCATTACCCCTGCGCCCGCCGCGAGCGCCAGCCCCAACCCGCCTACAATCCACCACTTGTATTTGGAGAGAGGAGAGTTGTTGTCGCTTGGATCGACTGGCACGCCCAACCCGCCTCCCGGCCTGTCTCCCCCCGCCGCTGACTGCGCACTCGAACCTGTCTGATCGACGCCCTGCGCCTGCGCTGAACCGTTGTCCTGAGGTAGCTGGCCAGTGCCGGAGATGGCAAACTCCACCGGCTGCCCGAAGGCAGGCTGATGGTCGTCATAGCTCTGCGACCTGACCTCGGGATCGTTGATCGGCTGGAACGCTGTCCCCGCGAACTGCATGCCTTTGGGCAGCATCACCGCAACATCGCCGGTCGGAACCCCCAGCTTGATGGAAAACGGCTGCCGGCCACTGTAGGGCAGGGAATACTCCACCTGGAAGCGCGTCTCACCCGGTCGCACAGGAAAGGTAAAGGCATAGTGGCCAGCCGCAGCGTCGACTGTGGTGATCTTAGTGCTGGTCGGCAGACCCCCCGGTGCGCTCGCCGCTGCCTCCCCCATCTGCGCCCCCCTGGGCACGTAAAAATCGAAGGTATTACCGCCGTACTGAGTGCGTGGCGGTGTTGAGGTGTTCTGGACAAAGAAATTCTCGGTCACATTCAGCGTTTTGCCTGCCGCATCGGTCTGGGCACGTACTACCAGAGCTTCCCCGGCGATCCCATCAACTTTTGCGGCTGAATCGTAGACGTCGATATCTGTCGCGCCCGAGCCCGGAGTTACCGACTTGAAATACTCCGCCCCCCCATGCGTGATATGCAGTAATATCTGCCCGCCATCCGGCGTATCGACATGGAACCTGCCCTGCGCGTCCGAAGTTGCCTTGGCGATCTCGTCCATGCCCTGCGCCGTATTGATCACGGCAATCGTGTCACCTGCCGCAGGCTTGTTCGTCGTCCGGTTCGTAACTGTACCTGTCAGCGTTGCCGCTACGCCGGCTCCCGCATAGAGCAAGACTGCGGCCGGAAGAATAGTGCAAATAGATCGATTCATCATGAATCCCAATTCACTCGCTTTCAGAAACTGTGAAGCTAGGCTTTTGCCCGGCCGCTTCGCATCCCACGTGCCTCCAACAGCTCCATCTCGGCGAGAACCGTTGTCGCCTCATCTTCGAGAGAGCGCCTCTGCACCTCGTAATCTGCTTCGGTGAACTTTCCCGCCTGATGTTCGAAGCTTAGGTCGCGCAAGTTTTCATAGATCGCATCTTTGCGCTCTCGCAGTGAGTCGATTCGAGTCTTATCTGCCTGGGTAAAGAGGCTGTGCTGCGGCCAGAAGATGTATGCGCCGCAGCCCGCGCACAACAGTAGTATGGCGATTATCTCCACAGTTAGTACTCCGTCTCGCGGCGAATGCGATCGCGCAGGCTGGCCTCATGAGGTGTCATGTCGGCAGCCGTCTCAGCAGAGACATGCTTCGCGATCATTCCATAGCGGCGCTTCCACAGCCACACGATCCCGAAAGTTCCGAAGATCGCCAGCACAAAGATTGCGAAGGGTACGATCCACGCTGTGGTGTCGAAGCCGCCACGGATGGGAGCGGCCAGTACCGTCGGACCATATTTCGTCGCAAACCACGCGAGAATCGCCTCATCGGTGGCCCCCGAAGCCACCTGGGCATGTAATTCGCGGATCATGCCTGGCGAGGCGGGGCAGCCCAAATGATTGCACTCCAGCAGCATCTGTCCGCAGCCGCAGCCGCACATCAGATTTCCGCCCACACGGTCATACTGCGAATGAACCGCCCCGAGCATAGCCACTGTGATGGCGCAAAGAAGGAGACATTGCGAGGCTCTCGCCCAGAAGATTGGGCTATGCTTGGCGGACTTGATCCAATTACGCATTTCGCGCCTTTGCCACGACACCGCCAGCTCCCACACCTGCAACTTCGGGAGTTCTTACACTATCTTGCTGTAGCAGACGTGCTGGAGTGCGCTGCAGGTTGGGCATCAGAGCAATGCCTGTCCCCACAACCACAATTACTACTCCAATCCATATCCACGCGATCAGTGGATGTAGTTGCGCACGGATCTCCGGTTTGCCTGTGTTGGGATCGCGGCCGTCAAAGACAACGTAAAGATCATTCTGTGCCGTCGAGTGCAGCGCGACCATCGTCGCTGGCTGCTGCTGCTCGGTGCCCGGGAAATAGATGCGCCGCTCGGGCGCAAGCTGGGTCACAAACTTGTCGCCGCGGTAGACGTCCAGCAATGCATAGTCGGTGTCATACTCGGGGGTTGAGTCCTGCGTGATGCTCTGGCACACCAGTCGGTACGGCCCGATATACATCTGGTCGCCGTAACTCATCTCCGACTGCGTAGACCGGTTGAACGCGCCACCCGCGATTCCGATAAAGATCACCACCACGCCAAAGTGGATGATGTAGCCACCATAGCGCCGGGTATTGCGGCGCGTCAGCAGCAGGGCAGAGGACAGGAGATTCCGGTCCGTCTGTGCCTTCACCACGCGGGCCCCGCGAAGAAACTCCTCCGCGATGCCTGTGATGACTCCGGCACCCAGTGAGAACGCGACCAGCGAGAAGAATGTCGACTGCATGTCGTCGCCATCGTTCCACGGACGCACGCCAAAAAGCATCAGCGCGATGGCCGTCGCAACAATCGCCGCCGTAGGTAGTACAAAGTTCCGCCGTAGTGACCGTAGCGACGTCGACCGCCAAGCCAGCAAAGGCCCAAGGCCCGTCAATAGCAGCAAGAAAAGTCCGATAGGGATATTGACGCGGTTATAAAACGGCGCACCGACCGAGGTCTTGTCGCCCTGCACATACTCACTCAGCACCGGAAACAGTGTGCCCCATAGCACCACAAAGCATGCCACCAGCAGAATCAGGTTATTGAACAGGAAGCTCGACTCGCGGCTTACCAGAGACTCCAGCTTGTTCTCACTCTTCAGGTGGTCGCGCTGGAAGAAGAACACGAACAAACAGATCGCAAAGGCTATCGTAATGAAGGCATAGAACCAGGGACCAATATTCGACTGCGCAAACGCATGCACGCTCTGCACCGCACCCGAGCGGGTCAACAGGGTGCCAAGGATTGTCAGTAGGAACGTCGAGAATATGAGCCAGACGTTCCAGTTCTTCATCATGCCGCGCTTCTCCTGCATCATTACCGAATGCAGGAACGCGGTTCCAGTAAGCCATGGCATCAGCGAGGCGTTCTCTACTGGGTCCCAGCCCCAATAGCCACCCCACCCCAGCACACTGTAAGCCCAGTGTGCGCCCATAAAGATGCCGACCGTGAGGAAGAGCCATGTCACCATGGTCCAGCGCCGCGTAATATGTATCCATTTTTCGCCTGGATAACGCATTATCAATGCGCCCAGCGCGAACGCAAACGGCACAGCAAAACCTACGTAGCCCAGGTAGAGCAGCGGTGGATGCATCACCATCTCGGGATAACGCAGGAGAACATTCAACCCAGCGCCATCGGCTGGCACTGGCCCCGGGTGAATCGAAAACGGTGGCGCCCCTACACACATCAGCAGTAAGAAAAAGATCTGCACTCCGGCCAGAATCACCGACGCAAATGCCGACAGCCGCACATCTACACGGTGCCGAAAGCGGAGCACCAGGCCATAGCCGCTCAGCAGCCACGCCCATAGCAGCAGGGAACCCTCCTGTCCGCTCCAGAGCGCTGCAAACTTGTAGGCTGGGTTCAGCGCAAGGTTGGAGTGTTCGCGGACGTACTCGACGGAAAAATCGTTGGTAAAGGCTGCCCACACCAGCGCAAATGCTGCGCAGGTGACCGCGACAAAGCTGGCGATCCCCGCCCGTCTGGCCGTCTCGCCCAGGCGATTCCATAGTTCAACAGGGCGGCGTGTGGCGCGCAAGCCAGCCGCGGATGAGCCCCAAAGCGCCAGCGCTCCGACGGCGAAGTTATAGATGGTGAGGATGAGGCCGAGCAGGAGACAGAAGCTCCCAAACTCCGGCATTGGATGAGGCTGCATTGCAGCCCTATTCTCTCAAATTCGGGCGACTCTGCGTTGCGGGTTGCAGTCGTTCGTCCGATCTTCGCGCATTCCAGAACTTCAACATGCAATAAAAAGCCCTGCCCCCGGGAAGCGAGGGCAGGGCAGTGAAGCGATGTGACTGTTAGAAGTTCAACCGTCCTGAGAATTGAAGTGCTCTCGGATTGTTCTGTGTGCCGGTACCCGAGCCAGGAGTGATCTGTCCGAACAACCCATTACCCACCTGGGTATTCGGATTGACGAACTGGACCCGGTTGAAGAGGTTGAAGGACTCTACGCGGAAGTTGAAGGTCACCTTCTCACGAATGGGGAAGTCCTTATAGAGCGACATGTCCCAGTTGGCTTGGCCCGGACCACGCAGCGTGTTATCCGTGCGCGACTCGTTGCCATACTGGAACCGGTTGAAGTAGGGATTGGCAGGCGCACCGGGAAGTGGAAGTGTCGACAGACTCTGCTGCACAAAGCAGTTCGTATTGAAGTACTGAGTCAGCTTGTCGAACATGGGACCGTCGACCGTCTTTTTGCCATTGCAACCTGTATTGGTCGGCACATACATGGGCCGCATCGTTCCCTGGAAGGCATACTGCGAGAGCGTATTGGTAGCGTTGGACAGCCCAAGCGGAAGTCCTTTCTGGAGTGTCGTGATGCCTTCAACGCCCCAACCACCGAGGACCGCATTGCCGACTCCATCAAGATTGCTGAGGAACTGCTTGCCTTTTCCGATCGGCAGTGGATAAACGTAGCTGACGACCAAGCGCTGGCGTGCGTCAAAGCTGGAGTTCGCATACTCGCCCGCGGGGTTGTTGTAGTCCTGATACCCGGCAGTGCCCGTTGCATCCAGCCACGAGGTCAGATACTCAGCATTTGTGAGCAGCTTGGAGAAGGTGTAAGAGCCAAGGATCTGTCCGCCTCCAGCTAAGCGCTTCTGTAGCTTCATCTCGAGGGAGTGATAGTTGCTGAGGCCGATGTAATTGCCGCTGTTGCTGATGCTGCCATATTGGGGGAACGGCCGCAGTAAGAGGTTGCTTGTTACGGTCTTACCCTTTAGCAGGCCCTGGGAAATGGTCCCGTAGAAAGGATTATTTACCGTGGAGTTCAGGAGGGTGCAAGCTGAAATTGCGCCTGTGGAGCAGTTAGGATCTGCAGCCGCTTGCGAGATGATACTGTCCGAAAGCCCATTAATGGGGCGGGAGATCGGAAGGTTCTCGCCACGCAAGCCCGCATACGAGGCTGTCAGCGCGATTCCCTTCCAGAACTGGTGCTCCAACGATAGGTTCCACTGGTACGTAAAACCGTTCGGCGTATCCGCATAAAGAGCCTGAGGATTTCCTCCCAGCAGGATCTGCTGATAGTTGGCATTGCGATGAGGGGGGCCAACCAGTCCATTCGGATACGGATTGTCCAATGTGTCCCATGGTGTCTGCTGGTTGTCCTGTGTGTTCACCATCAGGTTATTCAGGAAGTTCACGCCAGCTTGCAGTGGCGCGCTGGGGAATTGCAGATCGGACGGAACGTAGAACTTGCCGAACGCGCCACGGATGACCGTGTTGTCATTGAAGCGATAAGCAAGACCGATACGCGGCGACCAGTCATTCCAGTTCTCGTTGAAGACGCCCGCCGCGGGATGCTGCGGTGAGCTCACCAGGTCAAAGGCGCCATAAGCGGTTTGGTTTTGTTGAGTGACTGGGTTGAAAAAGGTGCCAATTACAGAGTTCACTTCTGTTGGATTGAAGGTGTCCGCCCACCCATATCGCGAGATAAAGGTGCCCGGAACCTCGTAACGCAGGCCCAGAGTCGCCGTCAGCTTGTTGGTCACCTGCCAGGTATCCTGGGCAAAGTAGCCTTGGTACTGGATGGTCTGGTAGGTCGGTGGAGCCGCTTGGACAGTCTGCGCTGTGTTGGTTGAGACATAACCCAGCAACATGGATGCTATGGGATTTCCAGTCACAGCATTACCCGCACCCGCATTCGCAGGATCTTGCGCAGTGAATAAATTATCAAAGGTGAAGACGCCACCGGGATTGTTGTTCTGGAAGTAGCTCATCTCCAGCCGACGCAGGTCAGCACCAACTTTGAAGGTATGTCGGTTCCAGACGTACTGGTAGGTGGGGGCGATGGAGTAGTTGTTGTTGATAGAGAAGATGTAGCCGGCACCACCCTGGTTATAGGTAATCGGTCCGCTGGTGTTAATCGCCGGTACGGCGGTGGACTTCGGCAGGTTGTTCAAAGAGCCGAAGTTCATGTACGAGGGCCAGCCGAATGCTGTCGACTCGTTGATACCGAAGTTGGTCGGGATACGGTTGTAGTTCCAGCGCAGGTAACCGAGACGGATATCTGCCACCGATTTGGAGCTGAAGACATACGTGTCGCCGAAGACGATCTGCTTGGTTGTGAACACCTCAGGGGCCAGAGCTGTGTAATACAGGTTGTTGCCCTTGTATGGCGTAGGGTCGATATTCTTGGAGCTCCATGCGGTATAGCGCGAAAACACCGTCTGCTTGGAGCTGAGATTAGCATCGCCGCGAATGGTCCACTGGTCGTTGATGCCACCTTCTGTACCAAATGCTGAGTAGTTAAGTTGTGGACCTTCAGGGGAGGCAGTGCCGGCAGTATTGGGCAGCGGGTAGACGGGAAACCCGAGTATATTCTTGGCCACCGTGCTTATCCGGTTCGGCGGAATGTAATTCGCTATGCCGTTGTAGCTGAACTGCTGCCTCTTGACCGTCGGATTTCCGACGCACGCAGGATTCGCCGCCTGACCCCGGGGGGTCGCGCCGCACGTCGTCAAAGGATCATAGATTTTAGCAGTGATGCCGGAGAAGTCACCATTGAGTTCAGCCGCAGTCGGTACGGTTGCAGTGATCAGTCGGGAGTCGGTCTGCCGATAGCCTTGGTAGTCGCCGAAGAAGAACAGCTTATTCTTGAACACCGGGCCGCCGAAGTTGGCGCCAAACTGGTTTTGATGCCATGCCTGCTTTGGTAGGGTGGTTCTTTTTGCGAAGAAACCATTGGCATTGAAGATCGTGTTGCGCACGTATTCATATGCCGTGCCGTGGAAGGCGTTGGTGCCGGACTTGGTGGACATGTTGATGACGCCACCGGTGTATTTACCGAACTCCGCGGTGTTGTTGTGCGTCTGGACGTTGAACTCCTGAATGCTATCCTGGCTCATCACCAGCTCAACCGCATTGCCGTAGGATGTGTTCACGGACACGCCATCCACCAGGACCGATCCCTGGTTGGAGTTACCACCGCCGATCTGATAGTTGCCGGCAGCGAACACGTTCTGGCCGCTGAGGTTCGTATTGGAGGCTCCCTGTGGAACCACACCCGGAACCAGCGCCACCAGAGCCAGAACATTACGTCCGTTGAGCGGAAGGTCGCGCACGGCGGTGCCCTCGATCGACTGACCCAACGAAGCGCTATCGGTCTGCATGATGGGGGGTGCGCCGGTAACGGTGACCGTCTCGTTTTGTCCGCCAACCGTCATGTCTACATCAACGCGAGCAACCTGATCGACGACAACGTCGATAGGGCTCCGCGTGAAATGCTTGAAGCCCTTGGCTTCGATATCGACCGAGTACTCGCCGCGTGGCAGCGATAGCACCTGGTAGTTTCCGGCATCGTCGGAGTCGACGGTCCGCTTCAGACCGCTTGCAAGGTTGGTGATCGTCACATTGGCCTTGGGAAGGATTGCTCCCGAGGAATCGCTTACCGTGCCGACGATCGAGCCTGTGATGTTTTGTGCGTGCGTTTCGACAGCAGTAACGCCGACAAATACAAGCGCCACCATT
>Ga0105249_10002794_pt1 | contig 15067 bp, 10 predicted proteins | sample KBSS44metaG_FD_81522 | JGI IMG/M metagenome (GOLD analysis project Ga0105249, IMG submission 81522) | Switchgrass rhizosphere microbial communities from Kellogg Biological Station, Michigan, USA - KBS S4-4 metaG | ecosystem: Host-associated > Plants > Roots > Rhizosphere > Soil | place... | reverse complement strand
GTTTGGCCATCACCCTTAGCCCAAAAAGCAACTGTAAAACTTTTTGCAGCTGTAACCCAATCATTAGGTCCTGAAAACTTTATAAACTTGCCGCTTACCCCTTTTACTGCTTTGCCACTGATTCCGGCCACAGAGGTAAAGGGATTATCAGAAGGAAAGTTCGCTCGAACGCTGTCCACAGCATTTCTTAACGAATTTGAAGACTCACCATCAAAAGCAACATAGAAATTTAACGGCCCTCCCGGTGGGTTAACATCCTTCGGATAATCACCTAATGCCGGCTTATCCATTTTTTGGCAGCTGGTAATCGCAATTACTGCAACTAAGTATGCCAGTATGATTTGACCTTTTTTCATTTGAATAATTATTTAATATCAAAAAATATAGTTCTCTATTTTTTATTACGGATAGTCCGGATTTTGAACGAGTTTAGGATTAGAGCTTATTGCACTAGATGGTAAAGGATACCAATGATTTTTGGGTTGATATCCGAGAGCTCCAAGAACTGATGCCGCATCTCCCCACCTAATAAGGTCCCAGAACCTCTCAAATTCACAACCAAATTCCACTCTGCGTTCCTGTTTTATAGCAGTACGCATCTGCGTTTGACTAGCATACACAACTTTCGAAAGAATAGAATTATTTCCGTTTCTTGCCCGGGCCCTGATCATTTCAAGGTAAGTTTCGGCTAACGTGCCTTTCCCGGTTTCATTGGCAGCTTCAGCAGCCGTTAATACAACATCAGCATACCTGATTAATCTGCAGTTCATAAAATATGAACCATGTAGATCCCCTGATGCTGCTCTTTCTGCATCGGATGTATATGCTTTTTTATTCCAGTAAAGAGCATTGGTGTAGGGAGGAAGTGTTTTTCCATAACCACCATTGGCTGCATCATCCGATTGCCCAGAAAATAAAATTGTTGCTGCCTTTCTTGGATCATTTGTTTCATAAGCATTTACCAGATTAGCAGTGGGTGTATTCCATCCCCAGCCTAAATCCCATCCATCGGCTGCGTTACCTCTAACACCCTGGGAAGTTCCAAACCAGCTCCATAATTGGCCACCATCGCCAGGTGCATATGCAGCTTGTATTTCGAATATTGATTCTTTGGATAATTCATGATCAGTTTTCCATATAGACCAATAAGGTCTTACCAATTCATATTCGCCTGAATTGATTACTTCCTCACACAATGCTAAGGCAGGTGCCCATTTTTTTTCCCATACATATACTTTTGCCAGTAATGCCTTAGCTGCACCGGTTGTAAGCCTTCCTGAAAACTTAGCGGGCCAATTTAATGGAAGGTGAGCTACAGCATACTGTAAGTCTGCTTCTATAAGCGCTAATGTGGCTGCTTCAGGTGATTTCGCAATGTTGGCATCTGATGCTGTGAAAATCCGGAAATCAATCTTTGGAATTTCGCCATAATTTCTTACCAAATCCCAATATGATAGAGCTCTGAACCATCTGGCCTCAGCAATATTCACTTCAGAACTTGGATCAGACAATTTCAATGAATCGGCAATTTGTAAAATAGTATTGCAGTTCCCTATCAATAAATAGTGTTTGTCCCAATATACACCTGAAGCCCAGTCATCTTTTGTGTAATTAAAATTATCATAAGTTGCGTGCCATTGCGCTGCGCCGGGATCCGATACTATTTCCTGGTCATCCGAGCGAAAACCATTTACACCGATCCAGGGTATCGATTGAAACCCGTCGCCAATGTATGGGTCGCCAGCTGAGTTGCGCAAGGCGCCATATAATCCAAGGGCCTGTGGTTCCAATCCGCCCTGCGCATAATCATTCAACGTAGCTGTGAGAGGTTTTCTGTCCAGAAACTTTTCACACCCTGTCAGCCCCATTATAGCAAGACTGCATATAACTACGATACTGAGAAATGCATTTTTTTTCATTTGGTTCATATTAAATAGTAATTAGATTGATCAAAATGTTGCTGTAAATCCAACTGTAAAAATTCTCGGCAAAGCTCCCTCTGCGTTGCCTACATCTATTCCAAAGGATGTAGCAGTTCCCCCATATTCCGGAGAGTAGCCAAGATTATTTTTCCATGTTTTCAGGTTCTGAACATTCAAATAAGCTCTGGCAGTTTTTATTCTCGCTTTTGCTACATTGAAATTATACCCAACTCCAATGTTTCTTATCCTTATATAACTTCCATCTTCAATTCCAAAACTGGATGGTACTCTGTTGGTCAAATGCTGCGCATCCACAATCGGAACCCAGTTAGAGGTTCCCGGTCCATTCCAGCTTTCTAAAAAGTACTTAGGATAATTATATACCGAGTTTTTTTGCTCAGAGGTTGACCAATACCTGTAAATTTCGTTGCCATACACACCTCCAATATCAACACCAAAATCAAACTTTTTATATTTCACTGTAATGCTGCCGCCGTAAGTAAAATCAGGTGTAGGGTTGCCAATAACTGTTTTATCATTATCATCAATTACGCCATCGGGCTTGCCTTGCGGACCGCTGATGTCCCTGTATTTAAAATCTCCGGGTTGTACAGCCGGCCCTGATATTGCAACAGCTGGTGAAGCAAGAATGTCAGCATATGACTGGTAAAGTCCTTCTACCACATAGCCGATGAAATACCCGATTGGTTGGCCAGGCTCTGTCTGATTTGGGTATTGAGGGTCGGCTGGAATGGGATAGTTTAATGAAACGACTTTATTGTTGAAAGTTGTGAAATTACCACTGACGGTCACATTTAAATCTTTCGAAAAATTTTGATTCCAGCTCGCACTGATTTCAATTCCTTTATTGGATATCTCTCCCGAGTTTGTAAGCGTTGGTAATACTCCAGCCGGTTTTAATAGAGCTAAAAGATCTTTCGTACGTCGGTCATAATAATTTATATCGCCGTGCAACCTGTTCTGAAATAAGGCAAATTCGAAACCAATTTCTTTCGCATGAACTGTCTCCCATTTCAAATTCGGATCGGGTAAATATTTGTTTTCAAAAACTGAAGCAACGTTAACCCCAAAAGTTGTTTGGGTAGCATTTACACCTGGATAAAATGGATAATATCCGCCGATAGTTCCCGTATTGAAATTCCCCAATACGCCAATAGATCCATGTAACTTGAGAAAATCAAAGATTTTTTGATTTGCCATAAAGTTTTCTTTTGTCAATTCCCAACCAAGACCAATAGCCCAAAAATCCTGGCCTTTTTTTGAATACACGTCATTAATATTGCTTGCGTAGTCTCTCCTGTACGAACCAGTGAAATAATATTTTGACTGGTAATTATAAAGTACACGACCAAGAAAAGAAACAGTAGCATATTCCCATTGCGTAGATGTCGGATTACTGGGGGTCGCAAATCCATTGGTGGCATACCAGAAACGTTCATTATCGGGAATAGGTTGGTCTCCGTCTTTCTGTTTTGATAAAGACGTATTATCGGTGTATTTGATTTCATACCATGTGTTACCGGCAGTAGCAGTAATGGAGTGACCGCTGAAAGCCTTTTTATATGTTAACACATAATCTTGCTGCGTAGCTTTTTGAGAAGACACTTTTGTATAAACCGACGATAAAGAATTATATAAATATGCCTGGTTTGCCGGATCTAAAGCTGCGGGATTATAGGCGTAATAAACCGGGGTGTAAACCCTGTTATCACCAGAAGACAAATCTTTGTAAATGGTAGCTCTGAAATTGAGATCCTTTGAAAAAGTAACTTCGGCGAAGATATTACCCACTCCTCTCAGTCTCTCGTTTATTTCTTTATTCCAGTTGTTTTCTATCACCAATAGCGGGTTATGCTCTGTATTTTGAATAACAGGCGTGCTTGAATATAAATTATACACTGCAGTGTCAAATGGAGTTTGGTAAGGATCCCTTAGTTTGAAAGATTTCGTTCCAGACTCAATAATGGGTAATGTTTTTCTTGCATCGTATAACTGTCCACTTCCACTATAGGGGAGTTTTTCATTTGATCCTATAGCATTGATTCCTATTTTAAGAAATTTATTAAGCTTAAACTCATCACTGAAATTCAGCGTAAATCTTTTGTAATCTACATGTTTCACCAAACCCTGGTCAAGGCTGTAACCCAATCCAAGTGAGAACTTGTTTTTATCAGTGGCTGCACTGATGCTAAGATTTGTATTAGAGATTGAAGCTGTCCTTGTTATTTCGTCAACCCAATCAGTGTTTCCTGTCCATTTGTCTTTTTCGGTAAGCAAAAAAACGGTGTTCTTAGTTCCTATTGTCGGGTCGGGGTCCCGTAAACCATTTGCGGCTTCCATTGCAAATATTTTCCAAAAATCTTCGCCACTGGCCAATTCAATTTTATCTACAAGATTTTTAATACCGAAGTTTGAGCTAAGAGTAATATTCACCTGACCGCTTTTTGCTCTTTTTGTTGTAATGGCAATAACTCCCGAAGCCCCTTTCACTCCAAAAATGGCCAGCGAAGAAGGGTCTTTTAATATTTCAATACTTTCAATATCGTTGGGATTCAGATAATCGATATTGTCTGTAAAAACTCCATCAACAACATATAATGGACTTACAGAACCCATACTCACAGTTCCTCTTATGCGAATATCTGGTTGAGAGCCGGGTACGCCGTTGTTCACAATAGTTAAACCTGCTACCTTACTTTGCAGTGAAGCAATCGGATTCGTATTGGGCTTATCTGCTATTTCTTTACCGGAAATTTTTACAATAGAACCAGTAAGGTCTCTTTTCGCTGCTGTACCATAACCGATCACCACTACCTGGTCCTGCACTTTTGCAGAAGGGTTCAGGGAAACGTTAATTGTGCCTTGACCGCTTACTGATATTTGTTTTTCATCATATCCTACATAGGAAAATATAAGTACTGCATCGTCCGGAACTGTTATTGAAAACTCGCCGTTACTATTAGCAGACACACCAAGGTTGGAACCTTTTACCCGTATGCTTGCACCTGCAAGTGGACTTCCATTTTCATCAGTTATACGACCCTTAACCGTGATCTCAGGGGCCACATTAACTTTTGAAAAAAGTACTACCAGGTTATCCGGCATTACTTTGTACGAAAGATTTGTGCTTGACAATAATTTATCCATTACTTCAGGCAGATCGGCATCACGAACTACCAGGTCAATTTTTTTATTTACCGGCGCAATATCTGAACTATAGACAAAGCGATAGTCCGATACTTTTTCAACTGCCGACAAAGCTTTTGACCATACTGTGTTTCTTGCAATAACAGTGATCTTTTCCTGGCCATTTGCAAACATTGTTAAGTGAAGGCATAAGACCAGCATTGATAAAGTGGCTATTCTCATAATCCTCAGGATTTTTTCCCTTTGAAAGGGCATTTTCAAAAAGCAGGCGACATTTTCCCGTTTTGGCATAATTTCGATTTTAGGGTTAATCAATAAATATTCGAATAGTAAAGCGTATTTATATTGACTCTATTTACAACGGGAAGTGCTGCATACACTTCCTGTTTTTATTAATAGATCACTACATTATCGTTCCCAAGCCTGAAATTGAATGATTTTGACAATTTCAGGTATGACAATACATCTTCTATAGTTTCATTTTCAAAATTCCCGGTATAGTGAATATTTTTCAAGGACTCATTTGCAATCGTCACTTTTTTGCCAAACCATCTTTCCATTCTCAACGCGATATCTTCAAGATTCTCATCTTCAAAGTATAGCTTATTCTGTGTCCATGCTATCTCGCCAATAATATTAGAGGTGGGGTTTGGTTTTAATTCTTTTACTACTATTTGAGGTATGCGAACAGTGTTGTTTTTGGCTGGTATTATTTTACTTTGTTTCGCCTCTGTTTTAAGCTCTTCGTTAGCAATGCTTATTTTTTCATTTGGCTTTAGAATTATCTTTTGGTCCTTCCTGTCTTTAAGAGTTACTTCTATTGAGCCTTTTATTAAAGCAGCTTCTGTAATTTTTTCATCGCTATATGATCGCACGTTAAATACGGTTCCCAGTACTTTTATATCCATCTTTTTTGTATGGATGATAAACGGCTTTTCAGGATTTCTTGTCACATCAAAATATGCTTCGCCATTCAATGTAACCTCCCGTAAATCTTTGTTGAAAACAGAATTATTATAATCAAGGTTTGAACCAGCATTTAACCAAACCTGTGAGCCATCCGGCAATACGATTTTTGTGCGGTTGCCATTTTTTGTAACTATTGAACTTATTGCCTGCACAGCCGTAAGCTTAGTATCTCTTTTTTTTGTAAATAAGTAAATGGAGCCGGTTGTAAGAACAATTAAAGCAAGAAATGAGAAAACCGTAAATCTCTTTTTTGAAATGAGAGTACGGAAAAAACCGGGATTTGTTTCGGAAACAGGGCCGTCACTATTTATCTCTATGGGATTTTCTTCCACAAAAAATTCATCCTTGTGTTTCATTATATGCCGGATATAAGCAGCTTCACTTCCATCACTATTATTTACTGCTCTTTGTTGCCACATTTCTGTAAGCATATCTGCATGGTGATGCAGGTCAGGATTATTTAATAAAATAGATTGAAGCTCTTGAAGTTCTTCGGAGCTGGCTTCTTTAGAAAGCTTTTTTGAAAGAAGACTCCAAAATTGGTTTTGGGATGAGCTGTTTTGGTTAAGCATTACCATCTTAGGACAAATTTTCCCAACCGTTCCCCCAAAAGAATTTTAAATATTTTTTTAATTGTGTCTGAACGTATAACGGATGGCGCCACTAATCCTTTTTAGGGCAATAGAAAGTTGATTTTCAACGGTGCTTTCGGAAATATTCAATAACTGAGCAGTTTGTTTGTAGGTCAATCCGTCTTCTTTTATCAATGTAAAAATGAGTTTACATCGTGGAGGCAGATTATTTATGGCCGCTTTTAGTTTCAGATTCATTTCCCTTGTTATCATGGCAGCGCCGGGGTCGGCAAACGGATCTTCAGGTTCTATTTCAACAAGGTCAAGATCAGTGAGATTTTCGCGATGGAGTTTTTTAAGATAATTGAACGTGATGTTTTTTGCTGACACGTAGAGGTAAAGTTTCAGGTTCTTTATTTCTTCAATATTTTTTCTGCGCCGCCATATATTTATAAATACATCAGAAACGATCTCTTCCGTTAATTCTTTGCTTTTGGTAAAACCCATAACAAAGCGTGACAGTTTGTTGTAAAACTGAATGAAGAGTTGACGATAAGCAAGCTGATCGTCATTCGCAATTCGTTCACATAAATGTGAAAGGTCTTCGGGTATGTTCATAGCAAGCAGGCGACTAAGTTAGAATTATTCCGTGAATCCGGGATGTGTTTTTATTTATTTGGAAACAAAAAATCAGCTGTTTTTCATTTATAATTTTATTATGAAGGCGCTATTTTCTTACGCTTAACTTTGATAAAAATTTTTGAAAAATGGGTACAGCTACGAGAATCAACCATGAAATAGATTATCTCATTCGCGGCGAAGAAATGCAATGCGTGGAAATAGAACTCGATCCTAATGAAACAGCAGTTGCCGAAGCCGGGGCATTTATGATGATGGATGAAGGAGTGCAGATGGAAACAATTTTTGGCGATGGCAGGGGACAGGAGAAAGGATTTCTGGGCAAACTCATGAATGCTGGCAAAAGAGTGCTTACGGGCGAAAGCCTTTTTATGACAGCATTTACAAATGTAGGCCAGGGAAAGAAAAAAGTATTATTTGCTTCCCCTTATCCCGGAAAAATTATCCCGATGGATCTTCAGCAATTGGGTGGTAAAATGATCTGTCAGAAAGATGCATTTCTCTGTGCTGCAAAAGGAGTGGCAATTGGTATAGAATTTCAGAAAAAACTTGGTACCGGTTTATTTGGCGGCGAAGGATTCATTATGCAAAAATTAGAAGGTGATGGCTTGGCATTCGTTCATGCAGGTGGTCATGTAATGGAAAGAGAGTTGCAACCCGGAGAGCTTTTAAAGATCGACACTGGTTGTATCGTTGCATTTACTCCTAGTTGTCATTATGATATCCAATTCATCGGCGGTATAAAAAATACTTTGTTTGGCGGAGAAGGATTATTTTTTGCTACCCTCCGCGGTCCGGGCAAAGTATGGATCCAATCATTACCTATAAGTCGGCTTGCAAGCCGTATAATAGCTTACGGTACCTATAAGCGCAAAGATGAAGGAAGCATATTAGGCGGATTGGGAAATTTGTTGGACGGAGATGGAGTATAAAAAAATTCAAAACTTAAAAACTAAAAAAGCGTCCCGATTATTATTGGGACGCTTTTTTAGTTTAGTTAGATCATGAAGTAAATTAAAAAGCTTTTACTCCTTTTATTTTTCCATCTGTATCAAGCTCTACTACTTCATAACCCAATTTTTTCACACCATCAATTGTTTTTGCTTTATCACCTACAAGCAGAATATTCATTTTCGAAGTGTTGATCCATTTTTTAGCCAATGCATCGATCTCAGTTTTTGTCATATTTGCTAGAATTTTATTTTGCTGATCAATATAATCTGCCGGCAAGTTATACTCAAGCATGCGTCCGATAAATCCGGCTTTTTGGAAACCGGTCTCATAACTAAGCGCATCACGCTGACCCAAAGAATTTTTCATAAACGTTACTTCCTCTTCTGTAATTCCGGCTGCCGCATAATTTTTCAATTCTTTCATTACTTCACTCAAAGCACTGTCTGTCGCTTCTGCTTTAATCCCTGAACTGAATTCAAAATCGCCGCTGTATTTATCAGCATTAAATGCGCTGCGGGCACCATATGTCCAGCCCTTATCTTCACGCAGATTAATATTAAGCCGGCCATTAAAACCACCACCAAGTGCAAAGTTCATCAGCCTTGTTCTGTAAGATTCACCTGTCGCATCCCATTTCAATCCCGTATTGTAACCAACACGGAATTCTGTTTGTGCTGCTTTTGGAAAGTCGACCATATACACTCTGGTCATATCAACCGGCTTAGCATCAGGAACAGCCGGTAATTCAATTTTTTTATTTGGTAAATTTTTAAGGAAAGAAAGTTTTGGAATGATCTCTTCTTCTTTTATATCACCAACTACAACCACATTCACTCCCTGGCTGGTCATATAATTATCGTAATAGGACTGTATATCCTGTAACGTGAAATTTTTTACTGTTTCTTCATCACCATCTTCCGCAACGCCAAGAATGTGTTTGTCACCATAATTCACTTTTGCAAAAACTGCGCTGGCAACTGTAGCAGGTTGTGTCTTTGCAATTTTAAATCCTTCTACAGTTTGCTTTTTTATTCGTCCAAATGCATCCTCAGTGAACTTCGGATTAAACATTTTTTCTTCCAATAATTTCAGCGTACCATCAACATTCTTTTTTAATGATTGTACAGAGAAAGTAATTCCATCAAGACTGCTTGACACATTTATTGAGCTGCCAAGCTTTTGTAATTCACGACTCATTTGCTCAGCGCTGTAATTTTTTGTATCCTCATTCATCATATCAGCAAAGAATGATGCGATACCGGCTTTTTCCAAATGATTTGTTTGCAACAAATGGCCGCCGGGAATTTTTATGCTTAATGTTACTGTTGGTAATTCTGTGTTTTCTGTTCCAATAGCCTTTATGCCATTTCCAATATCTGATTTCCAAAATGCGGGAACTTTTACAACAGGATTAGTACCGCTGGCGGGAGTTTTACTGCGATCAAATTTATCTTTTGCTTTTACATATTTCAAACCCTCATAGCCATAATTTGGCGACACATAACCTTCTTTATTTACTACGAAATTATTTCCAGCTGTGGTTAGTTTATCCTGTTCTTTTGGTAATACACTTAGTACAACCGGGTGTCTCAATCTTATATATTGATCATACACTCTCATTACATCTTCCTTTGTTACTGATTGATACATCTTGATCAGCTTTCCGATCATATTAGGGTTACCAGTGAAAGTTTGAAATTGCGCTAACTGCGATACTTTACCCGCTACACTTTGCAATCCGTTTATGAGTTGTGATTCTATTCCGCCTTTAAATTTTTCTATGTCATCGTCAGTAACTCCCCGTTTTTCAAAAACTTCTAAAGCATTTGTCAATGCATAATACATTTCAGCAAGTGATTTGCCAGGGTAAGGAGCAACCTGGAATGTAAATTCACCCGATAACTCTGATAATTGACTGAATGCATTTGCTTGCAAAGCAATTTGTTTTTTCACTAACTCCTGGTATAAGATGGAATTGTTTCCTTGTCCTAATACTTGAGCAAGACAAGCCAATGCGGCCATGTCTTTATTATAAAGCGGAACTGTAGGATAAGATTTGTAAAGACGCGGTACCCTTGCATAATTATCAGTATAAGAAACAAAGCGATGGCTGCTTACTCCGGGAACCATTGCAGGCATGTTTTCCACTTTTGGTCCGCGGGGAATTGCACCAAAATATTTTTCAACCAGTTTCACCACTTCTTTTGGCTTTACATCACCACCAATTGTCAGTGTTGCGTTATTTGGCCCATACCAACGAAGGAAAAAATTTTTCAGATCGTTTACATCTACACTGTTCAGATCTTCAACATAACCGATCGTTAACCAACTATAAGGATGGCCATAGGGATACATATTCTTTGCAATATTTTCCTGGGCCAAACCATAAGGGCGATTATCATAGTTCTGTCCTCTTTCATTTTTTACAGTAGCTCTTTGTACCTCAAATTTTGGTTGCGTTACTGCATCAAGTAAGAAACCCATCCTGTCTGCTTCCAGCCAGATCATTTTTTCCACCTGGTTGTTGGGCACAGTTTCAAAATAATTGGTGCGGTCACGGTTAGTGCTTCCATTAAAAGTACCGCCACCTTCTGTAACAAGTTTAATATGCTGTTCATCTGCCACATGATCGCTTCCCTGGAACATCATATGCTCAAAAAAATGGGCAAAGCCTGATTTGCCAATCTCTTCTCTTGCTGAGCCAACATGATACGTAACATCAATATGCACTACCGGATCACTATGATCTTCATGAATGATCAACGTTAAGCCATTGGAGAGAATATATTTCTCGTAAGGAATTACAATTTCATCTCCTTTTTTTGTCACTTTCTCTACAAGTTTTGTCTGGGAAGCCACAGTTCCGCTGAAAAATAAAAACAGGACAGCAGCTATAAATAGTTTTGATTTCATAAAAGAAAATTTTAAAGGAATGGAAAGATAAAGAAATCCGGTTGGCAATCGACCGCCGTTTATCAATTTATGGCAATAAAAGGCAGGTATATTAACGCTGCTAATTCTTGTTTAATATTCAAAAAGGGTTCAAACAATTGCTAAATCAGTTTGTACTATTTCAACTTATCTTAACTTCGCAGACCAAATTTTTTTTCATGACCCGTAAACAGGAAATTCTTTCCGACGTAGTAATAAAATTTGCCGGTGATAGTGGCGATGGTATGCAGCTTACCGGTTCTCAGTTTACCAATAATACTGCCATGCTTGGTATCGATCTTGCCACTTTTCCCGATTTTCCGGCAGAGATTCGTGCCCCCCAAGGAACCTTGCCCGGCGTTAGTGGTTTCCAACTTCGCTTTTCAAGCAACCCGGTTTTTACCCCCGGCGATCTTTGCGATGTGCTGGTAGCAATGAATGCTGCTGCATTGAAAACGAATCTTAAGCAATTAAAGAAAGGGGGAAAGATCATTGCAAACACCGATGGTTTTGATGCAAAGAATCTTCGCCTGGCAAATTATAAAGAAGGGATAAACCCGCTGGAAGATGGAAGTCTTGGTAATTATGAAGTGATAAAAATGGATGTAACCAAGATGACCCGTGAGGCATTGAAAGATATTACGATGGGGATGAAAGAAAAGGACAGAGCAAAAAATATGTTTGTACTTGGTTTTCTTTACTGGATGTATAACCGGAGCATGGACGGCACTATCGGTTTTCTGAAAGAAAAGTTTGGAAAGAAAGACGAGATACTCAATAGTAATATCAAAGCATTACAGGCTGGTTATAATTATGGTGATACTACCGAAACTTTTACCACAACGTATAAAGTAGATAAAGCAAAGATGGAAGTCGGTGAGTATCGCTCCATCATGGGGAACCAGGCGTTGACGTTAGGATTAATTGCCGCTTCACAGAAAAGTGGTTTGCAGTTATTTCTCGGTTCATACCCTATTACACCAGCATCTGATATCCTTCATGATCTTGCTAAGTATAAAAATTTTGGTGTAAAAACTTTCCAGGCGGAGGATGAAATCGCTGCGATCACATCTGCTATTGGCGCAGCCTATGGAGGAAGTCTTGGTGTAACTACATCAAGCGGACCAGGTATTGCTTTAAAAGCAGAAGCAATGGGATTAGCAGTTATGTTAGAGATACCATTAATAGTTATTAATATTCAACGGGGTGGTCCATCTACAGGTTTGCCAACTAAAACAGAGCAATCAGATCTACTGCAGGCTTATTATGGAAGAAATGGTGAATGCCCAATGCCCATAGTTTCTGCAAGCACACCCGGTGATTGTTTTAGTGCAATCTATGAGGCAGCAAGAATTTCAGTGCAACACATGACGCCGGTAATATTTTTAAGTGATGGTTATATTGCCAATGGTGCCGAGCCATGGCGTTTTCCAAAAAGTGCAGAATTACCTGCAATAGAAGTGAAATTTAAAACTTCATTGGATGAAGGCGAAGATCAATTACTACCATATAAAAGAAATGAAAAGCTTGTTCGTCCATGGGCAATACCCGGCACACCAGGCCTTGAGCATCGTATCGGAGGATTGGAGAAAGAAGATGGTACAGGTAATGTTAGCTATGATCCCGATAATCACCAGCACATGGTAAAAACAAGACAGGCAAAAGTTGATAAGATCGCTGATTATATTCCTTTGCAAAAAATTGATAACGGCCCTGAAAAAGGAAAAGTGCTTGTGTTGGGTTGGGGTTCTACTTTTGGCGCTATAAAAAGTGCAGTTTCGGAATTGTTGGACGAAGGAAAATCTGTTGCGCACGCACATCTTCGTTATATGAGGCCATTCCCAAAAAATCTTGGAGAGATAGTAAGGAATTATGAGACAGTAATAGTTCCTGAGATCAATAATGGCCAGCTTATAAAAATTATTCGTGATGTTTATTTTGTAGATGCAAAAGGGTATAATAAGATCATGGGTATACCAATTACAAAAACAGAATTGGTGGAAGAGTTGAGAAAATACTTTTAAACGCTTTAACTATAATTAACCGGGATCCATTCGTAACCACGGATGGATTTTTTATTTTTAATTAAATAAATTTTTATGAGAAAGAAATTTTATGCCATAGCTTATTTTATCATTTTTGCCTTCCTGGTAAATACAAATGTTGCTGCGCAAGCCAACACTATACAAAAAGAAAAATGGCATTGGGTAATGCGTTGCAACAAGATACCAGTGCCGGCTATGTGCAAGTAGTGAAAGTTGACAATGTGCTTTATATTTCCGGAGCTGTAGCAAGGGATGTAACACCTGAAGGGATTACAAGAGTGTATCAGGCATTAGAAAGATCTTTAAAAAGTTTTGGCGCCACTTTTCAAAATGTGGTTAAAGAAAATTTATTTACTACAGATATAGAAGCAATGAAAAAATATAATGATGCAAGAAAAGTATTTTATAAAGGCGACTTTCCTGCTGCCACCTGGACGCAAATAACAAGATTATTTATGGCCGATGCAAAACTGGAAGTAGAATTAATTGCACATCTTCCAAAATAAAATGAGCTATTGCGTATAGATCTCAGTGGCTCCGGGCATAAGAAATGCAATTGTAAATGCGATCATTGCCACTATAAGACCATACATGAATATATTATAAGCTATGCGCAGATAACGATATTTCTTTGCAAGCACTATACCAAGGAAATAAGTATCCTTGATCATACTGCTATACAGGTAGTTTTTATCAGCCAGCAATTCCGTCATGGCCCAATCATAATCCGGGTAGCCCATCTTATGAAAGTTTCCAAAAAACAGGAGGTTGGTTTTTTTACTGGCTATATCTTCCTTGGTAAATGTTCCTGAAGTAATATTTGGCCGGGTGGCAAGTATGCTGAATACCATTGATACTACACAAATTGTTACAAGAATAGTAAAAGGCACCTGGAGATATGTATCGGTTTTTAGTTTTTCAAAAACACTGCTGATCATGATCGATAAAATGATCGCATTTACTGAAATGAGGATGTTGGATTTGGAATCAGCCATCTGGCTCAGGTTATTCTGACTTTGCGCCACTATCCTGAAAACGGTTGATACGGCTCTTTCGGATTGTGATTCTTTCTCTTTCTTTTTTTTTGCTTCGTCTAATTTTTTTTGTTCTTCGTCGGTGATGCCCTTTTCTTTTGGTTTATCTTTTTGCGATACTAAAGCAGGTCTTGTTTCCTTGTTATTTTTTTTATCGGGCTTTTCATCATTGCCTGTTTTTCTATTTAATTCTTCTAAGTATAGTTGTTTTAATGGATCAAGGTTTTCTTTTGCGTACGAGGTAAAATAATTATGCTTTGAAAGGAATTCGATATTTTTTTTCCTCCAATCCTTTTTCGATAATTCCATATTTCCAAAATCATTCAATTCTTCCCGGAGCAATTTGTTTTTTTCCCTGAAATCGCCGGTACCCAAATGAAACAGGTCTGCATCACAAATGATTTGTTCAATAAGAGAATTTGGACTTTGAGGCAGGCGGGTTGCATTAATACAGCCAACAACTTTGTTGAGGACGTTTTGATGTACTTTATGCTCATTTAAAAATCTTGTACCTATTTCAATACTTAGATTCTCATGGCCGGCTGCCTTTCCGCCGCTATACCCTGTATCATGAAACCATGCAGCAAGGAGAAGCGCAAAACGATCTTCGTCTTCCAGGTGATAATATTCAGCCATTGTTTCACTGGCTGCCACTACTTCCTGTGTATGTTGCAATGTGTGAAAATGGATAGTTTTGTTAACTTTATTAAGAAACAGATCTGAAACAAAATCCTGCGCTGCAGATAATATCCTGAATTGTTCTTCGGTCATAAGAATAAAGATATAATTTTATAAATTTAATTAAAGTTAAGCGATGCAAAGATTTAAATTTT
>Ga0105249_10002789_pt1 | contig 15075 bp, 18 predicted proteins | sample KBSS44metaG_FD_81522 | JGI IMG/M metagenome (GOLD analysis project Ga0105249, IMG submission 81522) | Switchgrass rhizosphere microbial communities from Kellogg Biological Station, Michigan, USA - KBS S4-4 metaG | ecosystem: Host-associated > Plants > Roots > Rhizosphere > Soil | place... | reverse complement strand
GCCCGTAGACCTCGAGCACCTCGCGCCCCGCGTGCTTGAAAACGAGCTCCGCGGGCGGACCCGAGGCGACCGCGGTGACGTGAGACATGATCAGCACCGTGTCCGCCAGTCGCTGCGCCTCCTCGCTGTAGTGGGTCGACATCAGGATCGTGGTGCCCTCCGCGCGAAGGGCATCGATCAGCGCCCAGAGCTCCTGGCGCACCTGAGGGTCGAGGCCGACCGTCGGCTCGTCGAGGAGCACGAGCCGCGGGCGGTGCACGAGCCCACGCGCGATCAAGAGGCGGCGGCGCATCCCGCCGGAAAGCTTGTTCACCTTGGTGTCGCGCCGGTCGACGAGGTTCGCCATCTTCAGCGCCCGCTCGATCGCGTCGCGCCGGTCCGCCCTACCGATCCGGTACAGGTGCGTGAAGACGAGGAGGTTCTGCTCCACCGTCAGGGTGACGTCGAGGTTGTCGAGCTGCGGTACGACCCCGCACTGGGCGCGTGCGGCCTTGGACTCCCCCGGAAGCCGGAACCCGAGCACCTCGAGCTCGCCCTCGTCGGCGATCGACTGCGCCGTCAGCAGCCGCATCGTGGTCGACTTTCCGGCACCGTTCGGTCCGAGCAGGCCGACGCACGTTCCCTCGGGCACCTCGAGGTCGAGTCCGTTCACGGCCGTGATCGGGCCGTAGCGCTTCACGACTCCACGCAGCCTGATGGCGAGCTCCCTACTCACGCGGTCAGCATGCCAGCCGCGGCATGAGCCGAGTGCCTCGGACTTGATTTCGTAGTGGGATCGAAACTAATCTTTAGATATGCCTAAACATCGGGTAACCCGCCGGCGTCTTCTCGCCGCTGCAGCCCCTGTCGTAGTAGCCACGCCCTTCGCGAAGCTCGCCCTCGCGGCCGGGGACCACGCCGAGCACGCGGGCATGTCAATGACGGCGATGGACCACGCTGCGATGGGCCACGCCGCCATGATCGGAAGCGACGCTCTAGCGCCCGGGGGCCCCCACGAGCGTGATGCTCTGCTGTACCCGCCTGCCGCGCTGGGACACCGGCCGGGACGCGTGCGCGAGTATGCGGTCGCCGCCGTCGACCGCCAGATCGAGGTCGCCAAGGGCGTGTTCTTTTCGGCCTGGACCTACAACGGAACCGTTCCCGGGCCTGTGATCCGCGCGACGGAGGGCGACCTGCTGCGAGTCCGGTTCACCAACGGCGGGTCGCACCCGCACACGATCCACCTCCACGGCATCCACCCCGCGGACATGGACGGCGTGTTCGAGATCGTCGAGCCGGGCGCCAGCTTCACCTATGAGTTCCCGGCTCGGCCGCACGGGATGCACCTCTACCACTGTCACTCGACGCCACTGAAGAAGCACATCGCGAAGGGGCTGTACGGCGCCTTCATCATCGACCCGCCCGAACCCCGGCCGGAGGCACAGGAGCTCGTGATGGTGCTGACGGGCTTCGACACCGACGGGGACGGTGAGAACAACTTCTACGGCGTCAACGGGCCGGCCTTCTACTACGCGAAGTACCCGATCAGAGTGCGGCGCTCGCAGACGGTGCGGATCTACCTCGCCAACCTGACCGAGTTCGACCTGATCAATTCGTTCCACCTCCACGGGGACTTCTTCCGCTACTACCCGACCGGCTCGACCGATCACTACGAGTACACGGACACCGTGATGCTTTGCCAGGGTCAACGGGGGATCATCGAGATCGACTTCGCGCACACGGGCAGGTTCATGTTCCACGCTCACCAGTCCGAGTTCACCGAGCTCGGCTGGATGGGCTTCTTCGAGGTGGTCGACTGATGGAAGCCGGATCGGCCGCCGGTTGGAACCGGGGCCCACTTCGAGCGTGGCGGCTCTGGGCGCTCATGCCGATTCTCCTGCTCGTCGGGACCGTGGCGGTTTTCGTATCGACCGGCTCCTCGTTGCTGGATCTCGTGGGCCGGGCTCCCCCGCCCCGCGACGAGTTCGACATTCGCCGCGTCGAGTTCAAGCCCGGGGAGATCAGGATCCGCGTGACGAATCCGCAGCGAGAAGAGCTCGCCATCGGCACCGTGACCGTCGACGACGCAATCGTGCCCTTCCGGCTCGACGGCCCGTCGAGTCTCGGCCGGCTTCGTTCGAGCACGATCGTGGTCCCGTACCACTGGGTCGAGGACGATCCGTATACGGTCGGCGTCACGAGCTCGAGCGGGATCGAGACGAGCTTCGCGGTGCCGGCCGCGGTCGAGTCGCGTGGCGCCTCGCCACGAGGATTTCTCGGCTACGCGCTGATCGGCCTCCTGGTCGGGATCGTCCCCGTGGCGCTCGGGCTCGCCTGGTTGCCGTCGCTCAGACGAGCCGACGCGCGCTGGCTCGCGTCGTTCATGGCGCTCACGGCGGGGCTCCTCACCTTCCTCGCCTTCGATGCGCTCGGCGAGGCACTGCAGCTCCAGGCGGCATTGCCGAGTGGGTTCCAGGGCACCGGCCTGATCTTGCTCGGCGTTGCAGCCAGCTACCTGGGCTTGACGTTCGTTGCGCAACGCGCATCGGCTGCCGCCCGGCAGGAGAGGAGCGCTCCGCTCGAGGGAGCGGCCCTCGCCGGGCTGATCGCCGCCGGAATCGGGCTCCACAACCTCGGCGAAGGACTCGCGATCGGCACATCGATCGCGCTCGGCGAGCTCGCGCTCGGAACGTTCTTCATCGTCGGGTTCATGGTGCACAACATCACCGAGGGGCTCGGCATCGCGACACCGATCGCGAGTGGCGGCCGAGTGGGACTTCCCAGACTCGGAGCCCTCGCGCTCATCGCCGGCGCGCCCGCGATCGTGGGCGCCTGGATCGGCGGCTTCATCACGAGCGACCTGCTCGGCGTCCTCTTCTTCGCCCTCGCCGTCGGAGCCGCGCTCCAGGTCGTGGTCGAGATCGGGCGCTACGTCGCTCGCAAAGCCCCAGGCGGGCTCTCCTCCGGCCACGTCGTCGGCGGCTACCTCGCCGGGATCGTCGTCATGTACGCAACCGGGCTCCTGGTCGGGTAGGTATGAGCGGCGGCCTGGCCGACCTGAGCGAGGCGGTTCAGGACTACCTGCGCGAGATCTACAAGCTGCAGCTCGACACCGGCCGGGTGCGGACATCGACTCTGGCCACGCGGATGGGCGTTGCCGCCCCCTCCGCGACCGCGATGGTGAAAAAGCTCGACTCCCTCGGTCTCGCCGACCACCAGCCCTATCGCGGCGTCCGGCTCACACGTGCCGGCGAGCGTCTGGCGCTCGAGGTTCTGCGACGCCACCGCCTGCTCGAGCTGTACCTGGCGGAGACGCTGGAGATCGGCCTGCACGCAGTCCACGCAGAGGCAGATCGCCTCGAGCACGCGCTGTCCCAGGAGCTCGAGGTGCGCATCGACGAGGCGCTCGGCTGGCCGACGCGGGACCCCCACGGAGACCCGATCCCCGACATCAGGCTCCGACTCTCCCACTTGCCTACCCGACCCTTGACCCAGCTCGAGCCGGGTCAACAGGCAACCGTGCAGCAGATCCCCGATCGGGACGGCGAGCTTCTCCTCTACCTCGGCAGGCTCGGGCTCGTCCCCGGGCAACGGGTCGAGCTGATCGAGGCTGCGCCTTTCCGGGGACCGCTCGCGCTCCGCGCGGACGGCCGCGAGATCGCGATCTCGTCCGAGTTGGCCGCGGAGATCCGGATCGCGTAGCGGCTAGCGCGGCTGCGGCACGATCCGGATATAGGGCTTCGGCGAGTCCCAGCCGTCCGGGTAGGTCTCCTTCGCCTCGTCGTCCGAGACCGACCCGGCGATGATCACGTCTTCGCCCTGCTGCCAGTTCACCGGCGTCGCGACCTTGTGCGTAGCCGTCAGCTGGAGCGAGTCGATCACGCGCAGCACCTCGTCGAAGTTGCGCCCGGTCGTCATCGGGTAGACGAGGATCAGCTTGATCTTCTTGTCCGGGCCGACCACGAAGACGTTGCGCACCGTCTGGTTGTCCGCCGGCGTCCGCTCACCGGGATCCCCCGAAGTGTCTGCTGGAAGCATCCCGTAGAGCTTCGAGACGCTGAAATCGCCGTCGGCGATGATCGGGAAGTTGGGTGCGTGCCCCTGCGTCTCTTGGATGTCGTTCACCCACTTGGAGTGGTTGTCCATGGGATCCACCGACAGCCCGATCACCTTGACGTTCCTGCGATCGAAGTCCGGCTTGATCTTTGCCATGTAGCCGAGTTCGGTCGTGCAGACCGGCGTGAAATCCTTCGGGTGCGAGAAGAGGATTGCCCAGGAGTCGCCGATCCACTCATGGAACTCGATCGGCCCCTCGGTGGTGTCCGCCTGAAAGTCAGGCGCGGTGTCGCCAAGCTTGATCGCCATATTCGTCCTCCTTTTGCCTTGCTCAACGCTTCCGGTCGCTCTCAGCTTCCCGGTCCCTGGAGCAAGCCAAGTAAAGCGAACGCGGCACCTCAGATCGAAGATCTAGGCGCCTGGAACGAGGACGACGGGCACTCGCACGACATGCGGCGGGGTGCCCGTGCCGGCGGCGTCGTCGTCATGGACCACGATCGTCCCGCGCTGCTCGCGCGCAACCTCGAAGCGAACGGGAACGGAGAATCTGCCGACACAACCGGTGCCGCAGGTTGCGGTCGTGAACGTCTTGGCCAGCTCGTGCCCGTTCTCGTCGAGAACCTCGAGCCCCACATTGGCCTCGAAGACGTTGGCCGTCCCGGTGACCACCGAACCGCTCGAGACCCGGGCGCCCGAGACCGGTCTCCGGACGACGATCGCGGCCGCCGGATCCTGGGATTCGGAGGTGGCCGTCGAATTCGTGGCGGCGGAGCCCACCGGCGAGGCGGCCTTCTCCGAGCCGCAGCCGGCGGCTAGCGGTACGGCCAGAGCGGCCAAGCCGATCAGTGCTAGCGGCCTCCTGGTGAATTCCACGGAACAAGCGTAGACCGCACCGTCGGCCGGAGCCGGCGCCGGCACCTACGGCAGCTCGATGACCATGCCCTCCCGCGCCAACTCGGCCTTGGGCTCGTCCGGCGCGGCAATCGACTGGGCATGGGCCTCGAGGCGTTCGAGCGAGTCGTCCGAATGTTGCGGCTCGTGATGGAAGAGGAGCAGCCGCCGGGCGCCGACCGCCCGCCGGAAGGCGACGGCGTCCGACACGCTCGAGTGCCCCCAACCGACCCGCGTCTCGTACTCGTCCTCGAAGTACTGGGCGTCGTGGAACAGGACGTCGACGTCCTCGGCCAGAGCCGCGCCGGAGATCCAGTCGCTCGACCGCTCGACGACCCCGACGAGTGCCGGCTCGTGATCTGGGAGATACGCGAAGCTCGAGCCGGCGGTCTCGAGCCGAAAGCCGACCGTCGGCCCAGGGTGGACGACCAGGTCCGCAGCCAGCGAGACACCGTCGATGCTCCACGGCTCGCGAGGCACGTCGCGGAAGGTCAGTCGGGCGGGGACGTCTCGCAGCTCGATCGGGAAGAGCGGCGGCGAGAAGGAGCGCGCGATTCGTTCCTGCAACCCGAGCATGGGCGAGGGCGGTCCCCAGATGTCCAGGGTCACGTGCTCGTCCCAGAGCGGAGCGAAGAAGCGGAGCCCCTCGAGGTGATCGAGGTGGAGGTGCGTCAGGAGGAGATGTAGCCGCCGGACGCCGCGGTCGACGAGGTCGAGGCCGAGGTCGATGATCCCGGTTCCCGCGTCCAGGACGAGGACGGCGCCGTTCTGCAGAGTGACCTCCACGCACGACGTGTTCCCGCCGAACGCCACGGTGTCGGGCCCAGGAGTCGGCACCGATCCGCGGCAGCCCCAGATCGTCAGACGCGCAGCCGCCACCGCTACTCGCGCCAGAAGATCGCCACGATGCCGACGAACTCGTCCGCGTGAGCGAAGAGCGGAAACGCGGTCACGGCAACGTCTCGATCGACGCCGTCGCGGCTGGTGATCCGAAAGCGCTCGTGGGCCGCCCGCCGCTCGTCGAGCGCGATCCGCGTCGGCCGCTCGTTAGGCGAAGCAGGCTGGCCGTGTTTGTCCCGCGGCGCGAAACTCGACGACCATTCGTCCAACGGCATCTCGCCGCTCTCGGCGAAGGTGTGGCCGACGACCTCCTCAGCGGCCTCGTTGTAGAAGACGAGGGTGCCGTCGGCGTCCGCGATCAGAGTCGGAGTGGCGAGGTTCGAGGCGAACTCGCGCGCGAGGATGAGCACGAGGTGCTTCTGGCGGCGCCTGCCCACCCGTGAAGCCTACGACGAGCCGCGCGGCCAGACTAGGGCGGCCAAGTCGCGCGCACCTGCTCGAAGTTTCGGGGCCAGTCGCTGTAGGCCTCGCGTCCGCTGTCGGTCTCCTCGGAGGCCGACGCTCCGTAGCGGGCGGCGACCTCGCTCGGCGGATAGTTGAGCGTCTTGCCCGCACCCCGCGCGCCGACCATCAGGATGGCGCAGGGCCCGTCGCCCGCGCCGACGAAGATGTGATGCGTACCGGGCGAGCAGTGGACGAAGTCCCAGGCCTTCAGCGGGCGTTCCTCCTCCTCGATCAGGAGCAGGCACTCACCCGAGAGCACGAGGAAGTCCTCCTGCACGCTCTCGGCGTGGTAGAGGCCGTTCATCTGTCCCGGGTGCAGGACGTGGATTCCGATGCCGTACTGCTCGAACTCGCCCTCCGGCGGCTCGGGGTTCGACCACTCCCCGCCGCGCCCGGACGCGTCGCGCATCCAAGCAACCTCCGCCATGTTCAGGACGAACCAGCCGGGTGAGGCGACGATCGCGCCCGCGTCGGTCTCCTCGATCTTCGCCTTACCGCCACCCACGCCCGGGAGCCTAATAGGCTCTCGCCACTGACCGTGGCAGTCATCAGATACCTGGTCGACGATGTCGACGCGGCGATCGCCTTCTACACCCGCCACCTCGGGTTCGCGGTGGAGCAGCAGATGGGCCCGGCGTTCGCGATCGTCTCCCGCGGCGACCTCGTTCTCTGGTTGAGCGGGCCGCAGAGCTCCGCGGCCCGGCCGATGCCCGACGGCAGCCGTCCGGAGCCCGGCGGCTGGAACCGGCTCGTCCTGGAGGTCGACGATCTCCAGGACACCGTGGCGCGGCTGAAGCGGGACGGACTGGCCTTCAGGAACGAGATCGTTACCGGCCCGGGCGGCCGGCAGATCCTGGTTGAAGACAGCGCCGGCAACCCGATCGAGCTCTTTCAGCCCGCCTAGCGCGGGTCGTCGCGGTCGATGGTCACCACCCAGTCGGCCATGACGAGAGTCGAGGTGGGCCCGCCGAAGCGGCGCACCTCGAGCATGAATCCGCGTCCATCCCCCTGGTAGACGATCCTCGACTTTTCGGCGGTACCAGTCAAGCGGGCTCGTGACCGCGGCCCTTGCTAGCGTGCGGCGAGTGGGCGCAACGGCCGCTACAGCCGCCGAATCGGGGCGGCGCCTCCGCCCCAAGCTCGTCTACGGCGTCGCGGCGCTCCTTCTCCTCATCGCAGCGATCCTCGCCGCCGCCGACGTCGGCGAGAAGGCCGGCCGCCTGTCCGACTGGCAGGCCTTCGTCCTCGGAGTCACGCAGGGCCTGACGGAGCTCCTGCCGATCTCATCCTCGGGACACCTGATCCTCGTCCCGTGGATCGCGGACTGGCACTACCTCGAAGCGCACCCGAGCTTCAACAAGACCTTCGACGTCGCGCTCCATCTCGGAACCCTCGTCGCCGTGGTCGCCTACTTCTGGGAGGACGTCGTCCGCTACGTCCGAGCCTGGTTCCATTCGGTCCGCCAGCGCGCCGTGACGACGACGGACGAGCGCATCGCGTGGTGGATCTTCGCCGCCACGATCCCGGCCGCAATTGCCGGTGCGGTGGGCGAGGAGCCGATCGAGAGCCACCTCGGCCAGCCGTATCAGATCGCGATCTTCCTCGCCGTCTTCGCGATTCTGCTCTGGCTCGCCGACCGCCTCCCGCAGGAGCGGCGCATCGGACAGCTCGGCTTCTGGCCGGCATTCCTGATCGGGGTCTCGCAGATCCTGGCCCTGATGCCCGGCGTCTCGCGCTCGGGGATCACGATCACAACGGGCCGCTTCTACCGCCTGGATCGTGACGCGGCGGCACGCTTCGCCTTCCTGCTGCTGATCCCGATCGTCTTCGGAGCCGTGGTCTACAAGGGGATCAAGCATGTCGTGCTCGAGTCCCTCCCAGCGGGGTCGGTCGGCCCGTTCATCGTCGGAACGCTGGCCGCGGCGGCCGTGGGGCTCGTGGCGATCGAGCTCCTGCTCGGCTACCTGCGGCGCCACGACTACACGCCGTTCGTGATCTACCGGCTAGTGCTGGCGGGGGCGATCCTGATCGTGATCGCCAGCGGCTGGCGCAGCGCGCACTTCTAGACGGAACCGTGCCGAGAGCGTGCCGAAGGGCGCGCGTCCCCTGGTTCGGGCCTTCGCCCGCCGGTATCCGTGGGCGAAACCACGAGCGAGAGGAGACTCATATGCGCCTGCTCCGAAGACGCCTGCTGCTAGTTGCCGTACCCATGGCGCTGGCCGCCGGCGTCGCCTTGGCCGCCCAGCCGAGCGGCCGGCGGCCCAGCAACGCCGTCATCAACGCGTGCGTAAAGAAGAAGGATGGCCGCGTCCGCATCGTCGCGGCCTCTGCCTCGTGCCGCCGGAATGAGCTGGCGCTCGCTTGGAACGCCCAGGGACAGCCGGGTCCCGCCGGCCCGGCGGGACCCGCTGGTCGAGCAGGCGCCACCGGCCCCGCAGGATCTGCCGGCGCGGCCGGCGCGAAGGGCGAACCGGGTGCGCCCGGTGAAAGGGGAGCGGCCGGCCCAGCCGGCCCGGCCGGGCCACAGGGGCCTCCTGGCTCCGGACTCAACTCGCTCGAAGGCCTGAACGGCCTCGCCTGCCACGCCGGCGCCAATGCGGGAACTGCGGCGCTCACCTATGACGCGAGCGGAGTCGCGACCATTACTTGCTCGGCCTCCGGTGGCGGCGGCGGCACGGCGACCTTGCACGTGAACGAGCTGATGACGGCCTCGACCGGCGCGGCCTCGAACGAGTTCGTGGAGATCGCGAACACCGGCACGACAGCCGCGGACATCAGCGGCTTCAAGCTCGCGTACCGCTCTGCGGCGGGCACGAGCGACGTCACGCTGGCAACCGTCCCCACGGGGACGACGCTCGCCGCGGGTGGCTTCTACCTCCTCGGAGGCAGCGGGTACGCCGGCACGCGGGCGCCGGATCAGAGCTTCTCCGCGGCGATCGCGGCAACCGGCGGCGGCGTCGCCCTGCGAGACGCGGGCGGCGCAATCGTCGACTCCGTCGGCTACGGAGATGCCGTCAACGCGTTCGTGGAGAGCCATCCGGCCTCCGCCCCACCGACCACGGGCGCGCCGGGCAGCAGCACGGTGCGCCTCCCGGACGGGCACGATACGAACGACAACGCGGCGGACTTCTCCGTCAGCGCCAGCCCCACACCGGGGAGCTCGAACCACTAGGAGGATCAGGCGCGGCGGCGGTGCCCCCGCCGCCGCGCCAATCACTCGCCTGGGTGATGACCGGATCAAAACGGCTCACCGATACTGCGTGAGCGGGTCTTCCCCGCATGGCGTTGTAACGAGAAATCTGCGGCTATTGGACTCATCGAGCATTCCGTCGTTCGTTCCCTCTCCCCCGAGCTCATGCTCGTGGACCCGGAGTTGGCCGAGCGCGCTCGCAAGCTCCTTCGGGAGCCCCGTGAGGCCGATGGAAAGGTTTGGCAAATGTCTGCACTAGGCACGCACGAGATCACTGCGGGGATTGGCCTCGGCCTGGAGCCTCCGTTGAGCCCCCCGGTTGTGCGAGGGCCCAGCGCGTCCATGGCGATGCCTGCGAACGACGGCCTGTCGGGGCTCCCCACGCCTCCACCGGCCATCCGGCCTCCTGAGAGCGCGATCGCGGCCCCCGCTGCACCGGCGCCTCAGGCTGAAGTTCCCCAGCCGGCCCCACAGCCCGAGCAGGCGGCGGCCCCGGCCCAGCCCGAGCGGGTCGAACAACCGGCGGCGCCCGAGCCCGTACAGCTTCAGCCGGAGCCCCCGGCGGTCGCGGCCGAGCCGGAGCTCCCGGCGATGGCACCGACCGAGGAGCCTGTGCTCGACTACTTCGCTCAGCCCCAGCCAACGGCCGAGGCGCTGCCCGAAGCGGCTCCTGCGGAGGAGGCCCAGACCGAGATCGTCCAGCTCCCCGAGATCCAGCAGGTCACGCTCGTCGAGCCGGTCGCTCCCGTCGAGGAGCCGGTGGCGGATCTGCCGACCATGGCACCGGTCGAGCCCGTCGCCGAGGCTGCACCTGCGGCGTTCGTCGCCCCGCAGCCGGTCGAGGTCGCTCCGGAGCCCGTGGCTCAGGTCGAGATCGAGCCCGAGATCGAGTCGGAGCCCGTGGCCGACCTCACCCCCGAGGACGAGCTCGACCTGATCGCCGAGACGGTCGAGGCACACATGCCCGTTCTCGAGCCCATCGCCGTCCCGGAACCGGTCGCTACCACGGAGCTCGAGGAGCTCTTCGCGCCGAAGCGCAGCGGCCAGTTCTGCGTCGTCGTCCGCCTGAAGGAAGGAGACGGCGTCGAGGTCGGCTCGTTCCGCGACTTCGGCACCGCGATGGAGGGCGCCCAGGAAGTGATCGAGCAGTTCTCGACTGCGACCGGCGGTCAGTGGCCGTTCTACGCCGGCCGCTTCATCCGCCCCGACCTGATCGTCTCGGTGGACGTGGTCGATGGCGACCAGTCCTAGGCTCTAGGCCGCGCGCCCGACGTAGATCGACACCGTCGAGCCTGCGGGCGCGCGCCTACGGTGCTGGAGGGGGTGGTGGTCCCGCTGCCGCTTTCCCGCCGGAGACATACAGCCTTACCTTCGACCCGCCCGGAGCGGGAATCCCGCCCTGAGGGCTCTGCGCCACCACGATTCCGCTTTTCTCCCCGGCCGGCACCGTGAAGGCCTGCGCCTTGAACCCCGCGGCCTCGAGCGTGGCCATCGCCGCGCTCTGCGTCTGCCCGACGACGGACGGCACTGCGCCGCTCCCGCGCGAGACCCGGAGTGCGACCGCCGAGCCCTTCACGACCCTCGCTCCAGCCGACGGGCGTTGGGCGAGCACGGTTCCTCGGGCCTTGTCCGAGAGCACGCCCGAGTACCGCACGGACAATCCGCGTGCCCGCATCTCGGCCGACGCTACCGCCGCGCGCCGCCCCACCACCGCGGGGACCGTCACCGAAGCGAGCGCCGACACGGAGAGCGTGACGACGGTCTTGCGGGCAACCCGGGACCCGCCCTTCGGCGATTCGGCGAAGACGCTACCGGGCGGCGCGCCTCCGCTCGGCCTTCTCACCACCCGGGCCACGAGACCGCTCCGACCTAGACGAGTCACCGCTTCCAACCGAGGCTGCCCGATCACGTTGGGGACGACCACCGCAGTCGACGCGGCGGCCGGCGGGCCTTTCACGCCGCCGCCCCGGTCGCCCTCGTCGCGGGAGAGCAGCCACCATGCGACCAGACCCCCGACGACGAGCGCCATCAGGAGCACCAGCCACGGCCATTGGAGCGGCGCACGCCTCCCCGGAGGTGGGGGCGGCGGCGGCCCGGCGACCTCCGAGGGCGGGAGCGGCTCGACGACTTCCGGGGGCGGAGGGGGCTCGACGACTTCAGGAGGCGGAGGCAACCCCGCGACCTCCTCGTCGACTACGGGCGGGGCTTGCACCCCGCCCTGATCGCTCTCGTCGCGAGAACGCAGCCGCCGCGCGACCAAACCGCCGGCGACGAGCGCCGACAGGAGCGTCACCCAGCGCGAAAGGCGTGATGCAAGTCTCACCGCGCCACTATCTCCGATCGGCGCGACCTCCATCTCCACGCCCAAACCCGAACCTGCTGTTCAAGAATTCCTTCCAATTCGCGCATGGTGTCCTAACCGGCGACGCGTTTACTGCGCCCAGCAGGCTCTTCTACGGAGGTAACCGTCCAATGGCACGCAAGCTGATCCTTCTCGCGCTCACCGCCGCCCTCGGCCTCGCCGTCACGGGTGTTGCGAGCGCACGCTGGTTCAACGTCATCCGCGGCACCAAGGGTGACGACATGGTCGCCGGCTCCGTGCATCGCGATCTCGTGCTCGCATTCGCCGGAAACGACCAGATTACGAGCGCCGAGGGGCGCGACATCGTCTACGCCGGTCGCGGGAACGACACCGTCGACGGCGGCCCGCAGTTCGACCGCATCTTCGGCGGGCCCGGCGACGACTCCCTCAGCGCCGGAGACGACGGCGCCCTGATCTGGGGCGGCTACGGAAATGACACGATCAACGCCGGCAACACCGGCCGCAACCGCCTCCATGGCGGACCCGGCAACGACACGCTCAACGGCGGCTCCCAGCGCGACTACCTCTGGGGCGGCCGAGGCGTCGACAACGAGTACGGGGGCGACGGCAACGACGTCCTGCACGCGCTCGCGGCCGATGGCCAGGTCGACCACCTCGACTGCGGCCCCGGAGATCACGACGTCGCCTGGCTCCGCGCCGGCGAGTCGGACACGACGGTCAACTGCGAGGTCGTCAAGACCGTGACGGTCGGCTCCGACTAGCTCTCGGCAGCGCCCGCTAGAACCACCCTCGAGGCCCGCCCACCGGCGGGCCTCACCCGTTCAGCGCTCGATACGGTCGAGGAACTCGCCCACCACCTGGAGGTAGCGCTCCGTCTCTTCCAGCAGCGACGTGTGAGAGCTCTCCTCGAAGAGCACCCACTCCGCGCCGCGGATTCCGCTCCGAAGCGGCTCGACGAGTGCGGGCGTGCACTCGTCGAAGCGGCCCGAGGTGATCAACGCCGGCACCTCGATCTCCCCGAGACGGCCGATCACGTCCCAGTCCTTGAGCGTGCCGGTGACCGTGAACTCGTTCGGCCCCCACATCGTCTCGTAGACCTGCTTCCCGAATTTCGCCCGCGAGCGGCCGAGCGACTCGGGCTCCGGCACGACGCGGCAGATGTGGCGTCGCCAGAACTCCTTCTCGGCGGCCTCCTGGTCGAGACCGGGCGGCAGCTCGGCGTGCAGGCGCCGCGTCTCCTCGGCCCACCGCGGCGCGCTGGTCGGGGTCGAGTTGAGCACGAGGCTCGCAAGCCCGTCCGCACTGGTGAGCGCATACTCGAGCGCCAGCATCCCGCCCCAGGAGGAGCCGAACAGGTGCAGCCGCTCGAGCCCGAGCGCCTCTCGCACCGAGCGCAGCTGCTCGAGGAAGGTGTCCACGGTCCAGAGTGCCGGGTCGTCCGGCTTGTCCGAGTCGCCCCCGCCGAGCTGGTCGTAGAAGACGACGCGACGCCCCTGCTCCGTCAGGGCGCCCAGGCCCTCGAGCGGGTCGTGCGAGCTCCCGGGCCCCCCGTGCAGCACGAGCAGCGGCAGGCGACCGGGCGCTTCGACGTCGCCGACGACGCGGTACCAGGTCTCGAACTCACGGAACGCAAGACGGCCTTCCACGGGCGCATTCTCGCGACTACGATCCGAGGCGTGGTCGACTCGTGGCGCAGGTACAAGCGCGATCTGAGCGAGTCGGAGGACCGGCCGGTCTCACGCTGGACTGTCCTCCGCCCGAAGCAGGTGAGCCAGCGCGACCTGCTGATCCCGACGAGCGCCGACCGACTGAAGGTCCTCGGCGCCTGCCTGGCCTGCGGCGCCGGCCTCTCGGTCCTGTGGATCTACTTCCCGATGCTGATGGTGTCGATCGCGCTCGACCGCGACTTCGGCTTCTGGTTGTGGGCGGTGATGGGCGGCTTCGCGGCCGTGACGGGCCTCGCGCTCTTCGGCTACGCGGTCAGCGACGAGCGGCGGTACTGGGACTCGCTCGGCTGACGGCCTGCTGAGGCTCTAGGCGGAGATCGTCCAGGTGTCGCCCGAGTGCAACAGCGCGGCGAGGTCGCCGTCGCCCTGCTCGCTGCGGGCGCTCTCGATCTGATCGCTCATCAGGCGGTCGTAGACCGGTCGCTCGACGTCGCGGAAGACTCCGATCGGCGTCGGGCCGTGGGGCGTGTGCGAGAGGCGGGCCAGCGCCGAGGCCAGGCTCGGCGACTCCAGGTGCTCGTCGTGCACGAGGAGGGAGTCCTCCCCCGCGTCGGCGACCTCGACGAGCTCCGCCGAGCCGTCGGCCCGCAGTCGCACTCCGCGCTCGTCCTCTGACCCGAAACGGATCGGCGCGCCGTGCTCGAGCCGGATCCGGTTCTCCTTCGCCTCGCGTACCGCGTCGAAGGCGCCGTCGTTGTAGACGTTGCAGTTCTGGTAGATCTCGACAAAGGCCACGCCTGGATGCTTCGCCGCACGCCGGAGCGTCTCGGTGAGGTGCGCGCGGTCGGTGTCGATGGAGCGGGCGACGAAGCTCGCCTCCGCGCCGAGCGCCAGCGCTACCGGGTTGAACGGCCAGTCGAGCGACCCCATCGGCGTCGTCTTGTTGACGGTGCCGAGCGGCGAGGTCGGCGAGTACTGGCCCTTCGTGAGCCCGTAGATCTGGTTGTTGAACATGAGGATCTTCACGTTCACGTTGCGGCGTAGCGCGTGGATCAGGTGGTTACCGCCGATCGAGAGCGCGTCGCCGTCGCCGGTCACGACCCAAACGGAGAGGTCAGGTCGCGCCAGAGCGAGGCCGGTGGCGATGGCCGGCGCGCGCCCGTGGATCGAATGGATCCCGTAGGTCTGAACGTAGTACGGGAAGCGCGCGGCACACCCGATTCCCGAGACGAAGACCGTGCGCTCGCGCGGCACCTCGAGCTCGGGCAGGAAACTCTGCACCGCGGCGAGGATCGCGTAGTCGCCGCAGCCCGGGCACCAGCGCACCTCCTGGTCGGTCTTGAAGTCCTTCGCGGTCAGCGGGCTGCCGTTGCCGTTCTCGGTCACGCCATCGTCTCCATCGCGGCCGCGAGCTCGTCCGAGCGGAAGGGCTGCCCGCGGAGCTGGTTGTAGCCGACCGCGTCGACGAGGAACTCGGCTCGGATGAGCTTCAGCAGCTGGCCGAGGTTCATCTCCGGCACGAGCACCCGGTCGTAGCTCGCGAGCACCTCGCCGAGGTTGCGCGGGAACGGGTTCAGGTGGGTCAGATGGGCCTGGGCGACCTGCTTGCCCTCCTTGCGCAGACG
>Ga0105249_10002786_pt1 | contig 15089 bp, 8 predicted proteins | sample KBSS44metaG_FD_81522 | JGI IMG/M metagenome (GOLD analysis project Ga0105249, IMG submission 81522) | Switchgrass rhizosphere microbial communities from Kellogg Biological Station, Michigan, USA - KBS S4-4 metaG | ecosystem: Host-associated > Plants > Roots > Rhizosphere > Soil | place... | reverse complement strand
CGTTCTCGCCGCCGACGCCGCCAGCACCGTCCCGCCCGGCTCCGGTGCTGGCGACCGTCGGCGCGGCCGCCGCCGCGAGCGAGAACGGCGTCGACGGCGGCTCGTCCGGCTCGCCGGAAACGGTCAACCCGTCGGGCCCGATCGTCCCCGCCCGCCCGCCGCGGGAGAGCCGGGTCATCGCGGTGAACGTCCCGGCCGGGCGGGAGGGCCGAAAGCTGCGCGAGAAGGGCGACGCGACGGCGATCAGGGAGTTCGCGGGCCGGCCCGGTGAGCACGAGTTCGCGCTGCTGGCCCGGGTCGCCGCCGGCCCGGCCCGTCGGCCGCTGTTCATCCTCGCCGGGCAGACCGCCACCGCGAACCTCGCGGCCGCATACTACCTGCGCAGCCGCGCCGACGAGCTGACCCTGGAGTTCTCCAACAAGCCGTCGTTCTGCCTGATCCTGCGGGTCGAAGCGGCCACGGTCTACGGCCACGAACTGGTGGAGCGCGAGGCAGACATCACCGCCGCCATCGTCCCGCCGACCATCTGAGACCGCTGCCGGTCCCGGCCGGTCCCGGCCGGGACCGGCGTTTGGGCAAGATCTGCTCGCCGGGTAGAATCCAGTACGGACGAGTCGGCCGGGCGGTCGCGTCGGGGCCGGCGCAAGCCGGTGCCCGCCGAGGAAAGTCCGGACTCCGCAGGGCGGGGTGGTGGGTAACACCCACCCGGGGTGACCCGCGGGATAGTGCCACAGAGAACAGACCGCCGGTGTCCGGTGCCGTGAGGTGCCGGGCTCCGGTAAGGGTGAAACGGTGCGGTAAGAGCGCACCAGCGCCCGGGGTGACCCGGGCGGCTTGGTAAACCCCACCCGGAGCAAGGTCAAAAGGCGGGTGCCCGCAAGGGCGCCCGCTGCGTGGGCGTTCGAGGGCGGCCCGCCCGAGCTCGCGGGTAGACCGCACGAGGCCGTCGGCAACGGCGGCCCCAGAGAGATGACCGCCGGCCGGCGCACGCCGGCCACAGAATCCGGCTTACAGGCCGACTCGTCCCCAAAGTGCCTGCGGCCCAGGCACTTATCTCTCGTGATCATGGCCCTGGCCTGTTTCTGGCCTGTTTTGTAAACGATCACCCTCTGGTTGATCTTGTTTTTGGAGGTCCTCGTTGGCCGCCGATACCGGATTGACGGTGACTCTTTGTGGTCGAAGCTGCTGTTGCGCTCTGTAGTTGAGCGAGCGCCTTGCCGATCTTGGTGCGTCGGCTCGCGTGGATCGGAGGGGCTGCCTAGACGTGCTGGCGCTTCCGCGCGCCGGCCTTCTTCGTGCTCGCCGGCCTGTCCTGGCGGAGGTGCCAACCCGCCCTGCGATGTCGTTCGCCCCGGGTGTCTGGCCCGCTCTCAGCGGCCTTCTCGGCTGGCTCCGCCATGTGGAACGGCGAGCCGACTTCCGGTGCATCCCACCCACTGCGGCCCAGGTGGTGACGGGCGGCGGGTCGATACGGAGTCACCGTCAGGGACATCGCCGAGGTCATCCGCTAGCGTTCCCACGCGCCGAGCGCAGGTGGAACGTGCCCGACAGGTGCGAGAGGTCGTCGTGGGCCCGTCGGGCTGTGCGCAGATGTGGTTCGACATTCCGTCCGTCGCCCCGCGCCCTTGACCCGTCGATGCACAGCGGTGCTGGCCTGGCCATCGGCCTGCCACCAGCCGAGCCGTCTGGCTCCTCGTGAAGGACTGTAGGTCGGCCAGCCAGCCATGGGGTTCAAGTCCGAGGGGGGATTCGGCCCATTCGTACATGATCGGCCTCCGTGAAGTCTTCGACCTCGCCGTACTCGCGACGGGGAGCGCCGAACTCCGATGATCCACGACCAGTCTGTTGCGTCGATGTGCCAGTGGCTGCGGGCGAGCAGCGCGGCCCCGGCCTGCTCGAAGGTGAGGCTGGTGATCGCATAGACGGTATCGCGGGAGGGCGGCTGGCCTTCTCCCGACGCCAGCGGTGCAGGCGGCTCGCCTGGACCGCGTGGGAAAGTCAAGGTGGCTGACGGTGACGGCCTTGATCGTGCGGGTCTCACGGCGGCCGTGGCCGGACTCGCGGGTGGCGGCGCCGACCGGGACGTCGGCCCAGGGCGGGCCAGCCAGGAACGCGCGCCCTCGACCTCCCCGATCCGCCGGACTCGGCCGGCGATCCGGGCGCCCCGATCAGGCGCATCGACCGCCTCGACCGCCTCCTCCACGAATATCAACGAGCCGCCTGATCAAGTCCTGACCGGCGAAATCGCATACTTGCACCCTTCACGCTCCAGCGGCCGGCACGGCCGCAGCAGATACGCCAGACACCAGACGAACCCGGGCGCCTGCTGTCGGTCCCGCGTCACCGTGGCATTGGCCCGGAGACTGCCTTGATGGCCCCCGTTCCTCGATCAACGATCACGCGGACGTTGCCGCCGAGATGATCGGCATGAGTCCATACTTCCCAGCCCCCGAAGTCGCGACGTACGTGCACCGGCTCCTGCCACGGGAGGCCTCGCCTGGCGCACTCGGCTCGGGCGAGTTCTCTGGCCTGCTCCCTGCTGATGCGGCCCTTGGGCAGGAACGGCCATCGCGCGACTCGGCTCATCGCGTCTCCTCGTAGATTCTGTAGCCGGCAGCGCTGCCCGCCGCGCCGACTCCCGCCAGTTCCGCGCCCAGCCTGGGGACACTTACGTAGCCGTTGGTGATCGGGAACTTGAGGCCCTGCCACAGGCTGCCCGTGCCATAGGTCTCGGCGGCGGCCTCCTCGGCGTATCGGTAGAGCCCTGAATTATTGTACAAGGCAATTCTGGCCAGATTCAGTGGCGCTGGCGGCGTCAGAATCGAATGAACTGTCTCGTGCCGGAGGGTTTCCGTGAAATCCTGCCCGGTCAGGCCGCGCTGAATGGTGATTTTACCGTTTATTAGATCGGTTTCTCCTAGAACCCCCTCCCGCAGGTCGCCGAAGGTGAATTTACGCACCCTGGCTGCCCCGCCTGGCGACGTGCAGCTCATCAGGCCGAGGGGGTCGAGCCAGGTCAGCGGGTTGGTGACGTAGGCGTCCGCGTTGGGGCCGGCTGAGAGGCCGAGTGGGTCGGCGCAGGTGTAGCGGGCCGTCGCCGGGTCGTAATGGCGATGGTAGTTGTAGTGCAGGCCTGACTCGGGGTCGTGGTATTGCCCGGGGAACCGCAGGGGGCACCCGGCCTCGCCGGGGGAGTCCGGTGCGCTGACACCCCACACGGTGGTGCGGCCGTTCCAGGCGAGGTGGCCGTCCGGGTCGACGAGTCCGGTCGGCGTGCCGACAGGATCGGTGACGATTGTGTAGAACGCGGCGTCGTACCAGTCCTGGTTGGCGCTGTCCGAGGGGCGCCGGGTGGCCTGTGTGAGGGGGCGGAAGGCGCCGGGCTGCCATTCCCAGGTGGTCGCCTTCCCGCCTGCGCTGTCCGCGGCGGCGGTGCCCTGGTGTTCCTCTGCCAGGAGGTGGCCGTCCCAGGTGAACTGGGTTTGTTCGGCCACGTCGCCGGTGGCGGTGAGCCGCTGTTTGGCGGTGCGCCGCCCGAAGGCGTCGTAGTGGTAGCGCCACACGGCGCCCTCGAGCGTGGTCACCTCGGTCAGCCTGTCCTCGGCGTCCCAGGTGTAGTGCCAGACGAGGGGCGCGCCCGACGGCCGGGCTCGCCGGCGCAGTGTGATCCGGCCCTGGCTGTCGTGCTCGTAGTGGACCGCGCCCGCGCGGCGCAGCAGCGTGCCTGCGTACTGGCGGGTGCCGCGTTCGTCCACCTCGGCTGGGGTGTCAGCATCCGGGGCCGGCGTGGGCGCAGAACCGTCGGGCGACGGCCAGGCCGCGTCGGTGATGTTGCCGGCGGCGTCGTAGGCGTAGCGCTCGTGCCAGCCGGCGCCGGTGACAGCGACGATCCGATGCGCCGGGTCGAGGTCGAAGCGTCGCGCGTCGGCTGTGCCGTCCACTGCGGTGAGGTAGCCGTCGGGGCAGTAGCTGAAGCTGCGCTGCAGCAGGGTGCGCGCCGTCGCTCCGGTCGGCGGGGCAGGCGCGCTGGTTGCGGCGGGCGTGCCCGCGGCGGTGGCGGTCAGAATCTGTGAGCGCAACCGGTGGCTGGCGTCCCAGGTGTGCGTCAGCGCGACGGCGGTGGCGTCCGTCCCGGCGTCGAGGAGGCGTTCGAGTTCGCGGCCGGCGGCGTCGTGGGCGAAGCGCAACGTGCGGCCGGCGGTGCGCAACGCCAGCGGGCGGCCGGCGGCGTCGTAGTCCCACTCGCTGACCGCGCCGGATGGGGTCGTGCGCCGCAGCCGCCGGCCGAGCGCGTCGTGGGCGAACACGATCTGTCGGCCGTCGACGATCTCGCTGACGATCCGCCCGGCGGCGTCGCGTTCGATGGCCACGTCCGCGTCGGGGCTGGTCGCGGCCACCAGCCGGCCTGCCTGGTCGTACACGAACGTCGTCACCCCGTCCGGGGTGCGCTTCTCGACGATGTTGCCTAGCGCGTCGCGGGTAAGGGCGACGGTCTGGCCGGCGCCGTTGCTCCGGGCGACCAGCTGGCCGGCGGCGTCGTAGGAGTACCGCAGGACGCGGCCGTTGAAGTCGGTCTCGGCGATGAGATGCCCGGCTGGGTCGTACTCGTAGCGCCAGACGAGGCCCTGGGGACTGGTGACCGCGGTGAGGCGCAGCTCGGTGTCGTAGGTGAAGGCGAGCCGGGCGCCGTCGGGGGTGGTGCGGGCGGCGGGCAGGTCGAAGTGGGTGACCTCGAGGCGGGTGGCGTGGCCGGCCGGGTCGACGTGCTCGACGAGGTTTCCCTCGGGGTCGTGGCGGTAGGTGTCGGTGGCGCCGTCGGGCTGGGTGCGGGAGGTGAGCCAGCCTTCGGGTGTCCAGGTGAAACGGGTGACCCCACCGACAGGGTCGGTCACCGCGACTATCCGGCCGTGCGGGTCGCGCTGGTAGGAGGTGGCGGCGCCGGTCGGGTCGATGACGGTCACGGGCAGGCCGGCGAGGTCGGTCTCGATCTGGGTGACCTGGCCGAGTGCGTCGGTGACGGCCACGAGCCGGCCGCGGTCGTCGTAGTAGAACCGGGTACGGGCGCCGGCCGGGTCGACGACGGCGGTCAGGTTCCCGGCGGCGTCGTAGTCGCGGTCGACGCGGCTGCCGTCGTCGCCGACGGTCGTCACTGGTCGCCGCTGCTCGTTCCAGGCCGCGGTGACGACCGTGCCGTCGGGCCGCGCGATCTCGACGAGGTTGCCGGCGTCGTCGTAGCGGTAGCGCACCGTGCGGCCGAGCGGATCCGTCTCGGCGGTCCGGTTGTCGAACGCGTCCCAGGCGAACGTCGTCGTCCGGCCGAGCGGGTCCACCTGGCGCAGCGGGCGCAGCCGGTCGGTGAAGTGATGCTCGGTGACGTGCCCGAGCGAGTTCGTCTCGCGGGTGATCTGCCGCGTCTCGTCGTAGGCGAGCGTGCCGGCCAGGAAACCGCCGGAGCCATGTGTCTGCACCACCCGGCCGGCGGCGTCGTAGGTGTAGCGGTATTCGGTGGCGTTGCGGTCGGTCCAGCGGGCGATCCGGCCGGCGGGGTCGTAGTCGAAGCGCAGGGCCTGGCCGGAGGAGTTGTAGACGTGGGTGAGCTGGCCGGCGTCGTCGTAGCCGTAGCGGACCAGCTCCAGGCCGGGCCCGCCGTCCGGGTCGGCGAGGCGCACGGCGGTGACGAGGTTGTGGTGTGTTTCGAGGTCGAGCTGGTAGCCACCGGAGTGGGAGACCCGGGCGAGGGCGGCGCTGTCGGGGTCGTAGCCGAACTCGACGGTGTTGCCGCCCCGGTCGATGACCGCGGCCAGCGGCAGCGCGACGCCGCGCTGGCCGGTGGCGGGGATCGCGAACCGCAGCACCTGTCCGGCGGCCGCGTCGAGGATGCTGTAACACCCGGCCTCGTCGAGGAGCAGCTCCAGGCGCGGGCCCTGCTCGGGTAGCACGGCCGGCCCGCCGGGTTCCGGGTGGGGGAAGGCCAGCAGGACGCCGTCCGGGGCGGTGTAGCAGATCCCGTGCTCGTCGAGTTCGAGGCGGGTGTCCAGTGTCGAGCTCCAGCCGGGGCCGAACCAGCGGCCGCAAGTGTAGCCCGACTGGTAGGTCCGCGCCAGCGCCCAGGCCAGCACACCGGGCAGCTCGACATCGGTCTGGGTGAGGATCATCTGGCCGCTGGCCAGGTCGATCGGGTCGCGGCCCAGGACCCGGCACCACGCCGAGCGGGCGAAGGTGTTCGCCCGGCTCAGCAGCGGGCCGCGGGCCGAACCCGCGCGCCGAAGCCCGGCCGGCATCGCCGAGGTGAGGCCATGCCCCAAGCGGCCCAGTGACCCGCCGATCCGGCCGAGCGTGCCGGTGAGCAGCCGCGTCCCGCGCCCTCCGACCCGGACCGCGGCACTCGTGCCCCGCAGGCCTTTCATGCCAGGTCCGAGCATCTTCCCGCCCGGGATCAGGGTGGCGGCGTTGAGCAGGACCATGCCGAACGAGCCGTTGCCTTGTCGCCATTTCGCCACGCTGTCGCCGAGAACGACCATCCCGGCGCCGAACGCCACCGCCCCGAGGACCACCGCCGCCGCACCACCGGTGAACACGACCGCCGCCAGCACCCCTGTGACCAGTGCGACGGTCCCGCAGAAGCTGACGAACTTGTCCCACGACGTGAACGGCGCCTTCGCGAAGTCCCAGCCCTTCTTCCACCACGGCTTGTTCTTGATGCCGCTGTCCTGGAGCGCCTCGTCGATGCCGTGCGCGCAGGTCCTGGCCGCGCCGTCGCGGATCGTCTTCGCGTCGTGCGCGAGCCGGGTGGCCAGCGTCTGGTCGTGGCGGGCGTCCTGGCCGCGGCGGGCGACGACCTGGACCTGGCCGGTGACGCCCGGTGCCTGCGTCTCCAGGCCGGCGGTCGCGGCGGCGATCGAGGGTGGGCTGAGCTCGTCGTTCGGCCACAACAGGTGAGCCCGGTCGGGCGGCAGCAGTGACACGACCTGGGCGAGGGCGCCGTGGTAGCGGGTCTGCGCGTCGAGGCCGTTGCGCAGCGCCAGGCCGGACTTGGTCTTCGCGTCGGTGAGTGCGGTCGCGTAGGTGTCGAGGGCCGCCCCGGCACCGCGGTAGGCCTTGGCGAGCTTCGCCAGCTGGTCGGGCAGGTCACGCAGCGCCTCGGTGTAGCCGGCGGCGTAGTCGCCCTGCATCGCCAGGTCGCCCCCGCCGCCGGCGGCGATCGTGCGCAGCCGCGTCGTGCCGCCCTCCGCGGTCGTCGCGTGCAGGCCCAGCCGGGTGGCCAGCGACCGGACCGCCTCCGGATCGCCCGGCGTCGGGTCGTCGGACAGGCCAACCGCCTGCCACTCGCTGCTCATCCGCGGGTACCCCCAACCGCTGCGGCGCCACCCGCTCGACGAATAGGACCTGGGGACATCAGGACGCAGGCTCGGGGGATCGTCCCGGCCGGGTGAGCAGGCGCAGCGATCGCCGCCGACGGGCGGCGCGCTCGCCAGCGCGCCCCGGGCGCTGGTGTGAGGTTCGGCGTCCGGGACATCGGCGCCGTCGCCCGGGCCGGCCCGGGCGAGTGCCGCGTCGACCCGAACAGATCCGCCATCACCGACCAGCCAGCCGAGTGGCGGGCATCAGCGAAGCGCACACAGACGCGATTTCCATCGACAGCGCCGGCCGGCCGCACAGTCAACACCCAGGACATCGGCCATCACCGCCAGCCGCAACGGACCTGGACAACCGCGCACCCCCGCCGTGGCCCGCGCCAGCATTGACCGACGAAAAACCCGCACCAGCGCACCAATCGGCAGACTAGCGCGACTCGGACCCGTTATCGGCGTTTGCGTTCAATCATTCCGGCGGACTGATCGACGAGTACGAACAGGCCGCCTAAAGACCCAGGTCAACCCCGGTGGCACAGTCTGGAATTCCAGTAGCAGGCGCACCTTCATTCCCTCTCTAAGCCATCAGTGTCTTAGCTGGCAGTGTCTGGCCCATCATTTGGTGTTCTTGCCATGAGTAACGCCGAGTCGTGCGACAGCGACAGAGCCAACTTCACTGTCGTTCGACATCGAGGGCGGGAACGGTGAGCGTGGCGGCCTTGTGGGCGTCGGGTACCTGATGGATCGCCTCGAGCGATCCCGGACCCGCTGGTGAGACTGGACTTGGGCGTGTCTGGCGGAAGGCCGACATGTATCAGTGGATCGAGACCTATACCCCGCCGCAACTGGGCCGCGATGAAGCCGTGATGGGCGCCGATCGCCGGCGAGGTCACCTGCCGCAGCCGTGTGTCCGCCAGCTCCGGGAACCACCCGCGCACCCGGCCCGTCCAGTCCGCCTCGGCCGGCGCTGGCCTGCCCGGCACCAGCCCAGCCGCCTCTGCCGGCGCGACGTACTTGCGGGTCGTCTTGCGGTCCACCCCCAGGCTCGCCGCGATCTTGTTCTTTGACCGGCCGGCGTGCCAGTGGATCAGGATCTCCATGATGTCGATCACTTCGAAGGTTCTCCTCGCCATCGCACACCCCTCCTGAGGTGCGCAGACGAGGAGCAGTCATGCTCCAACGGGAGGACCACCCCGAGCCCGACACGCACCCCGTCCCCCGGGGAATTACGTGATCCGGCTGGGGAATTACGTGACCGTCAGGCCCTTCACAACTGGGGAATTACTTGATCGTCCACGGCTGGTAGCGCAGCTTGATGCGTCGAGGTGTGGATGATCTTCTCGTTGGTCGGCTTCGCAGGGCCGTGCGCCCCGCCCGGAGGGGGCGAAGTCGTCGTCGGCTCTTGGCCTGCGGACCGGGATCTTTTCATGCCGACAGCCGGCCAGATGTTGCTGTGCGGAATCGGGTGCGCCGTCCGACCTTGACGATGGTCGTCCTGTCCGGGTGGCGTGACTGTCTACAGTTCCCAGCTGGAAGGTGGTCCGGGCGGGGGTATGTGCTGGGGGCCGGCCGCGTCGCCTGGGACGGGAGATGGCGGCGTGGTGGCGGGCGATCAGGGTGCGGTGCCAGCGCAGCACGGTCTCTGGGCGCACGAGTAGCCGCAGGCGGCGCAGGGTTGGCTTCGGCAGCGCATGCAGGAGCGCGGCGAGCAGGGCGCGGTCGGCGGGCTGGAACTGGATCCGCTGGCCGTCGAGCTGGCGTTGCAGCACGACGATCTGGTGGCGCAACGTGAGGATCTCGACGTCCTTGTCACGATCACCGCGGGGCAGCAGGCGCAGCAGCGCGAACGCGTTTGTGACACCGAGGTAGGTCAGGCGACGCAGCACGGAGCAGCATCCTCGCGTAGACGCCAGCCCAACGGGCGGGCCGGGTCGGTGCTGGGAGGGTTACGGTCGCCAGCCACGGCGGACGACCTCCCTGAGCTGGGCGGATGACATTTTCGGCAACCACAGCGTCGCATCGGCGCAGCTCACAGACCGGGCCGACTTCTGGCACCCCACAGGCTGGGCGACATCGCGGGGGAGGGAGGCCTGGCCGCGTGGCTTGCCGCGTTTCTCAGCAATACACTGGCCGAGGACCCAGAAATCCCGTAACTGTTCAGGTCGGCGGCAATCTTAATTAGTTCAGGCTGGCGCGGGCAGCCAGAACTAGCCTCAGTGCCCATAGATTAAATGATCTCTTTGAGGTTTGGGTCCTGACTTCCCTCACGTTGATTGCTTAGGCAGGATCGTAAGGCTGTGGCCTGCGGGTTCGCTCGCGTGAGCGGCCGGTTTTGTGTCCTAGCGCCCGGGCAGGAAGGCGAGCCGGATGTTGTCCTTGTTGGGGATCACTAGCGTCGGGCTGGTCGACCTGTCCCACTGGTCGGTGAGGACGAACAGCTTGTCGTCGGTCTGCGTGAGCAGGCGTAGGCCTCGGTAGCGGTACCGGAAGGTCGGCCCCGGCAGCGAGTACTCCGACAGACCGGGCACGTCGATGTTCAATTGCTCGGTGGTGTCGAGAATGATCCCGGGGCGTTCCATGATGTGCTCGACCGTCGTTGCGGCGTCGCCTCGGCCGAACGCGGAGGCGGCGCTGTTGGCGGCCCAGAACAAGCTCAGCACCAGGATTCCTGCCACCATGAAGGTACCGGCGGTCTCGGCCCAGTTCCGTGTCACCCGCGCCACCGAGCCCGGCGACGGGTCCGCCAGCGGAGTGACCATGCGATAGAGATAGCGGCCGTACGCGACGAGCACGGCGCCGCCGCCCAGGCACGCCGGGCTGACCGCTATCGGCTCCGAGCGGGCGACGTCGGGGACGACGATTCCGTACACGCCGCGCAGAAAGACGAGAAGGCCGACGCACACGGTGACGATGGACGTAGCCCGTACCCTGCGTGCCCGGTCCGACACTCGGGTGGCGGCCAGTACGGCATTGTGAGCCCACGTGGCCGCGATTCCCAGGGCGAACAACGCGCCGATCGGCACGTACAGCGCGGCGATGCTCGTCAGCAGGAGATCCTGGTTGGACAGTTGCAGGGAGGCCAGATCGACGCCGAAGTAGTCGTAGTAAGCCCATTCGTACACGTAGCCGAAGTAGACCATGAGAGCGGTGAGGACGGTGGTCGGCGCGACCACTCCGGCGACGGCGCGCACCCGTCGCTCCCACGGGCTGGGCTCCTCGCCGTCGTCGCGCGGCGCCGGCGTGGCGTCGCTCTCTCCGGAGGGGCGCGGGCGTGGCACAGTGATCCGGTCGCCCGGATCGGGCGGCGCCGGTCCGGGCTGTCCACGGACTGGAGGTTCTGGGCCGGACGGTTCTGGGTCGGATGGTGCGGGGCCAGCTGGTGCGGGGTCGGGCGGCTCGGTGCGCGCGCGAGCACCCGGCTCGGCGGTCACGACCGTGAAGGAGACGGCGACGGCGGGCAGTAGTCGCGGCCTTGGGCGTCGATCTCCTCGCCGGTCAGTTCGCAGGCTGTCAGCACGATGGTCTGCGACCAGCTGATGGTGACCGGTGCGACCGTGGTCGGGCTCAGGTCCGTGACCTGCTTACACAGCGGTCCGACGTCGTCGGTGCAGACTGCGGAATAGCTTATCGTGATGGTCCCGCTGTAGTTACCGGACGGCTGGTTCCAATTGAACTGGACGCCGAGCCGGCACAGCACCGCCTCGTCGGGCGGCATCTCGGTTCCGGTCCGGCAGACGATCGGCATGTTGTTGTACTCCGGCGTGCCGGAGTACTTTCCACAGTGGACCCCCTCCGCCGTGGATTCGGGCGGCGGCGGTTCAAACAACGAGAACTCGCCGGTCACCTCAATGCCGCTGATCTTCAGTGGCGTCGTGGTTGTGTTCCCGAGCGCGTTGCACTGCCGCGAGTACTCCGGCTTCACTTCCACGGGGTCGTCCGCGAACCGGCCGAAGACGGTGGGATATTCGCCGTCCAGTGTCGGGCCGGAGATGGAGATCTGTCGTTTCCGGCTCGGCGGTGGCTGCGTCGTGCCGTGCGGCTGTGTCGGTGAAATGATCGGATGGTCGGGCGGGGGAGTCGTCGACGACACTCCGCGGTCGGGAGGAGGAGTCCCTGCCGGCTGGCCGGCACTCGGACCTGGATTCGGCTCGGTGGCCGGCGCGCTTATCTCCGTCGACCCGGTCGACGCGAGCGGGCTTATCTCCGCCGACCCGGCTGGCGATGCCTCGGATGGCATAGGCGGCCCGGCGGTGCCGGCCGAACCGCGACCGCAGCCGGTCATCGCCACAGCCAACAGGAACGCTGCCAGACCCCATCTCCACGACTGTCTCACAATGAACACCCCCGTTGAGACCTCGTCTGCATGATGACATGCGCCGTCCGCCGGTTCGAGTGGATTTCTGCGTCCAGCCAAATTCCACTTCGTTCGCCCCAATTCTGGACTGCCATGTCAGAGAGGGGTCGATTTGGGCGGTCCACTCTTGGCGATTGCCGCCTGCTCCTCCAGGGCCGTCGCCGAAGTCGGCACCGTTGTGGCAGTGCGGGTGCTGGTGGGCTCGTGGCCGGTAGGGCGTGGCCGGGTCGTTCAGGAGCCAGCATGGTGCGTAGTGCCTGGTGAGGATGGTGTGCCGCGACGGTGAACTGCCGAGTTTTGCAACCGATCACACCGTGGTCCCGGTCCCGGTCCTGGATCTCGGTTCGTCAGGCGTGTTCGTAGTGGCGGGGCAGGCTGTCGACGTGGGTGCGAAGATTTCGGTGCGTCGTCGTGCTACCGCCGCAGCAGCAGACGGCGTCCGCCGCCTGGTTATAGATCAAGGTTCGCTCGAGAAGCTCACGACAGGTCCGTACCCACCGCTCCATGATCGCGTTCATCCGAGGGGCTCGGACGTCGATGCGCACGGCCGTGACGTGGTCGACGTCGATGCCGCGTCCGGCGAGTAGCTCCTCGACATCCCGGTACGACAGGGAGAACCGCAGGTACCAGCGAACTCTGAGAACGGTCGCCTCGGGCAAGAACCGGAACGGACGAACTCCGAGACCGGGACCAGCGGACGAGGACGGCAGCGAGCCATCATCGGATCATGCCGCGGCCAGCGCGGAGACCACGGCCCCCGCCGATGCGACAGACCCGCCTGAGCGGGCCCAGTATCGGGCACCCACAGGCCTGCGCTGGCGGAGATGATCGCCGTAGACTGGGGCTCGTCGGCCGATGGAGGGAGGGTGGTGCGATGACCTTGGAGGAGATCCGGGCGCTCCGTCCGCGGCTTGCCGCGCTGTGTCGCGAATACGGGATCGCTGAGTTGGCGGTCTTCGGGTCCGTTGCACGTGGTTCCGCCGGCCCGGCCAGTGACGTCGACATTCTGTACGTCCGGGCTCCGGGTAATGACCTTGGTATGTCCTATTTTGACCTACAGGACGACTTGGAAAGGCTTTTCGGCAGGTCCGTCGACCTCGTCGCGAAGGATGGGCTGCACCGGGTGATCCGGGATGAGGTATTGCACGACGCTCAGGTTCTGTATGCGGCGTGACGAGCTTTATCTCGCCGATCTTGTGGATAATGTGCGCGCTGTCCAGGAGTACCTGGAAGGGGTGGCCCGCGAGCGCTGGGACACCGACCGTGTCCTCCGCGACGCGGTGCTGTACCGGATGCTGCTGCTCGGCGAGATCGCCAGCTCGCTGCCGGACGACCTGCGTGACCGATATCCCGAGGTGGCCTGGCGGCAGATCCGCGCGTTCAGGAACCTCGCGATTCACCGATACTTTGGCGTTGACTGGGCTGTCGTGTGGGAAAATCGCCCACGAAGAGCCGCCGGTTCTTGAGAAACAGGTTCTGGCCATTGTCCGCACTGAGTTTCCCGACCTCGCGCGGACTCTGACGCTGGTCGCGCCTCCGGATGCTGAGCACGGTCAGGCGCCCGAGTCGCAGTCACAGCCGACAGACTGATTCGGTGGCCCAGCTGGAGCGCGGAGGTGTTCGGGTGCCAGGTCTGTCGAGGCCTGAGCTTGATCTCAAATTTTCGTGATCCTGCTGGAAGGCCGTCATCAGTTCTCGCTTCACGGTCTTGCGGCTGTCGTGGCGGCGACGTCATCGTCCGATGGTCAGCTGATGCTGCCGCCGTAGCGCGTGGGCGTAGTGGCCGAGTCCCCCCTCCGACTCGAACCCCCACGGCTGGTGGCGACGGTGCCTGTGCGGTGCGTGTTGTCAGCCGGTGAGGAGGGTGATGGTGGGGCCGGTGGGGCTGGTGGTGGTGAGGGTGGTGCGTTTGTCTATGTCGGGGGCGTTGGGGCGTTGGTCGAAGATGAGCAGGTGCCGCTGTCGAGGCCGAGGCGGTCGAGGTAGTGGTCGAGTTGTTTCAGGCCCTGGTTGAGCGGGTTGGGCTTGCCTTTGCGCCAGACCTTGAGTTCGGCGGCCTCGCGTTGTACTTGGCGGGTGCCGTCGGGGTGGTGTGGGGCCAGCGGATGTTGAGGTCGATGCGGCCGGAGCCGACGGCGTACTCGCGTTCCACGTAGCCGCCGCCGTTCACGACGCGTTGCAGGTAGCCCATGAAGATCAGCTGTGGGGATGCCTCGTCGTAGTAGCCGCGACGGGTGAGGAACTCGCCGTGTTCGATCCACCAGTCGGCGAACTCGGTGAGCATCTTTGGGAGGTCGAAGGTGCCGTCGGGGCGGACGAAGGAGCGCGGGTCAGCGGTGACGCTTTCCTGGACCCGGCTCGCCAGCACGTGGGCGATCACCTCGCGGTAGATCGGGTTCGCGACTCGGACCGGTGCGTTCGGTGCGATGAGCCCGAGGTCCCGGAGGTAGGTGACGTCGTCGTCGTAGGGCTCCAGGTCGAGCACGTCGCCCGCCAGCACCGGACTGAGGATCTTCTGGACGCGGGGTTCGGCGAGCCTGGCCGCGAGCGAGTCCAGATGGGTCGCCCGGGCAAGGATGAGCTGTTCCTTCGCCGTCTCCAGATGGTCGACCGTGATCGGCTGTGTCACGGGAACGGCGAGTTTTTCGACGGCCTCGCGGGCGAGTGCGTTGACGAGCCACGGTTGGCCGGCGGTCAGTTCGTAGGCGTGGTCGACGGCGCCGGGGGCGAGGGGCTGGCCGGTCTCGGCGGTGTGCTGGGCGTAGAGGTCGGCGACCTCGTCCAGGGCGAAGTCACCGAGCCGCAGCGACTCCAACTTGATGTTGAACGGGCTGGAGGTCCCCAGCCGGGAAGGGTCACCCCCGGCGGCGGTCCCGGGGACCCGCGGAATCGCGAAGCGATTTCGGGGGCGGCAGTCGCGGATGTCTCGCAGGCCGCACAGCGCGACGGACCAGGGGAACGAGGCGGGGCGGCTGTTGTAGCCGTCGCGGAGCTGGCTGAGGACGCTGAGGAGCGACTGGCCGCGCAGCGCGTCGATCTCGTCGAAGAACAGGACCAGTGGGCGTGGGCACACCTGTGCCCACGCGCGCAGCGCGTCGACGATCAGTGTGCCGTCCGGCGCGTCCCGCCATGGCGGTGGACGCAGCTGGGCCGGTAGCGCGTCCTGCGCGCTTACCCGGATCCGGCTGAGAATGGTGCGGGACGCGGAGCCGTAGTCGTCGTCGGCCGCCCGGGCCGCCTCGCAGGAGAAGTGCAGCGCGGCGTAGCGGCCGTGGGCGGTCAGCTCACGCGCGAGCGCGCGTAGCGCCGTTGTCTTGCCCGTCTGGCGCGGCGCGTGCACGACGGGATCCGGGGCCGGGTCGTCAGCAGATCGCCGCCGCGCT
>Ga0105249_10002781_pt1 | contig 15102 bp, 19 predicted proteins | sample KBSS44metaG_FD_81522 | JGI IMG/M metagenome (GOLD analysis project Ga0105249, IMG submission 81522) | Switchgrass rhizosphere microbial communities from Kellogg Biological Station, Michigan, USA - KBS S4-4 metaG | ecosystem: Host-associated > Plants > Roots > Rhizosphere > Soil | place... | reverse complement strand
CTGGTGAGGATCCTCAAGATCACCGGGGGCAACGTCACCAAGGCCGCGCGCCTCGCGGGGCGCAACCGCACCGAGTTCTACCGCCTCCTGGAACGCCATTCGCTTGAACCGGGAATGTTCAAGGGCAATGCCCAGAAGGAGAGGGTGACCGCATGAATATTCTCAAGAGAATCATTGGCTTCCTCGTGCTGGGGTTTTCTCTCGCAGCGGCGGCGCAGGAGCTCGCGCCGGATCAGCTGGTGCAAAAAGTGACCGAGGAGGTCCTCTCCGCCATCAAGAGCGACAAGCAGCTCGCCGCCGGCGACAAGCAGAAGGCACTGAAGCTCGCCGAGGAGAAGGTGCTGCCGTACATCGATTTCGAAGAGTCGACGCGTCTTGCGGTCGGCCGGGCCTGGTCGCAGGCCACGCCCGAGCAGCGCAAGAAGCTGGTGGGCGAGTTCCGCAACATGCTGGTCCGCACCTACTCGAATTCGATCGAGGCCTACCAGGGGCAGACCATGAAGGTCATGCCTTCGCGCGGCGGCAAGGGTGACGGAAAGGACGAGGCGACGGTGCGTGCGCAGTTCGTCCGCGCGGGCGGCAAGCCGCTGCCGATCGAGTTCCAGATGCACAACAACGGCAAGAGCTGGAAGGTCTACGACATCACGGTCGAAGGCATCAGCCTGGTCCTCACCTACCGCAGCGAGTTCGACGCCGTGGTCAAGCAGGAAGGCATCGACGGGCTGATCAAGCGGCTCACGCAGAAGAACAGCCCAGCCAAGCTCGGCTGAGCGTCAAGCGCATGGAGCAGAAACCGCGCTGGGCGGAAATGTGCGCTCAGATCCTGAAGCAGTGCGAAACGGTCCGCGGCGGCCGCGAGAGCCTCGCCACCTTCCTCGGCGTGCACCCGACTCAGGTTGCGATCTGGGTGAGCGGCAAGTCGGGTCCGCCGCGCGCGGTGTTCGAGAAGGCGATGGAGATCATCCTCGCCGAGCACGATCGGCGCGAAACCCTCGAGCAGTCTGGCCGGATGCCTCGGCGCCGGCGCAGCGATTCGGCGTAGCCGCGGCGTAGAGCAGCGCCTTGCCGTCGAAGCAGCCGGCGCATACGAGCAGGACGCCGAGCGCGTCCGCGTCATGCACGGCGAGCGGCGCGCAATCCATGTCCACGGGCTCGAGGATCCCGGGCTGCACGTCGTCGCAGATCTCGCAGTAGAACCGCGCCGGCCGGATCAGCGTGAACGCGTAGCGGCCGCAGTGCGCGCATCCGATACGCGTGCCGAGCGAGCCTTCGCCGGCGAGCAGCGGGTCGAACCGGATCGGCCGCGCGGCGCGGCATTGCGGGCAGTGCAGGTGCGTGGCGTGCATGCCCTGCGTCCGCAAGGGATGTGCCTAGGCGCGGCGCGCTTCGCGCGAGAGGCTGTAGTAGGTGCCGGCGAAGATAACCGCCGCGCCGACGAAGGTCGCCGCCTGCAGCGGCTCGCCGTAGAAGACCGCGCCCACAACCGCGATCAGCGGCAGGCGCAGGAAATCGATCGGAACCACCAGGGTGGCGTCGCCGAGCTTCATCGCGCGCGTCATCGAGTAGTGAGCGACGAAACTGCCGCTGCCGATCACCGCGGCCCAGAAGACATCGACGGGCCCCGGCGTCACCCATTGCGGCGCCGCGGTAGCGAAGGTGAGCGGGAGCTGGGTGAGCGACATCCAGAAGAGCACTGCCAGCGGCGAGTCGGTCGTCGAGATCCGCTTGGTCATGACCATGTTGCCGGCATAGAACATCGAGCCGAGCACCATGACCAGCGCCGCGGGATGAAGACCGCCGAGGTCGGGCCGCACGATGATCGCGATTCCTGCCAGGCCGAGGACCAGCATCACCACCCGGCCACGGTTCATGCGTTCCCCCAGGAATGCGGTCGCGAGGAGCGCCACCCAGACCGGCATGGTGAACTCGATCGCGAACACGGTCGCGAGCGTGAGGGCGCCGATCGCGTAGATCCAGCAGTACTGCCCGCCCAGGTGCATCAGCGCCCGGGCGAGGTGAAAGCGAAACAGCCGCGTGCGCAGCGTCGCCGTGCCGGCGCGCGCTACTGCCGCGCCGACCAGCAGCGTCGTCACCAGCGTGCGCAGGAACAGGATCTCGAACGCGCCCATGTGGCGCAGCAGCTCGCGCGCCGCGACCGCCATGAACGAGAAGGCGAGCACGGCGCAGCTCATCCAGAGGGCGGCGCGCAGCGGGTTTTGATTTAGCATTCGGCTCGATGGAATCCTACCGGGTCCAGATCGAGCGGCTGTACGAACGCTCGCCGTTCTATCGAAACAAGCTGCGCGCCGCGGGCTTCGAATCGCCGCGGGCGGTCGGCGGCCTGGAGCGCATCGCGGCTCTGCCGTTCACGGAGAAGGACGAGCTGCGCGCGAGCCAGGCGGCGCAGCCGCCGCTCGGCGCGCACGCGGCGATCGAGATCTCGCAGGCGGCGCGCATCTATTCAACCAGCGGAACGAGCGGCGCGCCGCTCTATATTCCCCTGACGCGGAGCGACGTCGAGCAGTGGCGCGAGATCGGGCGGCGCACGTATTCGCGAAACGGCCTGAAGGCCGGCGAGCGCGTCGTGACCACCTACGGCGCCGGCCCGTTCGTCGCCGGCGCCTCGCTCGCCGCCTTCGAGGCGATCGGCGCGGTGCACATCCCGGTCGGCGTGGGCAACACCGACAAGCTCCTCGCCGCGATCGAGCGGCTTCAGCCCGAGGCGCTCGCCTGCACGCCGTCTTACGCCTTGCATATTGCCGAGACCGCCGCCGCGAAGGGAGTGAGCCTCGCGCCGATCCGGCGAATCATCGTGGGCGGCGAGCCCGGCGGCGGCGAGGAATCGTTCCGCGCCAAACTGCAGAGTGCATTCGACGCCATGGTCTACGAGATCATGGGCATCGGCGACGTCGCCGCATCGCTCTGGGGCGAGTGTCCGGAGCAGGCGGGGATGCACTTCTCGGCGCCGGAGTTCGTCCATGTGGAACTGATCGATCCTGCTTCTGAGAAAGAAATTAAATTGGTCGACGGTGCCACCGGAGAGCTCGTTTACACGCACCTGCAGCGTGAGGCTGCGCCGGTTCTACGGTTTCGCAGCCGCGACCACGTGCAGGCGTGGAGCTCGAAGTGCGCCTGCGGCAGCACGGCCTTGCGCGTGCGCTGCATCGGCCGCACCGACGACATGCTGATCGTCCGGGGCGTGAACGTGTTTCCTTCCGCGGTGCGCGAGGTCGTGGCGCGGTTTCACCCGCGCGTCACGGGCGCAATCCTCATCCGGCCGCGCAGCCGCGGCGTGCGGCAGGAGCCGCCGCTCCCGATCGCGGTGGAGGGCGAGGCTGGCCTCGCCGATGCGATTGCTGCGGAGATCCGCGCGGCGCTTACGTTCTCGGCGCAGGTCCGCATGGTGGCGCCGAAGACCCTGCCGCGCTCCGACTACAAGTCGAAGCTGGTGGACTTCTCCGGCGCCGCCTGACGCTGCGAGGCGCTCCTTACGCCGGAGGGGCGGGCGGGTTGGTCTCCCAGCTCGGACCATCGTAGCTCCCGCGGCCGCGCACCGGTCGGCGCGCGTCCTGCGGGACGCGGGCCGTGTTGTAGGGATCCGCGGGCCGGGCGGTTTGCGGCGCCGGCGTCACGTAGGGATCCGCAGGTGCGACAACCTGCGGCGCCGGAACGGCGCCACTGCGTGCGCCGTACCAGCCCGTGCCCTGCGGGCCGCTCGGCTCCGCATTCTGCGCGAGCGCCGGAGTGGTGGCCGCGGCCGTTAATACACAGGCGACAAGGGTCTTTGCCTTCATTTGGGATTCCTTTCGGGAACAATCTTGACGTGCTGGCGAGGTTGCCAGTTGAAACTTTCGTCGCAAGGGTCGTGCCAGCCGCCTAGAATCCGGGCCTCGCGCGCGCAACGTTTCCCAGGGAGCCGCATGGCCAAAGCCGAGAAGAAGCTCGACATCTTTCCGCACATTTTTCCGGAGGCGTACTTCGAGCGGATGAAGCGCATCGCCGAGGGCAACCCGGGTCTCGCGGCCGCGCTGAAGCGCTGGATGCACATCCCGGTGCTGTGGAACCTGGACCAGCGCATCCGCATGATGAAGCGCTGGCCCGGCTACCAGCAGGTGCTGACGCTGTCGATGCCGGCGGTCGAGTTCCTCGGCAACGAGAACGAGACCCCTGAGCTCGCGCGTCTCGCGAACGACGGGATGCACGAGATCGTCCGCAAGCATCCCGAGCTCTTCCCGTGCTTCGTCGCGTCGCTGCCGATGAACAACGTCGCGGCCTCGCTCGAGGAGATGGACCGGGCGATCGGCACGCTCGGTGCGAAAGGGATCCAGATCTTCACCAACGTCAACGGGCGGCCGCTCGACGAGCCCGAGTTCTTCCCGCTCTTCGAGCGGATGAGCAAGAAGTACGACCTGCCGGTCTGGGTCCATCCCTCGCGCACCGCCAGGTTCGCCGACTATCCCACCGAGCAGAAGTCCAAGTACGAGATCTACTGGCTGTTCGGCTGGCCCTACGAGACGAGCGCGTTCATGGCGCGCATGGTGTTCTCGCAGATGTTCGAGAAGCTCCCCAACCTCAAGATCATCACGCACCACCTCGGCGCCATGGCGCCGTTCTTCGTCGACCGCATCGGCTACGGCATGGACCAGTTCGGCACCCGCACCAGCGACGAGGACTACGCGGGGCTGCTCAAGCGCATGAAGAAGCGGCCGCTCGACTTCTTCAGGATGTTCTACGGCGACACCTCGGTGAACGGCTCGCCGAGCGCCATCCGCTGCGGCCTCGACTTTTTCGGCGTGGACCACGTGCTGTTCGGCACCGATTGCCCCTTCGACCCGGAGGGCGGACCGCTCTTCGTCCGCGAAACCATCAAGACGCTGGACCGCATGACGCTCAAGCCCGGCGACCGGCGCAAGATCTACTTCGGCAACGCGCTCAGGATGTTGCGTCTGCCGCCACCTTCCGGAAAAGCTGGCGCCAAGGCAAAAAAGAGGAAAAAATAGGGCATGGACAGAGCGAGCTTCGAGGCGCGGCTGAGAGCCGAGGGCTTTCCCGAGATCCGCGAGAACGGGCTGGAGGCCGGGCGCCACAACGCAGAGCACTCCCATCCTTTCGACGTGCTCGCCCTCGTTCTCGAAGGCGACATCACCCTCACCGTGCAGGGCGTGGCACGCACCTATCGCGCCGGCGACGAATTCTCGATGCAAGCCGGCTGCCCGCACGTCGAGGATGCCGGGGCGCAGGGCGTCAGGTATCTAGTGGGCCGGCGTCCACGCCTTGAAGAAGGTATGAGCAAGAAATCCTGACGAGATACGCGCTCTGTCTCGTCGTCGCAGGATCGCTCGCGGGCTGCGCCGGCATGCCGGAGAACATGGCGGCGCCGCCGCTGCCGACCGCGGTCCGGGTTCCCGCGGGCCAGCGCCACGCGATGACGCTCAAGTCCACGGGCACGCTCGATTACGCATGCCGGCCGCGGGCTGGAATGTCGGGCGCATACGGTTGGGTGCTCGTCGCGCCGGACGCCGCGCTGCTTCACTGGACCGGGCTCCACGTCGGGCGCTATGCCGCCGGCCCGACGCTCGAGTACCGCGACGGCAGCCGGGTGACGCTGAAGCTCGTCGCGTCCTCTCCCGACGACCCGGGGAAGATGCCCATTCAGCTCTACCGCGCCGCCGGCCATGCCGGCGAAGGCGATTTCGCCGACGTCACCTATGTGCAGCGGCTGAATGCAGTCAGCCGGGAGCCCGCGGCGGCGTGCACGGCGGGCAACGTCGGCGCGGTGGTGCGAGAGCCTTTCAGCGGCGACTTTCTGTTCTACAAGGCGCCCTAGCCGGCGCCGTCAATGCAGCGTGGCGCCGTTGCTGCTCGCGATGGCGCTCGTGAGCACGGTCGGGTCGACCGGCTTGACGAGGTGCACGTCGAAGCCGGCTTCGCGCGCGCGGGTGCGGTCGGCCTCCTGCCCCCAGCCGGTGACGGCGATGATGCGAAGCGGCTCCACGCGCTTCAGCGCGCGCAGCCGCCGCGCCACCTCGTAGCCGTCGAGTCCGGGCATTCCGATGTCGAGCAGCACCACGTCGGGCCGGAACGCAGCCGCCATGCTGAGCGCCTGCTGTCCGTCGAAGACCGCGCAGGCCTCGTGCCCGAGCGACTTCAGCAGGAGCTGCAGGGTCGTCGCGGCATCGACGTTGTCGTCGACCACCAGGATGCGCTTCGGCACCACCGATCCCGCCGAGGGCTGCGTTTTCGCGTGCGGCGGGTGCGCCTCCTCCAGGAGCGGCAGACGCAGGGTGAAGACCGCGCCCCTGCCTTCGCCTTCGCTCGCCGCCGTGAGCGAGCCGCCGTGGGCTTCGGCGATCTTTCGCGCGAGCGCGAGCCCGACGCCGAGGCCGCCGCCGATTTTCTCCAGCGGCGCCCGGCCCTGGACGAACATGTGGAAAATCCGCTCCAGCATGCCCGCCTCGATGCCGCGGCCGGTATCGTGCACCTGCACGACGAGCCAGTTCTGCTCGCGCCGCGCCCGTACCGCGATCGCGCCGGCCTGCGGCGTGTAGCGTGCCGCGTTGTTCAGCAGGTTCGCGAGAAGCTGCGTCAGCCGGTGGATATCGCCCTGCACGACCAGCGGCTCGCTCGGCAAGTCGATCTCGAGCCGGTGCTTGCCCGCCTGGATGAAGGGCGCGGCGGTCTCGCCCGCGCGGCGCACCGCCTCGGCCATCTCGACCGGCGAGCGCTCCATGTTCAATTCGCCGCGCGTGACGCGCGCGATATCGATCATGTCGTCGAGGATGCGCGCGAGCTGCGCGCTCTGCCGGTCGATCGTCTGGCGCATGAGCTGCTGCGCCGGGTCGGAGGCCGGCACCTTCGCCATCACTTCCACCGCGTTGCGGATCGGCGCAAGGGGGTTGCGCAGCTCGTGCGCGAGCGTGGCGATGAACTCGTTCACGTGGCGCGCGGCCTTCTCGAGCTCCTGCATGTGGCGCCGCTCGGACAGGTCCTGCGTCACCTTGGCGAAGCCGCGCAGGTGGCCGTCGGCGTCGTAGAGCGCCGCGATCACGGCCCGCGCCCAGAAGCGCTCGCCGCTTTTCTTCACCCGCCAGCCCTCGTCCTCCGCGCGCCCGTCGCGCCGCGCGGTGGCGAGCTCCTCCCAGGGCTTGCCGGCCTCGACGTCCTGGTCGCTGTAGAAATGGGAGAAGTGCCTGCCGATGATCTCGTCGGGCCGGTAGCCCTTGATGCGCTGGGCGCCCGCGTTCCAGCTCGTCACCCTGCCCTCGAGGTCGAGCATGAAAATTGCGTAGTCGACGACGCCCTCGACGAGCAGCCGGAAGCGCTCTTCGGCCTGGCGCAGGGCTTCCTCGTGGAGCTTGCGGTCGGTGACGTCGCGCGTGATCTTGGAGAAGCCGAGCAGCTTGCCGTGCTCGTCGCGCAACGCCGTGATGATCACGTTGGCCCAGAAGCGCGAGCCGTCCTTGCGCAGCCGCCAGCCCTCGTCCTCGAAGCGCCCCTCGCGCGTGGCGAGCCGCAATTCCTCGGCGGGCCAGCCGCGCTCGACGGCATCGGGCGTGTAGAACGCCGAAAAATGCTTGCCGATGATCTCCTCCGGCGCATAGCCCTTGATCCGCCGCGCGCCGACGTTCCAGGTCATGATGCGTCCCGCCGGGTCGAGCACGAACAGCGCATAGTCCTGCACCTGCTCGACCAGGATCTGGTAGATCAGTGGATCGACCAGCGGGTCAGGGCTGGCCATAGCCCGACGCCTTGGCGTCTTCCATGCAATCGGTCAGGGTCTCGAACACGCGCTCGGATTCCATGGCGAGCTTGCCGGTCTGCGTATAGGCGCGCCACTTCCAGCGCACCGAGCGATCCTGCGGATGCTCCACAGGAACGAATTGCCACCGCAGCGGCAGCTGGAAGCGGTCGGTCGGCGCCATGCTGAACTCCAGACGCGCGATTATGCCGCAATCGAGGGGTTGCCCCGCCAGGGAATCGCCCTAGGGGCTGAGGGGAAGCGCCTGTCGAGGAAGCCGCCGGCAAATTTCAGGCGGCCCTCGACGCAACGACGCCGCGGACGGCGATACCCAGGCCGCCTCGAAGCGTTCACCATTTCGCCATGGCTAGCAGGGGCACCAATCTCTTCGACCAGGGGCTGAAAGCGCCGAAGCGCTGTCCTGGTTGCCTGCTCTGTCTGCGTACCGGATTGTGGCGCGCGTCGCGCGCGACGAGCACCGGCGCAACGCGGCGCGCGGAAAGCATCCGGCCGAGCCGCTCCGCCTCGAGGTTCCGGGTATGTTGACGACACCGCTGCCGGTGCAGATCGAATCGCTCTTCCAGCGTTTTCCCGCCCTGTGCGGCTTCTCGGTCCAGGGGCCCGACGAGCTACCGGACACCTGCTCGCGCAGCGGCGACGGTTCGGAGTTGTTCGTCGCTGATGTCGGGATCGCGCCTCCGCTCGGAGCGGAGCAGTCCGGCGAGATCGTGCGCGAGATCGTGTCGGTGCTCGCCGAGTTCCTGGCTGAGGATCCGGAGGCGGACGAGATCCTGCGCGGCCGGACCTTCGCCCGCGTCCTGCATTGAAGATCAGGCGAGCTTGAGACCCAGGTAGCGCTCCAGGGTCTCGGCGTCGCGCGCGAACTCCGACGAGGGCGCGCGATGCACGATGCGGCCGCGCTCGATCACGACTGCGTCCTGCGTCAGCGCGAGCGCCGCCTCGGCGTGCTGCTCGACCAGGATGGTCGCGACGCCCTGCAGGTTCTTCAGCGCCGCCGCGAGCTCCTCGACGATGATCGGCGCGAGGCCTTCGAGCGGCTCGTCGAGCAGCAGCAGCGCCGGATTGGTCATGAGCGCGCGCGCGATCGCGAGCATCTGCTGCTCGCCTCCGGAGAGCTGGTTTCCGAGGTTCCCGCTGCGCTCGGCCAGCCGAGGGAACAAATCATAGATTCTTGCCAGATTCCACAGGCCCGGGCGCGCCGCCACGGTGAGGTTCTCCTCGACGCTGAGAGAGGCAAAGATCTCGCGCTCCTGCGCCACCCAGCCGATGCCGAGCTGCGCGCGCCGGTGCGGCGCCAGAGCTTCGACGGCCTTCCCGTTGAGCGCGATGCGCCCGCGCTTCAGGCTCGTGAAGCCCATGATCGTCAGGAGAAGCGTGCTCTTGCCGACGCCGTTTCGGCCGAGCACGGCGAGGCTGCCGGCCTCCGCGAGCTCGAGCGAGATGCCGTCCAGCACGACCGAGTCGCCGTAGCCGGCGCGCACGTCCTTCAGCTCAAGCAGCATGGCGCCTTCCCAGGTACACCTCGCGCACGCGCTCGTCGCGCGAGATCTCGGCGGGCGTGCCTTCCACCAGGATGCGGCCGCCGACCATCACCAGGATCCGGCTGGCGAAGCGGAACACCACCTCCATGTCGTGCTCGATGAACAGGATGGTCAGCTCCGGGGACAGGCGGGCGATCACCTCGAACAGCTCCGCGCTTTCGGTCCTCGGCACGCCGGCGGCGGGCTCGTCGAGCAGCAGCACGCGCGGCCGGGTGGCGAGCGCGAGCGCGATTTCGACCAGCCGCTGCTGGCCGTAGGCGAGCTCCTTGGCCTGCCGGTTCAGCAAGTCCTTCAGGTTCAGCGAGGCCAGGATGCCATGCGCTTCCTCGGCGGCTTTCTCGTAGGCGGGCAGGCTGCGCCACCACACCTTCGAGCTGCCTTCTCTTTCGAGAATCGCCAGCGTCACGGCCTCCAGCGGCGTCAGCTGCGGGAACAGCTGGTTGATCTGGAAGGTGCGGGCGAGGCCGCGGTGCACGCGCTTGTCCGGCCGCAGCGAAGTTATTTCGGTGGCGTTTGCCCCATCTCCCAGAAAGATCTGCCCCGAATCCGGCCGCAGCATCCCGGTCATCAGGTTGATGAGCGTGGTCTTGCCGGCGCCGTTCGGCCCGATCAGCGCGTAACGCACGCCCCTCGGCAGCGCGAGGTCGATGTCCTGCGCTACCACGAGCGACCCGAACCGCTTGTTCAGTTTGTTCGTTTCAAGAATCTTGAAAAACCCCCGAGAAGGCCGTTCGGCATGAACATCACCACGGCCACGAGCAGCAGGCCGATCCAGAAATACCAGAACTGCGGATTGACGCCCGAGAACTGGTCGCGCGCCACCATGTAGATGATCGCCCCCAGGATGCCGCCGTACAGGCGGCCCGCGCCGCCCAGGATCAGGATCACGAGCACGTCGGCCGAGCGGCCGAACGACAGCGTCTCGAGCGAAACGGTGGACGTGGTGTGCGTGAGCAGCGCGCCGGCGATGCCCGCCATCACCGCGGCGATGGTGTACGCCTTGCGCAGATGCGCCTGGTTGGCGGCGCCGATCGCGGGCATGCGCGTCGCGTTCTCGCGGATGCCGCGCAAGGCCAGGCCGAATGGCGAGTGAATGATTCTTCTACAGACCAAAAAACAGACAAAAAGAACCAGGAGCGAGTATGCGTAGGCAGTCCTGCCGAACATGTCGAAGCGGAAGCCGAGCACGCCGGGAACGCGGAAGCCCTGCAGGCCGTCGGCGCCGCCGGTCAGCACGCTCGCGCTGTTCGCCGCCTCGTGCAGCAGCAGGCCGAAGCCCAGGGTGAGCATGATCAGCGCGAGGTGGCGGAAGCGCACGACTATGTGGCTCAGCGCGTAACCAAGTACTGCAGAAGAAATACCTGCTATTAGTAACCCGGTTAGCGGCTCGGTCCAGTAATGCTTTGCCACGAGACCGGCGGTGTAGGCGCCGACGCCAAAGAAGGCGGCATGGCCCAGCGATACCACGCCGGCGTAGCCAACCAGCAGGTCGAGCGACAGGGCGAAGAGGGCGGTGATCGCGACCTGGCTGGCGAGCGATAGGTAGTTGGGCGTGACGACGAACGGCAGCAGGCAGGCGACCCAGAAGACGATCTCCAGCGCTCGCCAGCGGATCTGCTGCTGGAAGTAGTGGCTAGCGCTTGCCAAACAGGCCGACCGGGCGCCACATCAGGAGGGCGACCATCACCAGGTAAATGAGGAATGCGCCGAGCCAGGGAAAGTAGTACTTCCCGGCCATGTCGCTGATGCCGAGCACCACCGCCGCGGCGAAGGAGCCGGCGATCGAGCCCAGGCCGCCGACCGACACCACGATCAGCACGTAGACCAGGTAGGCGAGGGCGAAGGTGGGATCGAGGCCGACCACCTGGATGGCGAGGCCGCCGCCGAGGCCGGCGAGGCCGGCGCCGAGCGCGAAAGTAAGCAGGAAGGCGCGGTCGACGTCGATGCCCAGGCCGCGCGCCATGCGCTGGTTGTCGACCGCCGCGCGCACCTGCGCGCCGAAGCGCGTCTTCTCCAGCATCAGGATGAGAAGGCCGGTCACTACGAGCGCGACCACGATGAGGAAGATGCGGTAGTAGGGGAACGTCATCCCGCCCGCCTGGATCGAGCCCTGCAGGAAGGACGGCAGCGGCGCGGATTGCTGGTCGCTGGTGTAGAACCACGCGAACGCCGCGACCGAGATGAACACCAGGCCGATGGTCAGCAGGCACTGGTCGAGGTCGCTCGCGCGGTACAGCCGCCTGAAGAACACGCGCTCGAGCGGGATGGCGACCACGGCGGCGGCGAGGAAGGCCACCGGCAGGGTGGCGAGAAACGGCCACCCGGCTTTGTTGATCAGCGTCACCGTGGCATAGCCGCCGATCATGGCGAAGCTGCAGTGCGCCAGGTTGACGAAGTTCATCATTCCGAGCGTCACCGACAAGCCCACGGAAAGCAGGAACAGCAGCATCCCGTAGGCGAACCCGTCGAAGAGCACGCCCCCCAGCGACGACAGCATTACTTTTCTTGTTTCTTGTTCTGGTTATTTCTGCTGCGTCTTGCGCCGCTCACCGGCCGGGTCCTTCACCATCGGGATGGTGTCGAACGGCACGTTGACCAGCTCGTTGCCGACCTTCTGCACGCGCCGGATGTAGACGTTCTGCACCACGTCGCGCGTGTCCGGGTCGATCATCATCGGGCCGCGCGGGCTTTCCCACTTCAGGCCCTTGGCCGCGGCGATCAGCGCCTCGGCGTCGGTCTTGCCGCCGGTCTTCTTCAGCGCCTCGTAGATGGCGTGCATGCCGTCGTAGCCGCCGATCGAGAAGAAGTCCGGGTTGCGGCCGTTGGCCACGCCCTGGTACTCCTTCACGAACTTCTGGTTGAGCGGGTTCTTGTCCATGTAGTCGTAGTGCCAGGCGGTGATCATGTCGAGCGCGGTGTCGCCCATGCTCTTCAGCGCCGCCTCGGCGGTCGTCTCGCCCGAGCCCAGCACGCGCGTCTTCTTCTTGTCGATGCCGCGCTCCGCGATCGCCTTGCCGAGCGCCGCCGGCTGCGCGCCGCCCGGGATGAAGATGAAGATCGCTTCTGGGCCGATGTCCTTCGCGCGCTGCACGAACGCCGAGAAGTCCGGATTCGCCACCGGGAAACGCACCGCGCCGACGACGTTGCCGCCGGCCGCCTTGAAGGCGCTCTGGAAGGCGTTCTCCGAGTCGTGGCCCGGGCCGTAGTCGGTCACCATGGTGTAGACGCCCTTGATGCCGCCCTTGGTCGCCGCCCAGGTGCCGAAGGTCTCCATCACCTGCGGCAGCGTCACCGAGGTGCGGATCATGTACGGCGACTTGGTGATCACCACCGAGGTGGCGGCGTTCATCACCACCATGAACTTCTTCGCCTCGGCCGAGACGTCGCCGCCGGCCATGGCGTTGGGCGTCAGCACGTAGCCCGCGAGGATGTCGACGTTGTCGCGCACCACCAGCTCCTGCGACAGGCGCTTGGCGACGTCGGGCGCGGGGCCGCCGACGTCCTTGGTGATGAGCTCGATCTTGCGCCCGGCGACGGTGTCGCCGTGCATCTTCATGTAGGTCTTGGCGCCGTTCAGCATCTGGCTCGCGGCGTCGGCGAACTGCCCGGACAGCGTGAGCGGCATGCCGATCTTGACCGGCTGCTGCGCGAACACCAGCGTGGGGGCGGCGAGTGCCGCCGCGATCACTAGCTTTTTCATCTTTTCCCTCCTCCTAGAGAGTGTTGAATTCTAACTCCAGACTTCTTCCGCGACCTCGACCGCCAGCGCGAGCTTGCGCTTCTGGTCGTCCTCGGTGAGCTTGTTGCCCACCTCGCTCGAGGCGAAGCCGCATTGCGGCGACAGGCACAGGTTCTCGAGCGGAACGTACTTCGCCGCCTGGTCCAGGCGCTTCTTCAGCAGGTCTTTCTTTTCCAGCACCGGTGTCTTGGTCGAGATCAGCCCGAGCACGACTTTCTTGCCCTTGGGCACGAAGCGCAGCGGCTCGAAGCCGCCGGCGCGCGCCGTGTCGTACTCGAGGAAGAAGCCGTCCACCTCGGTCTGGAAGATCGCCTCGGCCACCTTGTCGTAGCCGCCCTCGGCCATCCACATGCTGGCGTGGTTGCCGCGGCAGGTGTGCATGGTCACGCCCATGTTTGCGGGCCGCTTGGCAACGATCGACGAAATGATCTTCGCATAGAGAAAAGGCAGCTGGTCCGGGTCCTCGCCGTCGCGCTTCACCTGCGCGCGGATGCCCTCGTCGCACAGCGTGGCGAAGGACACGTCGTCGATCTGCAGATACTCGAGTCCCGCCTTTGCAAGGTCGGCAATCTCGTCCCGATACGCGGCGGTAATGTCGCTCCAGAACTCTTCAACGTCGGGATAGGCGGTTTCGTTGACTACGCGGCGCCCACCGCGCATGTGGAGGTAGGTCGGAGCCGGAATACAGAGTTTTGGAACCCGGGAGGTATTTTTTTTGAGAAAGGCAAAGGCATCGACCATCACCGGCTTGCTGCGGCGAACCTTGCCGTTCACCACCATCATCGATTTGGTCTCGGACTCGGCGCCGCCCTCGCCATGGAACTTGAGCGCGTACTGCCCTTGGGTGGCGACGATGCCGTCGAAGCCGGTGAGGAAGTCGACGTGCCAGAACGCGCGGCGGAATTCGCCGTCGGTGACCGATTGCAGGCCGGCGGCTTCCTGCAGCGCAATGGCGTGGCGGATGGCGGCGTCTTCGGCGGCGGTGAGCTGCGCGCGCGAGATCTGCTTGTTCTTGAACCGCTCGCGCGCCGCTTTCAATTCCGGCGGGCGCAACAGGCTGCCGACATGGTCGGCGCGAAACGGTGGCCGCATGGGCCCAAAGACTACAGTGGGAAGGGGCCCAATGGGCCCCCCTGCATCCCTCGCCGAACTAGACTTCGCTCGCCGGGATGCGGCGGTCGCCGTGCCCGTAGCGGCGCTCCTGCGCCACCACCTCGGGGTTTTCGCGCCGGTCGAGCGTGTCGAGACGGCGGCGCTCCACGTCGACCGGCGGACGCCAGCCGAAGTAGGCCGCGATCAGGGCGGTGCCGGCGTGCAGCCAGACGTCGTGGCCATGGATCGGCAGGACGCCGAACAGCGTGTTCAACCCGGGGAACAGGCCGAGCAAGGCGAGCGCGCCGTAGAGCAGGGCGATCGTGCGGGCGAACAGGCGCGGGCTGCGGACGCGGTGCCCGATGTGGTCGGCCTGCCAGGCGACGAGGCCCCAGATGCCGATGGCGACGTGGACCGCGCTGTGCAGCGCGTTGACCGGGAAAAGGCCCAGCAGGTAACCGTACAGAGCCGTGACCCGGGTGCTCGGCGCGTCTGCCGGCGCGGGCATGAGCGCCTCGGGCACCAGGCCGAGCAGTCCGGCGCTCAGATAGGCAATGCCGGCAAACAAGGCGAACGTCGCTGTCCGCATGACTCCCCCCTTGGGTGGAAGTGTAGCGGGTCTCTGCTAAATCGAGAGCGGCTTGAGCAGTCTGAGGAGGGCGTTCAGGTCGTAGGGCTTGGCCACGTGATGGTCGAAGCCCGCCAGCTCCGACAGGATGCGGTCGGCGCCCTGCTTGTAGCGCCCGCTGATGGCGATCAGCAGCGGCAGCTCGCCGCCGGGGCTGTTGCGGATTTCCTGCGCGATCTGGAACCCGCTCTTGCCCGGCATGGAGAGGTCGAGCAGCACCGCGTCGGGTTGGAAGTCGCGTACCGCGCGCGACACTTCGGCGCCGCCGAACAGCCCGCGCACCTGATAACCCTCCTCTTCGAGAAGCGTCATCAGGGTGAGCACCGTATCGCGCTCGTCGTCG
>Ga0105249_10002779_pt1 | contig 15107 bp, 13 predicted proteins | sample KBSS44metaG_FD_81522 | JGI IMG/M metagenome (GOLD analysis project Ga0105249, IMG submission 81522) | Switchgrass rhizosphere microbial communities from Kellogg Biological Station, Michigan, USA - KBS S4-4 metaG | ecosystem: Host-associated > Plants > Roots > Rhizosphere > Soil | place... | reverse complement strand
GTCCAGGCTATTCGCGGGCACCTCTCGAATCCGGTTTATTGACGAAAGCGTGACCGTACGTAAGGGCGGCGGCCACGGCAGCCCTTGTCAGGGCGCAGGGCGTGGCCTACGGTCCAGCAGCGAACAAAGTGTTCGCTGACACCGAAATCACGATCTGCCCACCCGAACGGATGTTCAACCAGATGACGTTGGAGAGCTCCGACGCAGTCTCTGCCCAGTCAGCAGAGTCGGCGATGGGCGCCCGCATCCGTGAGTTCCGACAGGCCCGTAAACTCACGCTGCGCGAGCTGGCCACCCGCGCCGCGACATCTCCCGGATTCCTCAGCCAGCTGGAACGCGGTCAGGTGAACGCGAGCGTCGGCACTCTGCGCCGCTTGTGTGAGGAACTCGGGGTCACCCTCCCCGACCTGTTCACCGATCATCACGCCAGCGGCCCTCGCATCCTGCGCAAGCAAGACCGCCCCGAGATCCACGTTTCAGACACCAGCGCCAAATACCTGCTGTCCCAGAAGCCGTTACGCAATCTCGAGGTCTATGTCGCAGAGTTCGCACCTGGCGGGACCGCCGGGGACGCCTACGTCCACGAAGACTCCCAGGAGATCCTCCTGGTTCTCTCGGGCAGCGTGATCCTCGAACTCGATGGTGCCAAGCACCGCCTGGATGCAGGGGACAGCGCCGAGTACCGCACCTGTATACCCCACACGGTGCACAACACCAGCGACGCGCGTGCCGAGTTGCTCTGGATCGTCAGCCCGCCCACCACTTAAAGGAGTCCCTCACCACCATGCCCATCGACGGCAAGCCGGTCGATGTGTCCACCGAATTCGTCAACGGTGACGTGTCGTTCTGGTACCGCTCAATCGGCCTACCGGCGCTGCGCCAACCCCTGCCGGGTGACCGCGATGCCGACGTGTGCATCGTCGGCGCGGGTTTCACCGGTCTGTGGACCGCCTACTACCTCAAACAGGCGCAGCCCGACTTGCGAATCATCGTGCTGGAGCGCGAATTCGCCGGCTTCGGCGCCTCGGGACGCAACGGTGGCTGGCTGTCGGCCGAGCTGGCCGGTAAACGCGACGCATATGCGGCGACGCACGGGCACGAGGGCGTGGTCGACCTCATGCGTGCCATGCGCGGCGCCGTCGACGAGGTCATCGCCGTCGCCAAGACCCAGGGCATCGACGCCGACATCGCCAAGGACGGTGTGGTCCACGTCGCCCGCACCCGCGCCCAGCTTGGCCGACTGCACGAATCCCTACGGTACGAACAAGATTGGGGCGCGGGCCCCCAGGACTTCGTCGCGCTGAGCCGCGACGAGGTGGACAGTCGTATCCGCGTCGCAGGCGCACTGGGCGGGTTGTTCAGCCCGCATTGTGCTCGCGTGCAGCCCGCCAAGTTGGTGCTGGGCTTGGCCCGCGTTGTCGAGGCCATGGGCGTCACGATCTTCGAACAGACGGCGGTGAGTCGGATCGGACAGGGCAGGGCGGTAACGGACCGTGGCACGGTTCGGGCGCCCATCGTCCTGCGTTGCCTTGAAGGATTCACGGCGAGCATCCACGGCCAGCGACGCAATTGGCTGCCGATGAATTCGTCGATGGTGGTCACCGAGCCGCTGTCGCAGGAAGCGTCGGACCAGATCGGCTGGCGCCGTGCCGAACTGCTCGGCGACTACGCGCACGGCTATATGTATGCGCAGCGCACCGACGACAACCGAATCGCCCTCGGCGGCCGTGGAATTCCCTACCGCTACGGGTCGCGGATCGACGATCGCGGCGCCACGCAGGAGTGGACCATCAACGCATTGACCGCGCTGTTGCACGACATGTTCCCAGCTACCCGCCCACTGTCGATCGTCCACGCATGGTGCGGCGTCCTTGGCGTGCCGCGTGACTGGACGGCAACCGTAGACCTCGACCGCACCACCGGATTGGGCACTGCGGGAGGCTATGTCGGCAGTGGGCTGACGACGACCAACCTCGCCGGCCGCACGCTCGCCGATCTCGTCCTCGCTCGCGACACCGAACTCACCCGGCTGCCGTGGGTGAGCCGTCGCGTCAGGCGATGGGAACCAGAGCCGCTGCGGTGGCTCGGTGTGCAAACCATGTATGCGTTGTACCGCACAGCCGACCGCAGGGAGTCCGGCAAGGAGCTGGCGAAAACCAGTCGAATCGCCCGCATTGCCAACATGATTACCGGCCGCTGAGCCGGTGCCGGCGCGCCAACGATCGGCGTCGGGTTTCAGCCACGCCCAAGTGGCATCAAGCAAGTTTAGGCCGGACGCCGTGAGCTGCGACCACAGCCGCTACGGTTCATCCGTGGGGAACTCGCAAGATCCGTTTGGACTCGTCGGAATGGCATCCGGCGTCGCAAAGTTCTGGCTCCGCACGTCCATCCGCACCCAGGAACAGCTGATCGGGCTGCTCGGCGAGAAGACCGACGACCCCGAGGAGCCGGCGCGGCCGCCGCAAGCCGCAGCAGAGTCGTCGGACACCGACGCGTTGGGCGCGAAGATGCGCGGGCTGCTCGATCGGGCCTTGGACCACAGCACCAGCAGTAGTCAGATGGAGCTGTTCGACCACATCCTCGACCAGCTCGTCGCCGACGAGGCGCGGATCATCAGCGCGCTTTCCGATGGCTCGTCGTCTCCACTGGTGAGCATCTACGACTGGACACGTCGCCGTGTACAGGGCCGGGCCGTACTGGAGAATGCGTCGTTGATCGGGCGCACCGCCAACGTCGCACTGCCTCAAATGGTCCCGTCCTACGTCAGCCATCTACTGTCGCTCGGTCTGGTGGAGGTAGGCCCAGAGGACCCCGACCTGAAGGACGACTACGAGGTGCTGATGGCGGAGGCGTCGGTACTGCAGGCCATCAAGACCGCGTCGCGCGGTCCCCTTGCCGCAAGAGTCGACAAGCTCACGCTGACCCTGTCCGGCCTCGGGCAGGCGCTGTGGGCGGCAACGATGCAACGGGACGGGCCGTGACCGACGTTGTCGTCGCGCTTCAATCCTGGCAGGACATCAAACACGACTTCGGCGCCAACTGGCTGATCTACCTGTCGATGCCATTCGTCGCCGCGTTCGTCGGCTGGAGCACGAAAATCGTTGCGCTGGAGATGATCTACCGGCCGCTGGAGTTCAAGGGCATCGGGCCGATCGGCTGGCAGGGCATCGTGCCAAGACGGGCGGGCAAGGTCGGTTCCAAGACCATCGAGTTGCTGACCACCAACCTGCTCAAGCCCGAGGAGTTGTTGGAACGCATCGACGCGGCGGAAGCCGTTGAGGCGCTGCGCGGCCCGCTGGTGCAGGCCGTCGACGAGATATCCCGTGATCTCGCCGAAGAGATCCGGCCCGGCCTGTGGGACTCACTGCCCGAGGCAGCACGACGAGCGGTTCAAGAACGGATCCACGCCCAAGCGCCGCGGGTCACCGAGAACATGCTCAACGAGATGAAGGCGGACCTGGGCCGCTACGTCGATCTGCAGTTCCTGTCCGTCACGACATTGGTGCGCAACAAGGACAAGCTGATCAAGCTGATGCGCGGCCTGAGCGACGACGCGATGGCTTTCGTCCGCCGCAGCGGGATCTACTTCGGCCTCGTGATCGGTCTCGTGCAGATGGTCGCGTGGGCATTGTTCAAGAACCCCTGGATCATGCCGGCGTTCGGCTTTGCGGTCGGCTTCTTGAGCGACTACATCGCGCTCAACATGTTGTTCCGGCCGGTGCAGCCCAAGAAGTTTCTCGGCTTCATTCCTTTCCAGGGGTTGCTGCACGCCCAGCGCGAGAAGATCACGCGCGACTACGCCGAGATCCTCGCGGACGATCTTTTCGCTCCAGAGATCCTGTTCGACGGCATCATCAAGGGCCCCGGTTCGGACAAGCTGTTCGCGCTGGCCGCCAAGGAAGTCGAAGCAGCCATCGACTCGCAGACCGGAATCGCAGGGCCGATCGTCGCCCTTGCGGTCGGCACGAAACGCTATCGCGCACTCAAAGACCGAGTGGTGGCGCTCGTTCTCGAACGTTTCCCGTCGACGCTGCTCGAAGCCCAGGATTACGCGACCAGTGCGATCGACCTCGAGAACACCATCGTCGAGAAGATGAACCAGCTGACCAACGAACAATACGAGTCGATCCTGCGGCCCGTGTTCAAGGACGACGAACCGCTGATGGTCGTGGTCGGCGGTGTCCTCGGCGGCGTTGTTGGCGAGCTGCAAGTACTACTCATCGAACAATTCGGGCACTGACCCGAGCCTGTTCACATCGGCCAGCCGCTCGATGACGGTACGAAACGAAGCGCCGTCGCCGCAGGCAGCGATCGCCGCTTGTCGACCGCGATCGCGTCCAGCATCAACGCGACGTAGCGTCGCCAGCCGTCGCTGCCGGAATCCATGGTGAACAGCACGGTATGGAGCATTGCGATGACCCTCGGCAGATCGTCGGCGACGAGGTCGGGCCGGACGACACCGGACCGCTGACCGCGGCGGACGAGTTCGGCGAGCGTTTCGTACAGCGCGGTCGAGAGGTCAGGGGTGAGCGACCCGGACCGATACGCCGCGGTCAACAGGTTGTGTTCACGGGCGCCCAGCGAGATCGCCGCCTCGATCAGTTGCGCGAGCCCGCGTAGCGGGTCGGCGGCTGCGCGGGCCTTGTCGATCGCCGGGGTGAGATCTTCGGCGATGCTTTGATCCAGCGCGGCCCTGATCAGATCACCCTTGGTCGGAAACCTTCGGTAGAGCGTGCGCTCACCGACACCCGCGTGACGCGCGATCGCCTCGACTTGTGCGTCCGGCCCCAGCTCGCCGTAGATCTCCCGCGCGGCGCGCAAGATGCGTTCCGCGTTGCGGGCTGCATCAGCCCGCAACGGCCGGTCGGCAATCGCTGTCATCCGCCCAGCTTATCTGACAGTTGACTGTCACTAAAGCCCGGCCTAGGCTCAGATCTAATTGACAGATATCTGACACTTAACGGGAAACGCCGGTGGTATCAACGACTTCCGATCTAGCCCCAGAGACGGATCTCCCCGTCATTCCGGCGAAGCGCGCTGCGCGCTGTCCGCTGCATCCGCCCGCCGAATTCACGCAATGGCGGGCGGAACCCGGCCTTAGGCGGGCGATGTACCGGGGCCAACCGGCCTGGGTGGTGAGCCGATATCAGGACATCCGAGCCGCGCTTGTCGACCCACGCCTGTCCGCGCAAACCATTCCGGACTATTTGATCCCGGAGGGCGACAACATACCGGTGATGTTCGCCAGGACCGATGATCCCGAGCATCACCGGTTGCGCAGAATGATGACCAGTGTCTTCACCTTCAGGCGCACGGACGCGATGCGGCCTCAGATCCAGGAACTCGTCGACGAACACCTGAACGCGATGATCGCCAACCGACCGCCCGCGGAACTTGTGCGCGACTTCGCCTTGCCGATTCCGTCTCTGGTGATCGCGCACCTGCTCGGCGTGCCGCCGGACGACCTCGAGTTCTTCCAGAGCAACACGTCGCGTGGAATGGACATGAACTCCACCGACGAGCAGAAGGCCGAGGCCTTCGCGGTCATGTACGTCTACCTTCTGGAGTTGATAGACCGCAAAAAGCGCGATCCCGGCGACGACTTGATCAGCCATCTCGTCTCCGAATACGTCGCGACCGACCAACTCACCCGCGAGACCACAGCCATGAGCGGCGTGATCATGATGCAGGCCGGCCACGAGACGACGGCCAACATGATCTCGCTGGGAACCGTTGCGCTGCTTGAGCATCCCGAGGTGTTCGAGCGGCTTGGCACTACCGATGACCGTGCCGTCATCGCCAACATTGTCGAAGAGCTGATGCGCTACCTCACCATCGTGCACAGCCAGGTGGACCGGATAGCGACCGAAGACCTCACCGTCGGCGGGCAGCCGATTCAGGCAGGCGACATGCTCGTGATGAACCTGCCTGCCGGAAACTGGGACCCCGAGTTCGTCCACAATCCCGGGACGTTGGACATCGAACGAAACACTCGCGGACACTTGGGATTCGGATACGGCGTACACCAATGCATCGGGCAGAACCTCGCCCGAGTCGAGATGCAGGTCGCGTTCGCCACGCTGGCCCGTCGCCTACCTGGCCTTCGATTGGCGGCAGCCCCCGATGAGTTGCGGTTCAAAGGCGAATCCGACATCTACGGCCTGAAGGCGCTGCCCGTTACGTGGTGATGCGTCAGAACGCGTCTTCGCTGATCTCCATGACGGTGAGATCGTCGTTCTCGACCGTGCGACGCAAAGCGCTCAGCCGCGGGAGCACTGTCGAGGCGAAAAACTTTGCGGCGACCACCTTCCCGCGATAGAACGCCTGGTCCCGCGGCGACGGTTGCTGAGCGAGCGTACGAAGCGCGATGTCGGCGTGGTGCAGCAACAGCCAACCGATCAGCAGATCGGCGAGACCGAGCAGGAACGGCACCGCCTGCAACCCGATCCGATAGACGTACCGTGGCTCGCTACTCGACTTGAGGAGCAGGTCGGTGAATGTGGCAACGATGGCGTCGATGTCGGCTACGGCGGTGGACAACAACGCGGTGCTGTCGTGCAGACTGGGGTGCACGGCACCGCTGTCGACGAATGCCCGGGCCTGCGAAAGAAGATGGTCCAGAGCGCCCCGCTGATCGCGAATGACCTTGCGGAACACCAGATCCTGGGCCTGAATGGCGGTGGTACCCTCATACAGCGAGTCGATCTTGGCGTCGCGGATGTACTGCTCGATCGGGTAGTCGGCCAGATAACCAGAACCGCCGAGCGTCTGCAGCGATTCGGTTAGGTACTGGTATGACCGCTCCGATCCGGCCCCCTTGACGACGGGCAGCAGCAGGCCGCTGACGCGTGCGGCCATGTCAGCGTCGGCCCCCGACACAAGTTGTGCAGCAACGTCATCCAGGTGCGCAGCGGTGTAGAGGTACAAAGCGCGCAGCCCTTCGGCATAGGCCTTCTGCGTCAACAGCGATCGCCGGACATCCGGGTGGCCGATGATCGGGATGCGAGGCGCCGTCTTGTCCGTCATCTGCGTGAGATCGGCGCCCTGGACTCGTGTCTTGGCGTATTCGAGCGCGTTCAGGTAGCCGGTGGACAGTGTGGCAACACCCTTGATGCCCACCATCATTCGTGCGAACTCCATGATCTTGAACATTTGCGCGATGCCGCTGTGGCTGTCGCCCACCAACCAGCCGACGGCGGGCACCCCGTGCTGACCGAACGTCAGCTCGCACGTCGCCGATGCGGTCAGCCCCATCTTGTGTTCGAGGCCGGTGGCGAACACCCCGTTGCGTTCACCGGGCTCACCGGTCTGCGGGTCCGGCAGGTATTTCGGCACGAAGAACATGCTCAAGCCCTTCGTACCTGGCTCGGCGCCGGCAGGCCGCGCCAGCACCAGGTGGACGATGTTCTCGAAGAGGTCGTCGGAATCGCCGGACGTGATGAACCGCTTAACGCCCTCGAGGTGCCAGGTGCCGTCGCCTTGGTCGACTGCCTTGGTGCGCGCGGCGCCGACATCGGATCCCGCGTCAGGTTCGGTGAGCACCATGGTCGAACCCCAATTGCGTTCCATGCCAAGCGCCGCCCAGTGCCGCTGTTGCGCGTTGCCCACGCGGTACAGCACGTCGAACATCGGTGGGCCGACGAGGTAGAAGAACGCCGCGGGCTGGCCGCCGAACAGGAACTCGTTGATCGCGCAGCCGACGCTGGCCGGCGCGCGCACGCCGCCGATTTCCTCGTGCAGCCCGACCCGCACCCAACCTGCGTCGTTCCAGGCCCGCACCGACGCCTTGAACGCATCGGGAAGCGCCACATCGTGCGTCTGCGGATCCAGCGTGGGCGGATTGCGATCGCCCGCTGCGAACGATTCGGCCAGCGGGCCTTCCGCCAGCCGCGCGGCCTCGTGCAGCATGTCGCGAACGGTCGGGCCGTCGAGGTCACCGAATTCGCCTGTGGCCAGCACCTTCTCGAGGTCGAGCACCTCGAAGAGATTGAACTCCAGGTCACGCACGTTGGCTTTGTAATGGCTCATCGGCAGCCTTTCGCCGTCGTTGGGCTCAGCGTAACGGTCACGCAAGAGCGGCCGCATATCACATCCGTGTCAGGAAATTGACGAAACTGTCACGACCAATTCGCTGTCAAGTCGCTGTGTAAACAGCAGACTTAGACGAGTCTGGGGAGGCAGCAGTGGGTGAGCGCAGCGAACGTACCACGCGTGTGTCGCGCGCTTCGAGCGAGCTGAACCGGCAGTTGCGCGACGCCCGTGAGCAGGCGGCCGCGAGCCGCGAGATCCTCGCCGCGCTCGGCCGCGCGGGCGCAGACCCAGGGGACATCCTCGACACGAACCTCGAGCACGCCACCCGCCTGTGCCGTGCGCAGGCGGCAACGTTGTACATCCCCAACGGGGACGCGTTCCTGCTGTCTCGCGACTCCGGCAAAATCCCGGACGAGTTTCGTAGGCAGGTGCTCGACCAGCCGCTCGCGAGGAACCGGTCGTCGACCGTCGGCCGTGCCGCCGAAGAGATGCGCACGATCCAGATCGCCGATGCGCTCAACGACGCGGAGTACGGCCGCAGCGATCTGCAAAGCCTGGCCGGGTTTCGCACGCTGCTGTCCACGCCGATGATCCTGCAGAACGAGGTCGTCGGCGTGCTGTCCATGTGGCGCACCAACGTCGCACCCTTCAACACACGCGAATGTGAGCTGCTCGAGGAGTTCGCCGTCCAGGGCGCGATCGTGATGCGTCAGGACGCGTTGAGACGCGCGTTGGCCACCAAGGTCGAACAGCTGGAAGTCCTGGGAGAGGTGGGCGACGCTGTCGGCTCGACGCTCGACCTCGACGAGGTTCTCGATCAGATCGTCAGCAACGCCGTACGGCTCACCGACACCGACGGCGGCTCCATCATGGAGTACGACGAGTCGAGCGATTCCTTCCACGTCCGTGCCGCGTCCGGCAGCAGCCAGGCGCTACTGAATGAACTGCGCGCCATCACGATTGACCGAAAGACGACGCTGGTCGGCCGGGCCGCAACCGGCCACCAGACGGTCGAGGTGCCGGACCTCTCCGCTGTCGAGCGCGACCCCCACCTGGACGCGTTGTTCCGCCACGGCTGGCGGTCCGTGCTCGCGGTGCCGATTCTGCGAGGCGACCGGATCTTGGGCGCCCTGGTGATCCGGCGGCGGACCACCGGCTCGTTCGGCCCCCACGTCGAACTGCTCGAGACCTTCGCCGGCCAGTCCGCGCTGGCCATCGTCAACGCGCGCTTGTTCGGTGAACTGCAGACCAAGACAAAAGAACTCGAGGTCGCCAGCCACCACAAATCGGAATTCCTCGCCAGCATGTCCCACGAGCTGCGCACCCCGCTCAACGCAGTGATCGGCTTCTCCGAAGTATTGCTGGATCGGATGTTCGGCGACCTCAACGAACGCCAGGACGAATACCTGCGCGACATCTGGAACTCCGGCAAGCACCTACTGGAGCTGCTGAACGAGATCCTCGACCTGTCCAAGGTCGAAGCCGGCCAAATGGTCCTCGAGCCAAGCGCATTCAGCGTCGCCACCGCCGTCGAGTACTGCCACGCCATGGTCCGCGAGCGCGCAACCTCTCACGCGATCACAGTCACCGTCGACGTCGCCGAGGACATCGGCACGATCGAGGCCGACGAACGAAAGTTCAAGCAGGTCGTGCTCAACCTGCTGTCTAACGCCGTCAAGTTCACCCCCGACGGCGGATCCGTGGCCATCCGCGCCTACCGCGAAGCCACCGACCTCTTGCTGACAGTGACCGACACTGGAATAGGCGTGCCCGCCGAAGACCAGGAACGAATCTTCGAGTCCTTCCAGCAGGGCCGCCGTGGCGCACCGAAAGAAGAGGGCACCGGGCTCGGACTCACCCTCTCCCGACGCTTCGTCTGGTTATGGGGCGGGCGAATGTGGCTGGAGAGCACCCCAGGCACGGGCAGCACGTTCGGCTTCTCCATTCCCGGAGTGCTGCAATCCGACGACGCCACCTCCCAGGATCTTCCTGTCATTCTTCTTGTCGACGACGACCGGGCGTCGCTGGATCTCATCTCGGCCTATCTGGACGGTTCGCCGACGCGGGTGCTGCGGGCAAGGGACGGCGTGGATGCCCTCGAGGTGGCGCGCAAGAAGCGACCGGCCGCGGTGGTGCTCGAAGTCGGACTTCCTCGACTCGACGGCTGGCAGGTGGTCGCTGACCTCAAGAGCGATTCTGAAACCGCCGCGATCCCAGTGGTGATCGCCACCGACGTCGACGATCGCGCCCGCGGACTAGCCCTTGGTGCGGATGCCTACCTGCGCAAGCCAATTGGGCGTGAGGAACTGATGGAGGCATTGAAAAAAGTGGGTGCCCTGTGACGACACGCATCCTCGTGGTCGAGGACAACCCGTTGAACCTCAAGCTGGTTCGCGACGTGCTGAGTTTCGCCGGCTACGACGTCATCGAGGCGCAATCCGGAGAGGAAGGTCTGCGCGCCGCGCAGGAGACTCCCCCCGACCTGGTGCTGATGGACCTTCAACTGCCAGGCATCGACGGCACCGAGACATTGCACAGACTGCGGCAGGACACGCTCGGTCCTGAGGTACCGATCGTCGCTGTCACGGCCTTCGCGATGGCAGAGGACAAGGAGCGTGCGTCGCGCGCCGGCTTCGACGGGTACATCGAGAAACCGATCAGCGTCCGCGCGCTACCCGGCCAGATCGAGGCGTTCCTCGGCGGAGGAGCGGGCTGATGGACATCACGGCGACGGTACTGGCTGTCGATGATCAGCAGACGAACCTGAAGCTGCTCGACGCGGTCCTCACCCCGCGCGGACACCGTGTGCTGACCGCGCAGTCGGGTCCCGAAGCGCTGGCGCTGCTCGAGACGGAGGACATCGACATCGTTCTTCTCGACATCCTGATGCCGGAGATGGACGGCTACGAAGTCTGCCGACGGATACGATCAACTCCTGCAACGGAATTCCTTCCAGTCGTGATGATCACCGCCAGTGGAAGCGAACAACGGCTGGCGGCGCTGGAGGCAGGCGCCGACGACTTCGTCACCAAACCGTTCGACAAGAGCGAGCTGCTCGCGCGCGTGGCCTCGCTGACGCGGATCAAGCGTTATCACGACACCATCCGCCGCCAGGCCGATGAGTTGGCCCAATGGAACGCCGAACTCGAAACCCGTGTTGCCCAACAAGTTTCGGAATTGGAGCGCACTAACCGGTTGCGCCGCTTCCTGTCCCCGCAGCTGGCCGACCTCGTTGTCGGTGACGAGAGCCTGCTTTCCAGCCACCGCCGCGAAATCGTCGTCGTCTTCGCCGATCTCAGGAACTTCACCCCGTTCGCGGAGACCAGCGAGCCCGAGGAGGTGATGGGTGTACTCGCCGAGTACCACCACGCCATCGGCGGCCTTGTCCACGCCTACGAAGGCACACTGGAACGGTTCACCGGCGACGGGATCATGGTGTTCTTCAACGACCCGGTCCAGTGCGACGACCCCGCGGAGCGGGCGGTCCGGATGGCACTGGGCATCCGCGATGCTGTGCGCGATCTCGCCGACGGCTGGCGCCGGCGAGGATACGAACTCTCCGTGGGGCTCGGTATCGCCCAGAACCACGCGACGCTCGGCCGGATCGGCTTCGAGGACCGGTTCGACTACGCCGCGATCGGCAGCGTCACCAATCTGGCCGCCCGGCTGTGTTCGGACGCGCAGCCCTGGCAGGTACTCGTCACCGAACGCGTGCTGGCGGCCGCCGAAGACATCTGCGTGTCGGAAATGATTGGCGACATTCAGCCCAAGGGGTTCAGCCGCAAGGTGCGGGTGCACAACATCAGCGCGCTCAAAGAGAAGTAGGGGGAACCATGTCACCCAGCCAGAAGCTGTCGGAACTCGACGAAGACAAGCGATACCGCTACTTCGACGAATTGCAGCTGACCATGCCCGGCGTCTGGGAGTCGATGAGGCGCGACCTGGACGGCGAATCGGTCGTGGTGGTCCCGTCGATCAGCATCGCACGCACCACGGCAGGCAGTGGCACTGTCATGCAGGCGATGGAGGAACGGGCGCTGTTCCTGTTGCTGCTGCTGCGCCAGCCTCGGCTGCAGATGATCTACGTGACCTCACAGCCGATCTCCGAGTCGATCATCGAGTACTACCTCGGGCTGCTGCCCGGCGTGATCCCCAGTCACGCCCGCGCCCGGCTCACTCTGGTGCCGGTCGGCGACGCGTCCGCGGACCCGTTGAGCGCGAAACTGCTTGCGCGCCCGCGGCTTCTGCGGGAAATCAGGTCGCTGATTCCCGATCCGGACCGCAGCCATTTGATTCCCTACAACACCACACCGCTCGAGCGGGACGTCGCACTGAGCCTGCGGATTCCGATGTACGGCGCGGACCCCCGACTCGAAGATCTCGGCAGCAAGACGGGTTGCCGCAGAATGTTCGAGGATCTCGGGGTGCCATGCCCGGTGGGCGCGGAGGACCTCCGCACGGTGGACGACATCGTCGCGGGTGTGCAGGGCATGCGGGCGCGCCGGCCGTCGCTGAGCCAAGCCATCGTGAAGCTCAACGAGGGCGTCTCCGGTGCGGGCAATGCCATGGTGGACCTGAGCAACCTGCCCGCCGTCGACGCGCCGGATGAGGCCGCCGTCATCAGGGACCGCATCATGAACATGCAGCCCGAGGCCGAAACCCTTTCCGTCGACGCCTATCTGACCGCGTTCGAGGAGAACGGCGGCATCGTCGAGGAGCGGATCACCGGACAAGCGCTGGAGAGTCCGAGCGTGCAGATGCGCGCCCTGCCTGACGGCACCGTCGAACTGCTGTCCACCCACGACCAACTGCTCGGCGGCAAGAGCGGTCAGAAGTATCTAGGCTGCGTCTTCCCCGCCAACCCGGACTACGCCGCCGCCATCGCCGAGCCCGCCATGGTGATCGGCAGACGCCTCGCAGAATTGGGCGCGCTCGGCAGGTTCGCGGTGGATTTCGTTGTGGTGGCTGACAACACGGGCGCGTGGACGCCGTATGCGATCGAGTTGAACCTCCGCAAGGGTGGTACCACCCATCCGTTCCTGACGCTGCAGTTCCTCACCGACGGCACCTACGACGGCGACCGCGGGGTGTTCCTGACACCGAGCGGCAGCGAAAAGCACCTGGTCGCCACCGATCATTTCGAGGATGACCGACTCAAGGCACTGACCGTGCGGGAACTCTTCGACGTCGTCGTGCGCCACGGTCTGCACTTCGATCAGGCGCGACGCACAGGCGTGGTGTTCCACATGATCAGCTGCCTGACCGAGTGCGGTCGCGTCGGCCTGACCGCGGTCGGCGACACCCCGGACGACGCCAGGCGCCTCTACGAGCAGGCGCAGGCTGTCGTGCTTCAGGAGGCCGAGCAGGCGCTCGAGGAAGGCGCCGTGATCGGCTAGAGCCGTCCCGCCGCGAACTCTGCGCCCTGGTTGACCATGCCGTTCATCGGATACATCGCATGCGCGATCGACGGTCCTCCCAACGGAGCGCCGTTGCAGATCGTGTCACCGTCCGCGCACAGCTCGATGGTCTTGGGCACATACAGCGGACCGATCACGACGGGCGGGGCTCCGGCGTCGGTCAGCCACTGAGCCGACGGCTTGCCGAACAGAACGACCGCGGCGACATGGTTGGCGACATCAGGCGGCATCGGATTGGGGATGAACGACCGGTATTCGGCCGGCACTGCATCCGGTATGACGGCAGCGGTCACGTAACCTGCCACGACGGCACCCTGGCAGTACCCCGCGAGCACGATCCTGGTGTTGGGACAGTTCGCCGCCGTCGCCTCCACATGAGTGCCGGCATCCCTGATCCCGTCGACGACGGTTCTCGCGAAACCGATGCGGTCGCCAAAGTCGCCGCTGGCGACGTAGTTGACCGGATACACGTCCATCGATCTCGGCCCAACCTGTGCGCGGAGCGTGTCGACGAACGCCTGTCCGACCCCGCCCACCCCCGGTGGTTCCCCGGTGCCCCGCGCGAAGACAACTTCCACGTCCGGGCACGGCTGCGCTGATGCGGCCGGGATCTGTACGCCGAGCAGCGTCCCGATCGTCAGGATCGCGATACCGGCAATATGCAGAAAGCGGGCGGTTCGGTCTGTCATGTGTGAACTCCTACATTTCCCCGGAAGACCGATCCTCAGTTTAGGGTCGGGCCATGGCCGAAACCGGGTTCTGGGTTGCATGGGGGCTACCCACGCAGGGGCGAGAAAAACAAGCCCGCGACTTGCTCATTGAGTCGGGGGCCTACCTCGACCGCCTCGCGCAGGATGGCCAGATCGAGCGGTCCGACATCGTGATCCTGCGGCCGCAGACCATTGAGCTGGGCGGCTTCGTCCTGATTCAAGGCACGCAGGAGCAGATCGATGCGTTGCGTCACGACGACGAGTTCCAGGTCTGGGTAAACCGCGTTCAGTTGGTCGCCGGCAGGGTCGGCATCGTTGACGCCTGGGTTGGCGACGGCATCGCCGAGGCAAGCGACCTTTACGAACAGGCCCTGCGAAAGGCCGGCCTGTACCCGTAGCTCACTTCGCAAAGACCACCTCAAAAGCCCAACAAGATCAAAACCACAGCGACGGCTGTTGTTTTTGAGACGTTTGTCCCTTTTGCTGTGGCGGTGTCTCAGATTCGATTTAATGGCCCATATTGCTAATTGACGGGGGAGAAGCTTTATGGAGGCATGTCATGGGAGCGGCAGCGTATATCGGACGCGTCGGGGGGTTGGCGGTCGCGTTGGGCGTCGGAACGGCGATCGCCACGGGCTACGGCGTCGCCGCAGCCGACACTGCGGATCAACCGCCATCTGAATCGTCTGACACGACGACCAGCGGGTCGACCGACACTAAAACAACCACCACGGATACGACGACCTCTACCGAACCGTCGACACCGGACAAGCCCACGGCGCCTGGCACCACCACGACCACCGTCAAGGACGGGACCGTGGTGACCGCGCAGACCAATACCGGGACAACCGGGGGCACGACGGAACCGACAGCCGTGCCGACCGAAACGGCCGCCCCGGAGCCGACGCAGACACCGGAGGCCGACGAACCCACGACACCGTCTGAGCCC
>Ga0105249_10002778_pt1 | contig 15107 bp, 8 predicted proteins | sample KBSS44metaG_FD_81522 | JGI IMG/M metagenome (GOLD analysis project Ga0105249, IMG submission 81522) | Switchgrass rhizosphere microbial communities from Kellogg Biological Station, Michigan, USA - KBS S4-4 metaG | ecosystem: Host-associated > Plants > Roots > Rhizosphere > Soil | place... | reverse complement strand
TAATCAAAATTTAAAAATGAATACAACTAAAACATCTGAAAAAGCCGAAACAACATTTACTGGCAAAACTGATACTGCCACCTTTGGCACCGGTTGTTTCTGGTGTACTGAAGCAGTTTTTGAACAACTCGAAGGGGTTATCTCCGTAACGTCGGGATATGCTGGCGGACAAGTTGCAAATCCAAGCTATAAGGACGTTTGTACCGGCGAAACCGGTCATGCAGAATGCGTCCAGATTGTTTATGATACTTCAAAGATCAGCTTTGATGAATTGCTTGAAGTTTTCTGGCAAGTTCATGATCCAACAACATTAAATCGCCAGGGAGCTGACGTGGGCACCCAATACCGCAGTGTAATATTTTATCATGATGATGAACAAAAGCAAAAAGCTGAAAAGTATAAAGCAGAACTTGACAAGAGTGGAGCGTTTGACAATCCAATCGTGACAACTCTTGAACCCTTTACTAAATTTTACAAAGCAGAAAATTATCACCAGGAATATTATGAACTTAATAAGAATTCCAATCCTTATTGCTCAATAGTCATCCAACCGAAGTTGGAAAAATTTGAAAAGGTGTTTAAAAACAAATTGAAAAAGCACTAATTAAATCAGGACACGGATCATTCGTGTCCTAATTTTTTCGAACATGCCGCAGCTCTAACCAATTAAGATTATTTGGTTCAAAGCCAGAAATATTCGGCTGAACTAATCTGATTACTCTGTCATACCAGAGAGGAATTATCGGGGCATCATCTATTAGCACCTGGTCTGCTTTGCGATATAAAATGTAACGCAAGGAATCGTTTGGCTCTGCCACCGCTTGTTCAAATAATTTATCAAATTCAGGGTTTTTATAACGTGTATAATTTGGCGGCGCAGGGTTTTTTGAATAAAAACAGGATAGATAATTAAAAGCATCTGCATAATCTGCTATCCAACTGCCTCTGAAAAATGGAGCCTTTGAGTTGGAAGTAAGTTCAAATAAAAACGATCTTAAAACAACTTCAACAGTTACAGGGATTCCTGCTTCTTCAAATTGTTTTGCGAGATAACTTCCAATCTCACCATAAATGGGAATTGTATAAAGTTTAATTGCCGGAGGCTTTGTGCCATTTGCAAAACCTGCTTCTTCAAGTAGCTGTTTTGCTTTTGCCGGATCATACTTATATCCTTTTACTGATGTATCGAATGATGGCATACCTTCGGGTACAAACCCTGACTCAGCGGGAGAACTTAAAGAGTTACGCAAATACAATATCATTTTTCTGCGATCAATCGCATAGTTCATCGCCTGTCGCAATTTTTTTAAGCGTGTAGGTGAATTCTTTATCAATTGATTTATAGTATCAACTAAAAAGCCAAAGTATTCCGTATTGAGATAAGGATGAATTTGCAAAACAACTTTGTCTTTCCAATTATTTCTTAACTCTCCTTTTAATGTCAGTATCTCATCTTTAAAAGATGCATCTATATCATTTAAAAAATCAAGTTGCTTTTGTCGGAACAATAAAAATTCGGTTGCCTTGCTTTCGTTAAATGTAATTTTAATACCATCTAAATAAGGAAGACGATTACCTGCTAAATCTTTTTCAAAATAATTTTCATTCTTTTTAAAAATCAATGCAAGACCTTCTTCCCAGGCAACGAACTGAAATGGCCCCGTACCACATGGATGACTTCTAAAATCAGACCCATATTTTTCCACCACTTCCCTTGGAACAACAGAGCAATAGGTCATTTTCAATATCTGTAAAATAGGCGCATAAGGTTTTATTAGTTTCAATCTGAAGGTTGAATCGTCAATGGCTTTAAATCCGTCAACGCTGTCAACTACATTATTAAATATGTAAAAACCCGGGCTTGCCACTTTGGGGTCGGTAATTCTTTTGAAACTATATTCAATATCAGCTGCCACCATTTTTCTACCTTTCCCACCAGAAAATGCATCGTTATCGTGAAAGAACACGTCTGTTCTTAAATGAAATATATATTCAAGCCTGTCGGCAGAAATATCCCAGCGTTTAGAAAGCGAGCCTCGTGTTTTCGTGTCACCATCATTTTCGACCAGTGTATTGAACAATTGATGCACCGGCCACATGGTAGATTGGTTTTTTGAAAATGCAGGATCAAGCGAAGCAATGCCGGTGGATTCGTTATAATGAAATATTTTTTTATTGTTACTTTCTTTATCATTGCAGGCAATAAGGAAAATGGATAATGTGATAATGGATAATTGACAATATTTATATAATTGGTTCATTTGTTTTGCCCTGACGGGTTAAATTTACAATTCAAACTTTCACAAATTGAAAAAGATTTTACAAGCAATAATAATTTTTAATTGTTCATTATTACTTATTAATTCAGTCAATGCACAATTTACTCACCAGGATACACTTCGTGGCACTAATGGACAGGGAAGAGATTGGTGGGATGTGATGGTGTATAAAATTTATGTTCAGCCTGATTATAATCTAAAATCAATTAGTGGTTGGAATGAAATAAGTTTCAAAGTAACAAAAACAAGCAAAAGCAATTTAATGCAGATTGATCTGCAACAACCTCTTTTGATTGACAGCGTATCATTAGATGGAAAAAAAATAAAGAAAATCAAGCGTGAAGGCAATGTTTATTGGATCGATTTCGAAAAAAAGAAATTTAGCATCGCGTCGGGCAGCGGTATGGAACAATCCTATAAATTAAAAATCTCCTATCACGGCAACCCTGTGATTGCAAAAAGACCGCCTTGGGATGGTGGTTGGATATTTACTAAAGACGCAAAAGGAAGAGCTTGGATGAGTGTGGCATGCCAGGGTCTTGGCGCCAGTGTTTGGTATCCTTGCAAAGATTACCAGGGCGATGAACCGGATGCAGGGGCCATGCTACAAATAAAAGTTCCTGACACTCTTATAGCAATTGCAAATGGCAAATTGGTAAATCAGGAAAAACAAAAAGATAAAACAATAACCTACTCCTGGCTAGTTGAAGATCCAATCAACAATTATAACATCATTCCTTACATCGGCAAATATGTAAACTGGAAAGAAACCTACGAAGGTGAAAAAGGAAAACTGGATTGTAGCTATTGGGTGCTTGATTATAATTTAGAAAAAGCAAAAGAACAATTTAAACAAGTGCCATTGATGCTAAAAGCATTTGAATATTGGTTTGGCCCCTACCCTTTTTATGAAGATGGGTATAAATTAATCGAAGCGCCGCATCTTGGAATGGAACATCAAAGTGCCGTAGCTTATGGCAACGGGTTTAAAAATGGTTATCGCGGCAGAGATCTTTCTGCTTCAGGCTGGGGATTAAAATGGGATTTTATCATTGTGCACGAAAGTGGTCATGAATGGTTTGCCAATAATATAACAACGATCGACATTGCCGATATGTGGGTGCATGAAGGATTTACCAATTACTCTGAAACATTGTTTACGGAATATTATTATGGCAAAGAAGCCGGAAGTGATTATTGCATTGGTACGAGAAAACTGATTGAAAACGATAAACCAATCATCGGGCCATATGGAGTAAACAAAGAAGGTAGTAGTGACATGTATTATAAAGGCGGTAATATGCTGCACACGATTCGCCATGTCATTAATAATGATGAAAAATTCAGGGCAATACTCAGAGGATTGAATTCAAAGTTTTATCACTCAGTTGTAACAACACAGCAAATTGAAAGCTATATATCTGAGCAATCAGGAAAAGATCTGTCAAAAATATTTGATCAGTACCTGCGAACAACAATGATACCTGTGCTGGAATATAAATTTACTGGTGATAATATGAATTATCGTTGGACAAATTGTGTAGAAGGATTTAATATGCCAGTGAAAATAGATAGTACAAATAACGATTGGCTAAAACCAACAACTACCTGGCAAAACGTTACCGTAACAGGAGGCATTAATAAAGACGGATTAAAGATCGATCGCAATTTTTATATCACAGTGAAAAAGGTCGATTAAACATTCACAATTGGCCATTCACCATTCACTATCTTTATCGCATGAGTAACATCCGAAGGCAAAGTATTATTTCTTCAATACTGATCTACGTCGGCTTTGCTTTTGGCGCTTTAAACACTTATCTATTTACAAGAGAAGGCGGCCCCTTTACTAAAGAAGAGTATGGACTTACAGGCATATTCATGGCTATTGGTTCCATCATGATGTCGATTGCCTCTTTGGGTATGCCTGCTTACGTCAATAAATTTTTCCCTTATTATAAAGATCATTTACCCAAAAATAAAAATGACCAGGCAGCCTGGGCATTGCTTGTAAGTATTATTGGTTTTGCGCTTTTAGCTGTTGCGGGGTTATTTATGAAAAATATTGTGGGACGAGTATTTGACAACTCGCCACAGGTAGTACGATATTATTACTGGCTTTTTCCGTTTGGTCTTGGACTAACTCTTTTTTCAGTACTCGAAGTATTTGCCTGGCACAATCACAAATCCATTCTTTCCAATTATCTTAAAGAAGTACAGTTTCGTGTTTTTGTTACAATTCTTTTTGCACTCCTCAGCATAGCCATTATAAAGGACTTTGACCTGTTTATAAAAATATATTCGTTTCTATACCTGGTTCTTGCTGTTATTCTTTTTGCTTACTTGTATAGTACCGGGAAGATCAGTCTTAATTTTTCGGTGAGCAAAGTAACAAGAAGACTATTCAAAAAGATCCTGATGCTTTGCGGATTTGTATGGGGTGGCTCACTTATATACAATCTTGCAGCAGTTGCAGACACAATCATTATTGCCGGTGTATTCCCTGATGGCGCGGGCATGGTAGGCCTTTTTACTTTTGCTCAATACCTCACAAGCCTGATTCAAGCGCCTCAAAGAAGCATTATTGCCGCTTCAGTTGCACATTTATCACAGGCATGGAAGGACAAAGACTATGGCAAGATCAATCGCATTTACCAGCGTTCATCCATCAACCAACTCATTTTTTCTGCCGCCATGTTTTGTCTTGTTTGGTTAAATTATAATGATGCAATTGATTCTTTTAATCTGCAAGCTGAATATAAAGTAGCTCTTGATGTATTTCTGTTTATGGGATTAATGAGGATCGTTGATATGGGCACAGGCGTCAGTGGACAGATCATAGCTACATCAACTTTCTGGCGATTTGATTTTAAAACGGGTGTGATATTACTTGTAATAATGCTCCCGTTAAACTGGATACTGACAATGAAGCTTGGCTTGATCGGGCCCGCAGTTGCCAATCTTATTTCATTCTCGATCTATAATTTTATCCGTTATCTTTTTTTGTTACGCAAATTCAAAATGCAACCGTTTACCATAAAATCATTGCTTTCAATTTTATTGGCATTTGCATGTTATGGCATTTGCTATTTTCTTTTTAATGATAAAACGGGAATTGAATGGCTTGCAATAAGAAGTTCGCTATTTATTGCTTTGTTTTTCGCCGGAACTTATTGGATGAATCTTACACCTGACCTGAAAATTGTATTGGGGAACTTAAAAAAGCGAATACAGAAATAGCTTATTATTTAGTGCTTACCACTGATTCACGATCTTTCAATCTTCCCACCCCCACAAACTTTCTTGCCCAATATTCATCAAAAATATAGCTGATCATAACGCCGCCGCTTGTAGATGCATGAACAAATTTATTGTTCTGAAGATAAACACCAACATGAGAAATACCACCATGGGTATTGAAGAAGATCAGATCACCTTCTTTCAATTCTGTTCTTGATATACGATTAGTTAAGGTATACTGTTCTCTGGCAGTTCTAGGAATACTCAGGCCGTAAACCGAAGCAAAAAGAAATTGACAAAATGCGGAGCAATCAACTCCTTTTTTTGTGGTGCCTCCCAAACGATACGGTGTACCATACCAATCATCAATGAACTCAAACATCTTTGTATTCTTTACTTCTTCGGCGGGTGTGTTTAATAAAACAGCATATTTCACCTGAATCGCAGATAAATTTTCTGCGTCGCTTTCTCTGTGGGAGCTATTTCGGGTTGCTACTGTTTCTTTTTTTGCCACAGGAACGGCTTTCTCATTTTCTTTAGTGCCTCTGGAAGATTCAACAGGTACATCGATCTGGTCAAGAAATTTTGTTTCTTTTTTAACAGGTGTGGAATTGTTTATAGACGCAGTGGCCCCACTACCAGTAAAAGCTGATTTCAAACTGGTACAGCTTGCCAGCGACACAATGATTATTGAGTAAAGAGTTGCCTTTTTCAGCATGAATTATTATAAAATAAGGATGGGAAGCCCAATACGCTAAGATCCTGCCATCGCTAGTTAACAAAAATAAAAATCTTTTCCGATCATGTGGATATTATTTAAACGAAATTTGTAGTGAAAAATTGCTATTAGCTTTTATTTGCAAATTACAGTTGATAATAAGAACTATAAGTTCATTGATGCTGATCATTAAATTTTAAGGAACAATAAGAATGAAATTCTCACACTTACATGTACATACACAATTCTCTTTATTAGATGGAGCGGCATCTATTCAAAAGCTTTATAAAAAAGCAATTGATGATAATATGCCGGCGTTGGCGATCTCCGATCACGGAAATATGTTTGGCGTCTTTGAATTTGTTGCAGAAGCACATAAGCATAAAAATGAAGATGGAAGCCTGAAAGTGAAACCAATTATTGGTTGCGAATTTTATATTACCGCAGATCGGCATAGAAAAAATTTTACTAAAGAAGACAAAGATCCACGTCATCATCAAATATTACTTGCAAAAAATGAAATTGGATATAAAAACCTGGTCAAACTTACATCGCTTGGTTTTATTGAGGGCATGTACAGCAAGTTCCCCCGTATCGATAAAGAATTGATATTAAAACACCATGAAGGATTAATTGCTACTACTTGTTGTCTCGGCGCTTTAGTTCCTCAAGCTATTTTACGAAAATCAGAGGCCGATGCTGAAAAAGAATTTAAATGGTGGTTCGATCTTTTTGGCGAAGATTATTATGTGGAATTACAACGCCATGGAATGAAAGAGCAGGATATCGTAAATGAAGTGCTGGTAAAATTTGCCCGTAAATACGATGTGAAGATCATTGCAAGCAATGATTCACATTATGTAGATCAAACGGATTTCACGGCACATGATATTTTACTCTGCATTAATACCGGTGAAAAATTGGCAACGCCTGCGTTAAGAGAATTTTCTGATGACGACATAATGGTTAAAGACAAACGCTTCGCTTTTCCTAATGATCAATTTTATTTTAAGAAGACGGATGAGATGACAAAAAATTTCCCTGATCTTCCTGAGGCAATTGATAACACCAACGAGATAGTAGATAAAATTTCTATCCTCAACCTTAAAAAAGATATTTTACTGCCTGCTTTTCCAATACCTGATAAATTTAAAACACATACAAAAGCTGAAAAACTTGATAAAGGAGAAGTAAGTCCTGATTCTTTAAATCAATGGGAATATTTAAAACATATTACTTACGAAGGTGCTAAAAATCGTTATTCAGAACTGACTGATGAAATAAAAGATCGCATCGAGTTTGAATTGTTTACGATTAAAACAATGGGCTTTGCGGGGTACTTTCTTATTGTAAGTGATTTTATAAGAGCCGGAAGAGAACTGAATGTGTTGGTTGGTCCCGGTCGTGGTTCGGCCGCAGGAAGCGTAGTGGCATATTGTATTGGTATTACTAATATTGACCCCATTAAATACAATTTACTTTTTGAAAGATTTTTAAATCCCGATCGTAAATCAATGCCGGATATCGATACTGACTTTGATGATGTGGGTCGGCAAAAAGTTATTGATTACGTTATAAAAAAATATGGAAAGAACCAGGTTGCACAGATCATTACGTATGGTACGATGGCTGCGAAAATGAGTATTAAAGATGTGGCAAGAGTTATGGATCTGCCTCTACCCGATTCAAATGCGTTGGCAAAAATGGTTCCTGACAGACCAGGAATAGAATTAAGAAGAGTATTGCATGCGCCGCTTACAGCAAAGGATGGTGAAAAATCCTTGATGGAAAAAGATGGTGTCGGGCCAGATGATATTGAAATGATAAAAAAACTTAGAGAGATTTATAATAGCAAAGGGATACAGAGTGATGTCTTGCACCAGGCTGAAATTCTCGAAGGCTCCGTTAGAAATACAGGTATACATGCTGCTGGTATCATCATTGCACCAAAAGATCTTACTGAATTGATTCCTGTTGCTACTGCAAAAGATTCTGATCTCTGGGTAACACAAATTGAAGGAAACATCATCGAAGATGCTGGTGTTATCAAGATGGACTTTCTGGGCTTGAAAACCCTTACCATTATTAAAGAAGCACTTGAATTAATAAAACAAAATCATGGAGTGGAAATTGACATTGATAAAATTCCGCTTGATGATGATAAAACTTTCAAACTCTATCAGCACGGCGATACAATTGGAACGTTCCAGTTTGAAAGTCCAGGCATGCAGAAATATTTACGTGAATTAAAACCAGATAGACTTGATGACCTGATCGCCATGAATGCCTTGTATCGTCCCGGTCCGCTTGCCTATATTCCAAATTTTATTGAACGTAAACACGGACGTGAAGCGATCGCATATGATCTTCCTGAAATGGAAGAAATTTTGAAAGAAACTTATGGAATTACGGTTTACCAGGAACAGGTGATGTTGTTATCGCAAAAACTTGCTGATTTTAGCAAGGGCGATGCCGATGTGTTGCGAAAAGCAATGGGTAAAAAGCAAAAATCGGTACTGGATAAAATGAAGAGCCAGTTTATTGAAAATGCAAAAAAGAAAGGATTTGGTGAATATACTTTACAAAAAATATGGACTGACTGGGAATCATTTGCACAATATGCTTTTAATAAATCACATTCTACATGTTATGCTTATGTGGCGTATCAAACTGCTTTTTTAAAAAGCCATTATCCCGGTGATTATATGTCCGCAGTTTTAAATCATGCAGGAGCAATTGAAAAAATTACTTTCTTCATGGAAGAATGTAAACGAATGGGCATTAAAGTTCTTGGGCCTGATATTAATGAATCGAAGAGAGGGTTTGCAGTAAATCAAAGAGGTGAAATTCGTTTTGGCTTGGGTGGTTTGAAAGGTTGCGGTGAAGCAGCAGTTGAAAATATAATTGATGAACGGGAAAAAAATGGTGCATATAAGAATATTTTTGATTTTATAAAACGGATTAATCAACGTGCAGTAAATAAAAAAACATTAGAAAGTCTTGCTTATGCGGGTGCTTTTGAATGTTTTCCGGAACATCATCGTGCACAATTTTTTCATACAATACCAGAAGATCAGACAACTGGTCTTGAAAAGGTCATTCGTTTTGGCCAGGTTTACCAACAAAATAATATGTCAACCACTAATACATTGTTCGGTGATCTGCCATTAGCCGTTGAGATAAGAACTCCCACTCTTCCGCAATGTGACCCGTGGCCGTTGATAGTTCAACTGGATCATGAGAAAGAAGTAACCGGAATGTTTTTAAGTGGCCATCCGCTGGATCATTACAAATTCGAATTAAAACATTATGGCATCACTTCAGTTTCTGAATTCAATGAATTCAAAGAAGCTGTAGGTCTTCAACCAAATTCAAACAGAATGTTCAGATTAGTTGGACTCGTTACAAATGCTGATCATAAAATCTCGAGAAAAGGAAATAAATATGGTTCATTTACTATTGAAGATTATTCTGGTAAAACTGAGCTTGTTCTCTGGGGCGATGACTATGTGAAATTTACTCCGTTTTTACAACAGGGCTCATCATTATTTATTACAGGTTTTTTCAAGCAGCGATTCAACACGCCGGAATATGAATTTAAAGTGAATGGGATTACGATGGTAGAAACCATAAAACGAAGTCTTACTAAACAACTCACCATTGATGTTCATCCAAAAAATATTTCTACCACTCTTATCAGTTTTTTTGAAGAAAATGTAAGAAAATTTCCGGGCAGATCAACATTAAAACTCAATCTTAATGAACCCAAGGAAAATCTAAAAATAAGTTTAGTTACGATGGATAACGGCTTTGAAATGAATGATGAAATGGTAGATTTTCTTGATGGCAATCCTGAATTGGATGTGCAAGTAATGACACACTAAGTAAATTTTCTACACTGTTAAAACAACTTTAAGACTGGCTATTTAACACGAATTAATGCCGGTCAGGTCGTTTTCATGACAAGTTAGTCACATTATTATGTCATAACTTCGCAGTAAGGATTTTGGTTGTATTTTTGACCCCCTTATAAAAAAATAAAAGAAAAATATTATGGCAAAAGAATTTACAGATGGCAACTTCCAGAATGAAGTTTTAAGCGCAGATAAATTAACAGTAGTAGATTTTTGGGCTGAGTGGTGTGGCCCATGCCGTGCAATCGGGCCGGTAATTGACTCCCTCGCAAAAGAATATGATGGCAAAATAAACGTGGGTAAAGTAAATGTGGATGTAAATCCAAATGTGAGTATGAATTATGGCATCACATCTATACCTGCTATCTTATTTTTTAAGAACGGCCAGGTAGTAGATAAATTAGTAGGCGCTCAGCCAAAAGGAAATTTTGTAAAAAAGATTGAATCGCATATCTAACAGTTAAAAACCTTAAAGAAAAACCCATCTCGTTACGGAGGTGGGTTTTTTATTTGCTTTGCAAATTATTTTTTGAGTTTTACCAATCAGTGTTTTATATCAACAATATCAGCACGATTGTGTTTATATTTAAATAGTAATAAAAACGCAATGGCAATAACCAATGCATAACCTGCAAAAGTGAACCATATATTTTGCCAGTTTTTATTGCCAGTTGCATCGGTGAAATGATCAACAACTTTACCGGCAAAATATCCTCCCAAAATTGCACCAAGTCCGTTTGTCATTAGCATAAACAAACCCTGTGCACTTGCCCTTATGCCTGGCTTTGCTTCGCGGTCAACAAATAATGAACCTGATATATTAAAAAAGTCAAACGCCATTCCATATACTATCATTGATAAAACAAGGAGCCACAGACCTGAGCCAGGATTTCCAATGCCGAACAATCCAAAGCGCAATACCCACGCAAGCATGCTTATCAGCATTACCTGCTTTATACCAAAGCGACGTAAGAAAAATGGTATTGCAAGAATGAAAAGGGTTTCAGATATCTGCGAAAGTGAAATAAGAATATTGCTATGTTTTACCGCAAAACTATTTGCATATTCAGGTACTTTAGAAAAATCACCTAAGAATGGATTACCAAACATATTTGTTATTTGTAGGGCAGCACCAAGTAGCATGGCAAATAAAAAGAACTTTGCCATCATCGAAGTTTTAAATAACTGAAAAGCATCCAATCCCAACCGTGTGACAAATGATCTTTTCACTGTTGACCTGTTGACTTCAATTCTAGGCATCGTAAAACAATACAAGCCTGTTAAAACACCTGCAATGGCAGCAAAATAAAACTGGTAATTGTTTTGTGTCCATCCCATTAAGTCAACCGCCCACTCTGCTACAATAAAGCCAACAGTTCCCCATACACGAATGGGAGCAAATGATTTTTGAACATCAAAGTTATTTTTACTCAATAATGCATAGGAAACGGTATTACTTAATCCTATTGTAGGCATATAAAAACAACTGACAAAAAGGATAGCCCAATACATATCGCCGGCATTATTAACTGTACTTGCATAGTAAAGACCAGCACCTGCAACTATATGACAAATACCCAATACAATTTCAGCACGTATATACTTATCGGCAAGAATACCCATAAGTGCTGGCATGATCAATGAAGCCCAGCCCATAGTACCATACGTATTTCCAACTTTAGATCCTAGAAAAGGATCTACAGGGTCATTGAAATTTGCGAACATATATCCACCCAAAGAAATAAGCCAAATACCCCAAACAAAAAATTGTAAAAAGCTCATCACTGTTAAGCGAAATCTAAGATTCATTCCTTTTAGTTTAATGAAATAATTGTTGGAAGATAATCATTTCAGAATTTGTTTAAAAAAGTTGCAATCACGCAAGCTTATTGAAACATTATTTCTTTTTTTAAGCGCATCAATCATCCATTCAAGTTCAAATTTATTCCGTTTATCCTTTGCTTTAACACCTTGATTATTTGCATGCATATTGGAAAACAATTTTCCTTTTATTCGGGTATAATCTGTAAACTTGTAATTAACTTTGAACATATCGATCTTTATTTTTTACCCAAAACAATATTGATTTGAAAAAATTTGCTTTCCTGGCATTTACGTCTATTTTATTTTTCAGTTTCAGTAATTCAATTGCTCAACAAAGGCCCACTCAACCAACAAATTCCAGTGATTCACGTTTGCGTTGTGCAACGATGGAAGTATTAGAAGGATATCTTCAAAGAAATCCCGCTGCAAGACAATTGGCCGAACAAAATAAAAACCGGTTTGCTCCTGAATCTGCAAATAGAACCAACAGGCAAAATGTTGTTGTAAATATTCCAATCGTATTTCATATTGTAGGTAATTCGACAAGGCTTGCACAGGTTACGGATGCTGATGTGCTTTGGCAGCTTAATAAATTAAATGAAGATTATAGAGGAGCAAATGCTGATAGTACAAATGCGCCCCTCTTTCAGAATATTCGTGCTTATAAAGATTATTGTCAAATACAGTTTTGTCTTGCTCAAAGAGATCCCAGCAATAATCCATTAGCAACACCCGGTATCACAAGAACTCTCTCCTCATTGACAGATGCTACATTGTGTGCCGATATCAATAACACTTCTTACAATCCACTAAAACATACTGCGCAAGGCGGCATTGACGCATGGGATCCTACAAGATTTTTAAATGTATGGGTAGGAGAAGTTGGAAACTGTATGCTTGGTGTTGCACAGTTCCCAGGTACCGGTAATGCAAATGAGTATGGTGTTGTGGTTGCCTTTGAAGGATTTAGTAATAACCCAGCTTATGCTGCTCCGGGATTTGCTCTTGGCCGCACAGTCGTCCATGAAATAGGACATTGCTTTGGTCTTTTACATAATTGGGGAGATGATGGCGGTAGTTGTACAAATTCGGATTTTCGTCAATTGGGCGGCACTTGTATTCTTCCTGCATCTCTTGCTGGTACTACTACAGATCAAACTGTTGGTGACACACCAAACCAGGCCAATAATACTTCCGGCTGTCCTTCAGGTTTACAAACAGATGCCTGTTCAGGAGTCAGTCCAGGGTTTAATTACCAAAACTATATGGACTATACCAATGATGACTGTTATTCCATGTTTACACTAAAACAAGTTGACAGGATGCAATGGGTGTTGGATAACTGTCTCGCTTCATTAAAGACATCAAATGGTTGCGTGCCGCCGCCGTTATTGTCGGATAATGCAAGCATCTCTGGGATTACAAGTCCACCTGCAAATTTTGTCACTTGTGATCCAACTATTCCTTTAATTGTTACATTAAGAAATGCTGGTTCAAATCCAATTACTTCAGTAACAATAACAGTAAAAAGGAATGCTACTACAATACAAACATTTAACTGGACAGGTAACCTCGCATCGCTTGCTACCGTTTCTGTTCCTTTAAATGCCGTACCGCTGGTATTAGGTGCAAATAGTATACAAGTATGTACATCCTTGCCAAACGGAGTTGCTGATTCAGAACCAGGCAATGATTGTAACACGGTAACAGGCAACCAGGGCATCGGAACCCCCTTACCATTAGTTGAAGGGTTTGAAAGTGCAACTTTCCCTCCAGTGGGCTGGATCATAAACAACCCTGATGACAGTATCACTTGGCGAAGAACCACATTAGGTGTTGCACATTCAGGTACAGGAAAAGTTTTTGTAGAACATTTCAATTATCAAGCGATTGGACAAATTGATGATATAAGAACACCTCCTTTGGCAATAGGTACAGCGGATTCACTTTGGGTTAGTTTCTGGGGAGCTTATAGAGGGTATCCTGGTTTCCCATTTGATCGCTTCCAGGTTATGGTCTCAACAGATTGTGGTCAAACATTCCAGGTTGTTTATAATGCAAGAAACGATACCGCTTTTGTTGCTCCTGATGGAGTTTCCTCAACAACTACAGTAGGATACTATCCTGCAGCTCCTGATCAATGGGTAAGAAAAGCACTTGATCTCAGCGGCTATATTCCGTCAGGGAATATTATAGTTCAGTTTAGCGCTATCAACCAGTTCGGTAATAATATGCACCTGGACGATATCAATATTGATAAGAAAATATTCTTTAATAATGATGCTGGTGTTATTGCTATTAATAAGCCTGCCGCAAGGATTTGTACAAGCTCAGATGCTCCGATAGCTGTCATTAAGAATTTTGGCAAAATAAATCTTACATCAGTAAAAATTAATTACCAAATCGATGGAGCTGGTCCTGTTACAACATTTAACTGGACTGGTAATCTTGCAAGAAATCAAACAGCAACAGTAACGTTGGCAACTACTAATTTAGGTGCAATTGGTAATCATTCTATTAAAGTCTACACTACATTACCAAACAACGTTAATGATGAGGATCCAGGCAATGATGCTTTAGTAAAGTCATATAATGTAAGCCAGGTGTTTGCATTACCAGGATCAGTTACGGAAGAATTTACAAGCAGCACATTTCCCCCAACAAACTGGTTTATTAATAATCCAAATGCGGACATCACATGGCAACGGAATGGTTCAATTGGTAACAAGAATGCTGGTTCAGCATACTTCAATGATTTCATAAATACATCTGTTGATCGTTATGATGATCTTGGAATGCCTAACTATAGCTATTCTGGCATTGATTCCATCTTTCTGACCTTTAACCTTGCTCATATTACAAGAAAATTGCCGGGAACCACAGGTGCAAGATTGGATACATTAACCGTATTGCTTTCTAAAGATTGTGGTAATACATTCACCACTGTCTATAAAAAATATGGTGAGGAGCTGCAAACAGTAAATGATCCTAACTTCCAGATATCATTTTCAAACTTCACTCCTTTGGCTTCACAATGGAGAAGAGATTCAGTGAATCTTGGTAAATTGCTTGGTTCAACTGAACCATTATTCCAGGTTAAGTTCCGCTTCAGTGGTAATATGGAAAACAATC
>Ga0105249_10002774_pt1 | contig 15117 bp, 16 predicted proteins | sample KBSS44metaG_FD_81522 | JGI IMG/M metagenome (GOLD analysis project Ga0105249, IMG submission 81522) | Switchgrass rhizosphere microbial communities from Kellogg Biological Station, Michigan, USA - KBS S4-4 metaG | ecosystem: Host-associated > Plants > Roots > Rhizosphere > Soil | place... | reverse complement strand
CCCGGCTTTTTGCCGGGAGTCTTTATGTTGATTTCAGTTTTTAAACTTAATACGTTTTCAACAAAAGCAATCCCGGCTTCTGGCTAAAGAAATAATAAAAATAAAACCAACGATATGCTTTTGCGATTGTCATTACCTTTCAAAAATAAGTATTCATATTTAAGAAGCAAGCCATTTATATAAAATAATTAACCAGAACGATTGTTTGTATAAAAAATAGCCACCCCGAAGAATCGGGATGGCCTCTAACGATTGCTTGCCATATGAAAAAATCTTAGTGAGCTGATGTAGCTGTAGTTGTCGAAGCGTCAGTTGCAGTTGGAGCAACTGTAGTTGTGTCGGCTGGAGCAACTGTCTCAGTTGTAGGAGCAACTGTTTCAGTTGTTGATTCAGATTCTTTTTTGTCGTTACAAGATACTAGTGCTGCTGCAATTGCGAATACAAAAAAAAGCTTTTTCATGTTTTCTGTTTTTGAGTTTGTTTAAACAATAGAATTCGGCATTTATACCCGATATAGAAAAAGGTAACCCGCCCCGAAATAGATTTTTTTGGTTTTCTTTGGGTTACTAATTCTAAATAATTGTATTAAATCAAGACGAGTGAACCCTGATATTAAAGAAAAAGAGTTGTTGAGAGGATTGGCACTGGGGGATAAAAAGGCAGTTGAAACCATTTATAAGGACAATTTTAATATGGTTCAGAGCCTGGTTATCAATAACAACGGCTCTGCCCAGGAGGCCAAAGATATCTTCCAGGAAGCGATGATCGTGCTGTTGGAAAAAGCCCGGTCTGGAAATTTTGAGCTGAATTGCCAGATTAAAACCTACGTTTATTCGGTATGCCGGCGGATCTGGCTAAAAAGATTGCAGCAGTTCAATCGGTACACTAACGATGTGGAAAGCATGGTAGGAACGGTACCGGTTGAAGAGGATGTGGAAGAATATGAGAAAAAGGACCAGGAATTTGCGATAATGGAAAAGGCGATCGGCAGTTTAGGCGAGCCCTGTAAAAGTTTGATCGAGGCGTTTTATATCCAAAAAAGAAACATGCAGGATATCGCCAGCCAATTTGGATATACTAACGCTGATAATGCCAAGAACCAGAAATACAAATGCCTGATGCGACTGAAGAAATTATTTTTTGCTCAATATAAAAACGGTAAGTGATGGAAGATATTCAAATGCTGGAAGCTGTTGAACGTTACATCCGCGGTGAAATGAAACCGGATGAACGGGTTTATTTTGAACAACTGCGGAAAACCAATCCGGAAGTTGATCAGCTGGTAGTTGAACATACTTTGTTCATTCATCAAATGAATGAAGTTGGTGAATTGCGCAAGTTCAAATCCACATTAAATGAAGTTCATACCGATCTGGCAGAAAAAGGGATGATCAATTCAGACAGGTTAAAAGGCAAAGCGAAAGTTGTTTACATGTGGAGAAAGTATAAGAGGGTTGCAACAATTGCTGCTTCAATTGCTGGTATTACTACAATTACAATAAGTTTATTGGTTTGGTCAATTTCTCCAAAGTCAGACAAAAAGATTGAAGACCTGAGCCGTGCTCTTGATAAGGTTAAAAAAGATCAGATAGTTACCAGGGCAGCTGTAAATAATTTACAGAATAATATTAAGACCCAGGTTATACCAAATATCCCTTATAAATCTGGTGGCTCCGGATTCCTGATCGATGGTAAAGGATTGCTGATAACTAATCTTCACGTTGTGAGAAATGCAAGAAATATCGCCGTGCAAAATAGGAAAGGTGATATTTATAATGCAAGGATTGTATTTGCAGATGCTCAAAAAGATATTGCTATTTTAAAAGTAGATGATGATAATTTCAAACCATTAAGTCCTATACCTTATAATATCAGCAAATCTTCTACTGACCTTGCAGAGCCAATCTTTACTTTAGGTTTTCCCCGTGATTCGATTGTTTATGGACAGGGTTATATGAGTGCAAATACAGGATACAACGGAGATTCCCTTAGTTGTCAAATTGCCATTGCCGCAAATCCAGGAAACAGCGGTGGCCCTGTATTAAATCATAATGGTGAAGTGATCGGGATACTAAGCACCCGCCAGGTTTCAGCAGAAGGTGTTGTATTTGCGATTCAATCAAAATATATTTACAGTGCATTGAATCAATTAAAAAAAGAAGATACATCTTTTCAGAAAATTAAAACTCCCAATACATCCTTACTAAAAGGAATGGAACGCACTGAACAGGTGAAAAGAATGCAGGATTATGTTTTTATGGTTAAGATAAATTGATGCCAAAAGAAAATGATAATACTAAAGCTGCTTCGGCAGCTTTTATTTTGCCCAAAGCTTTGCAGGATATTCACCGGCATTCACCAACTTCATTAAACTTTCTCTTACCATTGGCGCATCTTCTTTATAAGTTACTCCAAACCATTTGGCCGAAGTTGGGATCACCTTTATTACCCCTTCCCCATCCTTGATATATTTATCCGCTACTATCGGTATAAAGAATTCAGCCTTGGGGTTAGAGGCATTTTCTTCTAGAAATTCTTTAAATATTTTTTTTATATAATCAAAAACAGATTGATGAAAACACCAAAAGTTCATGGAAACATGAGTGTTTAAAGGAAGCTCTTTGGGTAAATGCTCATCATTACAAACGATCTTGTTGCCAACTTGTGCAACATTTAATCTTTCAACGACTGAAACAAGATTGCCTTTGTTGTCTACCTCACAAACACCCCGGTTCACCGTTCCATGCTCTGAAAGTGTTTTTAACAATTCATATCCAATAATTGAAAATGTTTTTTCATTGCAATCATTTAGAAGAAAATCATCAGCCTTTGCAAACGCATCTCTGCCATAAAAATCATCAGCGTTAATAACAGCAAAAGGTTCCTTTACTTTTTCATCCGCACAAAGAACAGCATGAGCTGTTCCCCAGGGTTTAGTTCTTTCTTTTGGAATGTCAAACCCTTCTGAATATTTACTTAATTCCTGGAAAACATATTCAACCTTTATCTTTCCTTCCAATTTTTTTCCTTCAATTTCCCGGAAATTCTTTTCAAATTCTTTACGAATAATAAAAACTACTTTTCCAAAACCTGCTCGAATAGCATCGTAAATGGAATAATCCATAATTGTTTCGCCAGATGGGCCAAACCCTTCCACCTGCTTCATGCTTCCATATCGTGACGCCATTCCGGCTGCCAGTATCACCAATGTTGGTTTCATTATATAATTTTAAAAGACTGCGAAAATAAATAAATTAGCCACTCATCTTATATTTATTGCATGCAAGTTCCTGATATTGGAAAAATAATAACGGATAAAATACATGATCCCTTTTTGCAAAATAAAAATGTTCAGCTTGATGTCCTGCGTCTTGATAAAATTCACCCGGTCATTTCAGGCAATAAATGGTTTAAATTGAAATATCACCTTGACAATTTTAATGCCGGTAATTATAAAGGAATGATCACTTTCGGCGGTGCATGGTCAAATCATATTGTGGCTGTTGCCTGCGCCTGTTACTTGCAAAAAATAAAATGTACCGGCATCATTCGCGGCGAAAAACCTCTTCAGCTTTCCGCAACTTTACTTGAAGCCGTTAACTATGAAATGGATCTGAAATTTATTTCCCGGGAAAAGTATAGCCAAAAAAATAGCAATGAATTCCTTGAATCCATCAAAAAAGAATTTCCGGATCATTACATCATTCCTGAAGGGGGTGCCGGTAAAGAAGGCGAAAAGGGCGCATTTGAAATTCTTCAGTACACAAATGGGAAGAATTATACTCATATAGCATGTGCTGTTGGCACAGGAACAATGTTTAATGGTATCAGGCAGGCTGCTTCAGTCAATCAAAAAATTTTAGGTATTGTAGTTTTAAAAGGATGGAAAGAAAATGAGATAAAGAATACAAACTTATTTTTCAATTATCATTTTGGCGGATATGCAAAATATAACCCGACGCTGATCGATTTTATGAACGATTTTTTCAGGCTTACAAATATTCCCACCGATTTTGTGTACACGGGGAAATTAGCGTATGCAATATTTGATCTGATAAAAAAAGATCATTTTCCTCCGGCAAGTAAAATACTCATGATCCATAGCGGAGGTTTACAGGGAAATGCTTCGCTGCAAAAAGGTTCGTTAATCTTTTAAGTTTTGCGGGTTTGCATACCTATCTTTGCTCCTGTAGACCAAAAGAAAATTTTTGTTTTAACGTTCTATATCCATGAGAAAAATCATCCTGCCCCTTTTGATGTGTACTTCTGCATTTGCTTATGCACAGGATTCCTTGCCTGCTTTTTCGGTTGTGAATAAAGGAAACAACAGGGTTGTCATCAGTTGGAATAACAAGTTTCCTCAATTGAAACAAATAAGTATTCAGCGATCTGCCGACAGTCTTTCCAATTTTAAATCATTGATCACAGTGCCGGATCCTAATAACAAACAAAACGGTTACCTTGATTCAAAAGCGCCGAATGATAAAATGTTTTACCGGCTTTATATTTTAGTTAATGGCACCAATTTTATTTTTACAAAATCAAAAAGACCAGCAAACGACAGTATCCGGACAGCGTTGCTTTCAGATATATCTGCAAAAACAATTACAGACAGCAATTACCTTAAGGTGGTTCAAAAGATCATCAGTCAAAACCTCCCTGATAGTGCATTGACGACCGAAGAACTTCTCCTTTTAAGAAGGTATAGGAATAGTAAGCAGGATCTATTTTCTGATTCAATAAACCGAAAGATTGATGCAGTGGTAAAGACTAAAAACAAACCTGATGTTGTAATTCCCCAGTATCGCATCATTGCAAATAAAGATGGGTTGGTAAGGATCTCGTTATTAGATTTTGGAAGTAAAAAATACTCTATAAAATTTTATGAAGATGATGACACTTTTCTTTTTGAATTAAAAGATATTAAAGAAGCTTCACTGATGCTCGAAAAATCTAACTTTTACCATTCGGGGTGGTTCAAATCTGAGCTATATGAAAGTGATAAACTGATAGAGAAGAACAGGTTTTTTATTCCAAAGGATTTTTGATCTATTGTCAAATTGCTAAATGGTTAAATTGTTATTACAAATCATCTAGAGATTAAAAACAATTTAGCAATTAAACCATTTAACCATAGATTAGATCCACTTCAAACACATTCTCAAAATTCTTCTTCACTCTTTCTTTCGCTTCTTCAAAATCTATTTTCCTTCCTAATTCTTTTTCAAGTGAGGTTACTTGCTTATTCTGAATGCCACAGGGAATGATATTATTGAAATAAGATAGATCAGTGTTGACATTAAACGCAAAACCATGCATAGTGATCCAGCGACTGGTGCGTACACCCATGGCACAGATTTTTCTTTCTCTCCCGGGAATATCGGGATCAAGCCAAACACCAGTTTCGCCGGCCGACCTCGCTCCTTGTAACCCATAATCAGCAAGAGTGGATATGATCACTTCTTCAAGATTGCGGAGATATTTTCCAATGTCAGTATAAAATTTTTCAAGATCAAGGATTGGGTAACCTACTATCTGCTGATCACCATGGAAGGTAATATCGCCGCCCCGGTTTGTTCTGAAAAATTGAATACCATTTTCCTCTAATTGCTCTTCACTCATTAATACATTTTCAATATTGCCGCTTTTACCAAGTGTATAAACAGGGGGGTGTTCGACAAAAAGAAGATAATGCTCAGTGCTGAGTTCGGAGTTTAGAGTTCGGAGTTCAGAGTCAATACCGACTCCCGGCTCCTGGCTAAAGACCAAAGACTTTCTTCTTGTATTTTCCTTTAAAAGACTCTCCTGGTAGTCCCAGGCAGTCTTATAGTCCATATTACCAAGATCACGAAATATGACCTGCTGTTTATCCATTCTGCAAATGTACTTTTGCATCTTCACTAAATCAAAAACCGCCAGAACTAAGAATGACGAGCAGTGGACTAAAAGATGAATGGAGCGTCGCAACAAAAGTTCAATCAGGGTTTTAAAGCCGGCTAAATAAAATTAATATGACTGTAGAAGACCAGGTGAAAGACGAACAACAGAATGGCAGTGATGAATTGTTTGAACGATTTGTTATAAAAATTGACAAGGGTCAGGAGCCTTTGCGTATTGATAAATATCTAATGAGGCGGATAGAAGGGGCAACGAGAAATAAAATTCAGCAGGCGATAAATGCAGGGATGGTCACCGTGAATAAGAATACGGTAAAGCAGAATTATAAAGTGAAAGGGCTTGATGAAATAATTGTGTATAGCGATATGAGCCCGGAAGAAACTGAAGTATTGCCTGAGAAAATCGATCTCGATATTTTTTATGAAGACGATGATGTGATGGTAATAAATAAAACTGCAGGAATGGTGGTGCATCCGGGTAGTGGAAATTATACCGGCACTTTGTTAAATGGCATTGCCTGGTATCTGCAACAAAAAGATCCATCGATCACCGAATCAACATTGCCACGATACGGACTTGTACACAGGATCGATAAAAATACGAGCGGCTTGTTATTGATGGCAAAGAATAGTAAAGCAATGACGCATCTTGCAAAACAGTTTTATGATCATTCGGTAAAAAGAAAATACATCGCATTGGCGTGGGGTGATATAAAAAATGACGAAGGAACGATAGTGGCACACATTGGCCGCAATCTTCGATTTAGAAAATTATTTGAAGCCTATCCTGAGGGTGATCATGGTAAAGAAGCGATCACCCATTATAAAGCTCTTGAGCGATTTAATTATGTAACATTGGTTGAATGTGTTTTGGAAACTGGTCGCACTCACCAGATCCGCGTACATATGAAATATATCGGGCACCCCTTGTTCAATGATGATACTTATGGAGGTGATAAAATTGTAAAAGGAACTGTATTTGCAAAATACCGGCAGTTTGTTGATAATTGTTTTGCTATTTGTCCGCGACAAGCATTGCATGCAAAAACACTTGGCTTTATTCATCCCACTACTAAAAAAGAAATGTTTTTTGATACGGAATTACCGAATGATATGAAGGAAGTGATTGAGAAGTGGAGAGTGTATGCCAGTTCAGTAGGCAGTAGGTAGTAGGCAGTATGATTCAGAATCCTGAGAAATTTATTAACTAACCCGCTTTTCCCGACTGCCTACTGCCTACTGTAATCGAAGAGTGTAGCAGTAAACACGCCCCTTTCTCTTTTTTTAAAAGCAACATCCCACGTTCCCACATAACGAAGTGTTGAAGGAACTGTAAGGTTTCCAAACTGTGTCATTTGTACTTCCATGTGTACATTAAAATCATATACACCTGCATCATAGCTTAGATCATAATTGCGGGCAACGATGTCCATCGACTTAGTATTGAACCACGTTGTCATATTATCGATCACCACCCCGTTTCCGCTTTTTGCTTTTATTGTAAAAAGATAACAGCTCTGCCCGTTATAGTCAACATAGTCCAATGAAAAATCATATCTGTCAGCATTGTCCTTGTCAAAGATGGCCGTCTTATCACCCATCAGTGGAATGCCCGGGATCTTTTTGCCGGGATCAAAAAATAGCATTTTGAGCTGTTCTTTATGTTTTTCAATTCCCTTCTTTAATTTAACGTTTCTCTCAGTGCCAGCTACAATATTTGTTTCTCCGCATATTTCTCCTTTTGTAAAGAAAAGACTGGCATATAATTCAGCGGTGTAATAATTGTAATCGCCGTCCTTTTCATAAAAATCACCGGTTACAGATTCATTTACTATTTCCATCGAGCGGCAACCTTTCGATACATGTTGTCGTGTTTTACTTTGCAAAGAAGCCATTACTTCACCTTTCTTATTTTTCATTCGAATGTCATTCATTGATGTGAAACTAAGGACTCTCAGATTTCTGAATGCCTTATAAAATGTTGTATCATTTTTTACCCGCTGAATAAATGCATCAACATCCAATTTATTCCTGATCACAACTTCTGATAGTTGGATCATCTGCGAGAGCCGGGCATTATCAATTGAATCTTCGTTTTGTGAAAAAGCGGCTTGTGTAAGAAATAATAAGAATAGAAAAAAAAATCTTTTCATACGGATAAATTGAGCGAAAGAACTATGCGGGAAACATCATCTTATAATCAACTTTTATTTTCCCTTTTGAAATATCATTCAGTTTGCCTTTCAGCAATTTTCTTTTCAACGGGGTAATGTGATCAATAAAAAGCTTGCCTTCAATATGATCGTATTCATGCAAAATGATCCTTGCTGTAAGACCCTGGAATGTTCGCATGTGATGCTGAAAGTCTTCATCCATGTATTCGATCGTTACTACGGATTGACGCTTTATATCTTCTCTTATTTTAGGAATGCTCAGGCAGCCTTCATTATAGTTCCACTCAAGACCATCCAGTTCCTTTATATGTGCATTGATAAAGACTTGTTTTATTCCAGGTGCATCGGGATAAATATGTTTCTCTTTGTCCTCTTCAATCTGCCGGAATATCTGTTCAGAATCAACCACGAAAAGCCGGATATTCTTATTTACCTGCGGTGCCGCCAAACCAACTCCAGTACTGGCATACAGGGTCTCCCACATGTCTTCGATCAGCTTAGGAAGACCAGGGTAATCCTGGTCAATATCATGGGCTATTTTTCGTAAAACCGGGTGACCGTATGCTACAATAGGTAAGATCATTTATATTTTGGATTGTAGATTTTAGATTTCAGATTTTGGGGGCAAATTTACAATTATTAAGTCACCGATTAAATCTAAAATCCGAGATCGTAAATCTAAATTCTTTGCATGTATTCCTGTAACATAATAGTCGCTGCGATCTCATCCACCAATTTTTTATTTCGGCGTTGCATTTTTTTTAAGCCCATTTCCAGCATGGCATCTTTAGCCATTTTAGAAGTGTAGCGTTCATCCACTTTTTTGATCGGCATTTTTGGAAAATTCTTTTCCAATTGCTTAATGATCTTCTCAACTAACGGTGTTGCATGAGTATCGGTATCGTCCCAATTCTTTGGTTCACCGATAATGATCAATTCTACTTCTTCTCTTGCAAAGTAATCTTTGAGAAAAGGTATCAGTTCTTTTGATTCGACAGTTGTTAAACCGGTAGCAATTATTTGTAATGGATCTGTTACAGCGAGACCAGTCCGCTTAGCTCCATAGTCTATTGAGATTATTCTGGGCAATTAAAAATTAAGAATTAAGAATTAAAAATGAATGAACAGATCTGCGATTACAAAGATGGCAAATACCACCGATGCAATTCCATTTGCGGTCATAAAAGCAATATTAACACGTTTCAGGTCATTTGGCTTGACAATTGAATGCTGATAAACCAACATGCCGATAAAAATAGCAGCACCGATCCAATAAAACCAGCCAGAATTTCCGAGCCAACCGGCAACTATTACACAAATTGCACTTAATAGATGAAGCAACTCTGATACTCTTAATGCTTTTGCTTTTCCCAACCATGCTGGGATTGAATAAAGTTTGTTCTCTTTATCAAATTCTTCATCTTGCAAAGCATAAATGATATCAAAGCCGCTCACCCAAAATAAAACGGTTAAGGAAAAAAGAATTGGCAAAAGATTAAAACGACCCGTTACCGCAAGATATGCCCCGATTGGCGCAAGACTTAAACCTAACCCAAGTATCAAATGACAAAGAGGTGTAAATCTTTTTGTATAACTATAACCCAATACAACAAACAAAGCAACTGGCGAAAGATAGAAGCAAAGTTTATTTATGAAAAAAGTGCATACTACAAATAATAAGCTACTTACTATCGTAAACAATAAAGCATTGTTCGCTTTAATAGCACCTGTCGGAATTTCCCTAATGGCAGTTCTTGGGTTCTTTGCATCAAATGTTCTATCGAGATAACGATTAAACGCCATGGCTGCACTGCGGGCAAAGATCATGCAAAGAATAACGAGCAAAAATTTTATTCCTGTTTGATGCCACCCGATATCAGGATATCCTACCCTGAATCCCGATCCCGAGCGACCTTGAAAAATCTCAAGACTTGTCCCTAAATATACTAATGCCAAGAAAAATCCAATCAATGCAAAAGGCATTGCAAAAATAGTATGAGAGAATTTTATAAGACTTAAATAACTTTTTACTTTACTCATTTTAAACAATTAATGTTCAGTTCTTCCTTTTACTGCCGGACGCATTTTATTTCTTATTAATTCCCACAATACAACACCTGCTGCCGTTGCAATATTCAACGAATGTTTCATCCCGAATTGAGGAATTTCAATGCAACCATCGCATAAATGAATTGTTGATTGTTCTATGCCGGTAACTTCATTACCAAAAACAACGGCAATCTTTTCATTTTGCCTGAAGTTTGCCGAATGCAGCTTGTAGCTTCCCTCGGCTTGCTCCACCGCATACACTTTATATTTTTTAATTTTTAATTCATCGATCGCTTCAGCCGAAGTTTTAAAATATTTCCATTCAACTGTTTCTTCAGCACCCAACGCAGTCTTCTTTATTTCTTTATGTGGTGGTTTTGCAGAATAGCCGATGATATAAATTGCTTCGATCAAAAAAGCATCGCTGGTACGAAATACACTGCCCACATTATAAGCGCTACGGATATTTTCCAATACAACAATAATGGGAAACTTATCAGACTGTTTGAATTCATCCACCGATTTGCGGCCCAATTCTTCCATGCTCAATTTTCGCATGGCGCAAAGGTAATGGCAGGAAGCAAAATGCTAATACATAACAACTAATAGAAGATAAACTTAGAAAATATTGTATTTATTCACATACATCTTTCATAGGAAACCAAACCCCCAACCCTTGCCTATATTTGTCATCTCCCGATGAATCGGGACAAGCTATGGCTAAGACGAAGACCGAAGACACTCCTTTAATGATGCAGCACCGGGCTATTAAGCAAAAATATCCCGATGCGATACTGCTTTTCCGTGTGGGAGATTTTTATGAAACCTTTGGACAGGATGCTGTTATTGCTTCGCAGGTATTGGGGATTACGCTAACAAAAAGAAACAACGGCGCTGCTGCCTCCTCAGATCTTGCCGGTTTTCCTCATCATGCTCTCGATACTTATTTACATAAATTGGTGAAAGCTGGTTATCGTGTTGCTATTTGTGATCAACTGGAGGATCCAAAACTTGCAAAAGGAATTGTAAAAAGAGGTGTAACTGAAATGGTGACGCCAGGTACTACTGTAAATGATAAACTGCTTGAACATCATTCAAATAATTTTCTTGCAGGAATTCATTTTGCAGAAAATGATGAATATGGTCTTGCATTTCTTGATATCAGCACCGGGGAATTTTTTATTGCCGAAGGAGATCGTGAATATGCAGACAAACTATTGCAGGGTTTTAAACCAGCTGAAGTTGTTTTTCAAAGACACCAGCAAAAAAAGTTCAAAGAATTTTTTGGGGCAAAAATTTATTCTTACACACTTGACGAATGGATCTTTTCCGAAGCTTATGCAGAAGAAACTTTGCTGAAACATTTTCAAACCATTTCATTAAAAGGTTTTGGTGTAGATGACCTGAGAAAAGGAATTATTGCTGCCGGCGCTGTATTACATTATTTGAAAGACACAGAGCATCCCAACCTGCAACATATTACCAATATGCAGCGCATCAACCGGGATGATTTTTTGTGGATGGACCGGTTTACAATAAGAAATTTGGAATTAGTGGTCAGAAATTCGGAAGCGGGGCATACTTTATTGGACGTTTTGGATAATACAGTTTCCCCAATGGGTGCAAGGCTGCTAAAGCGGTGGATCGTTTTCCCTTTAAATGATATTCATAAAATAAATGAGCGGCTGGAATTGGTTGAATTTTTTATCCTGAACACAGACTTAAGAAATAAACTCATTCATGCAATAAAATTATGCGGTGATATTGAAAGATTAGTTTCAAAGATCCCGTTGAAAAAAATTAATCCAAGAGAATTATTGCAAATGGCTCGCGGATTAAGACAGGTAGCTGAAATAAAAACTGTTTGTGCAACTGCAAACAATGAATACTTGAAAAGATTAGGAGATGCGTTGAATCCCTGCGTTTATATTGCTGATAAAATTTTTAAAGAGATCGTTGATAATCCTCCGGCTCTTGCAGTAAAAGGTGGAATGATAAACAGTGCTGTGAATAATGAACTTGATGATTTGCGTCACATAGCACACAGTGGTAAATCTTATTTGACCCAGTTGCAGCAAAAAGAAGCTGAGGCAACTGGTATCTCTTCATTAAAGATCGGCTTTACAAATGTATTCGGGTATTATCTTGAAGTCACACATTTACATAAAAACAAAGTGCCTGCTGATTGGATCCGCAAGCAAACGCTAACAAATGCTGAACGATATATTACTCCTGAATTAAAAGAATACGAAGAAAAAATTACAGGTGCTGAAGAAAAGATCTTAAAGATCGAATTGGAAGTTTATGAGGCCTTGTTGAATGAATTGATGGATTACCTGGCGCCTGTGCAAACAAACGGCAACATTCTTGCAGTAATGGATTGTGTCTCTTGTTTTGCTTACAATACTATTCAATACCATTATAAAAAACCTATGCTTCATGATGGTGAGGAGTTGATCATTAAAAATGGTCGCCACCCGGTAATTGAAAGAAATTTACCAATTGGTGAAACCTATATCACCAATGATCTGGAACTAAATAAAACGGAACAGCAAATTATCATTCTAACCGGTCCGAATATGAGCGGTAAATCTGCATTGCTTCGGCAAACTGCATTGATAACACTCATGGCACATATGGGAGGTTTTGTTCCGGCAGATGAAGCATTGATCTCTTTAACCGATAAAATTTTTACCCGTGTTGGGGCATCAGATAACCTCAGCGGTGGGGAATCAACCTTTATGGTTGAAATGAATGAAACGGCCAGTATCATTAATAATGTTACTACCCGAAGCCTGATATTGCTTGATGAGATTGGGAGAGGTACTTCTACTTATGATGGTATTTCAATTGCATGGAGCATTGCTGAACATTTACATAACTGTCCGCAAAAACCAAAAACGCTTTTTGCAACACACTATCATGAGTTGAATGAACTGGAAGAAAAATTTTCCGGGATTAAAAATTACCATATCACCAATAAAGAAGTTGGCAATAAAATTATTTTCTTAAGAAAGCTGGCAAGAGGCGGCAGTACGCACAGCTTTGGAATTCATGTCGCAAAAATGGCCGGTATGCCGCCATCATTAATTGAAAGGGCCAATGATATCTTAAAGCAATTAGAAACTAAACATGTTGATGAGTCAGGAGCGGATAGCCGGGAATCAGGAAACAAAAGTCTTGATAAAAAAGTAAAGAATCTTTCATTACCACAAATGCAGCTTTCAATCTTCGATGCACACAGCGAAACATTTGACGAAATAAGAAAATTGCTAAATGATATTGATATTAACCGATTGACACCGGTAGAAGCATTATTAAAACTTCAGGAGATAAAAAGTAAATTGAAATAGACGACTGACCACGGATGACAGTCAACAGCAAGTGCTTTATTATTTGATCACTACTAAGTTTATTGAATATTATCTTTATTCAGTTTTTACTATGGACCGTCGACAGTCGACTGTGGACTTACAGATATCTCAACCACCATTTCTCTTTTACATGTGCTGTTTTTAGCTTTGGTTTATCCACACTGAATGCCATCTTTTCCCAAAAAATATAAGCTTGCTTTCCAAAGTAAAAATCTTCTTATTTTTACCTAAATACCACTAATATGAGATTTATCCAACTAACTGCTTTCTTATTTATTGCATCTGTTATTTTTTTTACATCTTGCAAAAAGAGTGATGAAGATCTAGAATGGGAAAATACTTACATAGGTACCATAACGATGAGCGGTGGACAAGAAACTCCTGCAGTATCGACAAGTGCAACAGGCACTATTGAAGCAAAATATAGCAGACTAACAAATACTCTTAATTATTCGATAACATTCAGTGGCCTTTCTGATAGTGCAATTGCTGCCCATATACATGGAACAGGTGAGACTGGAATTAAGGCTGATATCATGCAAACGTTCAGTCCTTTTCCCAAGGCTAAGTCTGGTACGTATTCTGGGTCTTTGTATATTGACGGAGTGAAGTTTTTGGAAGCTGAATTATTAAATGACAGGTATTATATAAATATACATTCAAAGACTTATGGGCAGGGTGAAATCAGAGGCCAGTTAATTCTCCGCCGAGGACCCAAACCATAAATACGCCAACTTTATTTTATAAAAAACTCTTCCCAAAAGTGGAAGAGTTTTTATTTTACATCAAACCATATCTTTTTTGCATTATTCCAATCTCCGTTGTAATTAATAAAAAGTTCCTCCCCCGCCTCAATTGTTCTGATGGTTTTGATCTTTATAATTTCATTTTCAAAATCCATTTCATATTCGCAGTTCGATTTGTAGGAATGATTATACACGGGCACATATCCAAGTGCCATACAGCATTGTTTATTATCTTTTCCCCATTCAAAAATATAATCGTGAAGAAGAGTTTGATCCAGCAAAATTCTTTCTTCTGCTGACATAACAACAACTGGTGATAGCTCAATAATTGTACTGGCAGGAATGATTTGTTTTGTAAATACTCCTCTTCCCTTCCCATTGCTTTTCTCAATATATAAACCTTCGAAGATCATTTGGAAACAAAAATATAAATCCTGTTTTCAGATTCACAACTTAATTTTGCCACCCGGATTTTTATGTCAGATTACTTAGGTGGAAATATCAGACAACATTTTAATTACCTGCTTGAAAGCGGGAATGAAACCGCTGCCCGCCAGTTTTTGGATCACCAGAATATAAGCGATGTGGCTGATCTTGTTAATGAATTTCCCGAGCAAGAAGGCTATATCATAACTCATATGAGCATTCATCGTGCCGCAAGTGTGTTTAAAATACTTGATCTGTCGGCGCAGAAACATATCATTCGTGAATTGCCTCCTTACAAGACCGCCGAACTGTTGAATGTTCTTTCGCCTGACGACCGTACAGATTTTTTGGAAGAACTTCCCAGCAATGCAGTTCGCGAATTAATTAAGCTCCTTGATCCTGAAGAAAGAAAAACCACTCTTTCATTACTGGGTTATCCCGAAGACAGTAT
>Ga0105249_10002773_pt1 | contig 15120 bp, 11 predicted proteins | sample KBSS44metaG_FD_81522 | JGI IMG/M metagenome (GOLD analysis project Ga0105249, IMG submission 81522) | Switchgrass rhizosphere microbial communities from Kellogg Biological Station, Michigan, USA - KBS S4-4 metaG | ecosystem: Host-associated > Plants > Roots > Rhizosphere > Soil | place... | reverse complement strand
TAAATCCACCCTTTTGGAAAGCCTGGTGGTTTTATAGTTTAGAAATTTTGGTAATTGCCGTTTTATTATTTTGGTTTGATCGTGAACGAATGAAACGTAAGGAAGCCCTGCAGAAAATGCGGAATGAAATCGCAGGTAACTTACATGAGCAACTGAATACTGCATTGAATAATATCAATATTCTCAGCGAAATGGCCCGGTTGAAAGCTGATAATGACCCGCAAAAGTCAAAGGAATATATCGAGCAGATCCATGCCAGGAGTCATAACATGATCATTGCTGTGGATGATATGCTATGGAGCATTGACCCCGGTAATGATAATATGGAACGAACTGTTGAGCGGATGAAGGAATATATCGATGCATTAAAAAATCGCTACGGGGTAGAAATAGACCTGCTGGTTGATAAGAAGATCGAGAAATTCGAATTGAATATGAAACTGCGTCATGAAGCGTTTCTGATGTTCAAAGAAGGTATTAAAAGCCTGGTAGATGCCGGCACGAGATATGCCCAGATACATATTGGGTTGGATAGCGGTAAGATGTTATTTACGGTGCAGTTTGATAATGAAGAGATCAATATGCAGCATTTACACAACCTGCTGCAGCGGCATGATATGGAAAAAAGATTAGAATCCATAAACGCTGAAATGAATGTGGAGATTCATAAAAGCAGTTCGTTAATTACATTGCAGGTACCAGTTGTACAGGAATAAATTATTAATTATTGATTACTGAATGTGCCGGTGGTTGAGCGAAGCCGAAACCACCGTATCACTCATGTCGGGCTTCGGCTTGCTGACTCCGAACTGCCGACTGTCCTACTTTCCCATCCATTTCTTAAAGTCTGTTACTTTTTCGCGGCTTACTAAAGCTTCTTTATCAACGGGAGGATCTAAATGAAGTATTAACCGGTTACCAAAATAATCTTCGATCTTTTCAATACTGGCGACGGAGACATAAAAGGAACGGCTGATCCGGAAATATTTTTCAGGATCCAGCATTTCTTCCAGCTCATCCATTGTATAGTCAACCACAAATTTCCTGTTGTCGGTTGTTTTGAAAAAATTCAGACGCCCATCGCTGTAAAAATAAGCGATCTCATCGCAGGTGATAGAAACCAGTTTTTGCGCATGCTTTACTAAAAATCTTTTGCGGTATTCTTTGGGCTGCAGCTTTTGATGTAACTCTTTTACAAGATTATCAATACTAAAATCCTGTTTCTCGGTAATGGTACCGCCAAACGACTCTTTCATTTTTTTAAATTTCACCAGGGCTGCTTCCAGGTCTTCTTTTTGAACAGGCTTTAAAAGATAGTCAACGCTATTTACTTTAAATGCTTTTAATGCAAACTCATCATAAGAAGTTGTGAATATGACCGGGGTCTTTACCTCTGTCAAATTAAAAATTTCAAAACTCTGCCCGTCCGATAATTCAATATCCATCAATATCAGGTCAGGTTGCGGATTCTGCTGCAGCCATTCTACGGATGATTTGATACTATCTGCTACTCCTACTATTTCGGTGGAATCATCAACAGAGGCCAGTGTCTTTTGCAGTTTCTTTACTGCCAGTTCCTCGTCTTCTACTATCAGAATTTTCATGTGTATGTCTTTAGTTAGTTTATGTTTACCATCGGTTTATCAAAAGTTCCCGACCGTATGTTATTATTCCAGATCAGGGGTAATACCACGGTAAAGTTTTTTCCATCTTCTATTACCTGCATCCCTTTTTGTTTAAGCAATTTATATTTTGCCTTTATATTCTCCAATCCCACTTTGCCACTTGGCACTTTTTGTGAACGCCGCTGCAGGTTATTATTTACAACCAATTTATTCCCCGCTGTAGAAAAAATATCAATGACCAGAGGCTTGTTTTTTGAAAGCACATTATGTTTTACTACATTTTCAACCAGCAATTGCAGCGTCAGTGAAGGTAGCAGGTAGGGTTCATAGCGTTTATCAATTTCTATATTGATCTGGACCGCTTCACCATGCCGCGTCTGCAATAATTGATAGTAAGATTGAATAAATTTTATTTCATTTTCAACTGTACTCAATCCATTTTCATTATTCCGCAATAAATAACGATAAACCTTACTGAGCTCATCCAAAAATTTTTCAGCTTTCTTTTTATCCTCTGTAATGAGGGAGGATAATGTATTAAAGCAATTGAACAAAAAATGAGGATTGACCTGGTTCTTCAGGCTGTCAAATTCAGTGTACACGGATTGCTGCTCTAATTGTTCTTTTTCTTTTACTGTCTCTTTATACTTCTCCATTACAAAGGCAGATTCGTACAGCGTTTCAAATACAAGGTTCACACAAAAGCCCAATAAGAGGCACAGCTTAAGATCTTCAGAATTGGATTGATATCCCAGGATATTGAACTGGGCATAAAAGAAATAAATGAATGAAACGCCTGACGCCATAAAAGGAACGATCAGGAAGGTATTGATCACAACTCTTTTCGTGGTCTGTTTTAAAGCAGGAAAACGATATTTCACGTAGTTCCCGATCATCACCTGGCAACGCCAGATACCCATGCCGCCAAAATAAATAACAGGAAATGAGATCAACCACACATGGATGTCCTGGAATGTACGATCCTTAAAGATGATATAATTAGCTAATACATCGATGAACGGCATTGACGCAAAAAAACTGAACCATTGAAGGCGGGTAGGTTTCATCCATGGTTTCACCCGGTTTTTCATATCACTACCTCCTTTTCATTTTCGATCACGGGTAAGAAAAAGCAACATTCATTTCCTTCTTTGCTGATCGTAACAGAAGGCTGATTTAATAAGGCAAACTTTTTAATAAGATTATTTACTTCCGTCTCGGTATCCGTAACTTCAGAAATATGTTTGGCCTGTTTATTATATTTCACACAAACCCGGTCATCATCACAAGACCCGATATCCAGCAACAAAGGACTGTTTTTGCTTATTGTATTTTGGGTAAAGGCATTTTCTATCAATACCTGCAATGATAAAGCAGGTAATAGTTTTTGACGTACCCTTTCATTCACATGTATGTTTAGCTGCAGCCCTTCACCGAACCTGGATTGCAATACATAGTGATAGGATTCGATAAATTTCAACTCTGTTTCTACGGTAACTAATTGTTCATCTTCGCTACGCAGCATATAACGATAAACCTTGGTCATTTCATTTAAAAACTTCTCGGCTTTCTCTTCATCTTCGCAAATAAGACATGATAGTGTATTCAGGCTATTGAATAAGAAATGCGGGTTGACCTGGCTTTTCAATCCCTGTAACTGGCTTTGCTTGAATGATCTCTTTAATTGCTCCGTTTCAAGATGGTTTTGTTTCCAGTTTTGAAAACGGGATAATGCTTCGAGTAAAAGCGTAAGAAAAATATTTACAATGGCGATACAGATATAAGCCCAGATAAATCCTTTTTCATTAAAGCGGTAATCAAAGAAGCCAATAGCTTCATAACCCCTGAATAATAGAAGCAGGAATAAACCGGTCATCGTAACAAACGTGAGGATCATGATCGTGAGCTTAAGACCTGTTTGTTCTTCTTTTGGAAAACGGTTTTTCATCAAAACAGCGACCGTACCGCATAACGTAAAGTAAAGACTAAAGGAAATTGCTGTAAGAAATGTAGCAAGCAGAAATAGTTGCCCCCCGGAAAAGTATTTTAGTCCAAATATTACGGTATTGATCAGAAGGGTAAGCGGCAATACAATTATCCCCAGTACCAGGTAATCTTTTCCACTATATTCAGGCAATTTTATTTTCATATCCTTATACAAATTACCATCTTTTATTGAATCCTTCCTGACCGACAGGGGTGGTTTGACAAGGGTACCGGATGAACTGAAGAATTTCGGGGTTGATTTGTGAACCCGTTTTTTCAACCCCGTCTTCAGCAGGTTAATGGCATTGACTGGTTTTTGATTATCTCCGAAAGGAGTCCTTTGGACAACTATTTTAGTTCAGCTAAAGGTCTCGGTTGCGGAACTACATTATGTACGGGTTGTGTGGTTTTTAAATAGGCGAATATGGATTTAAGATCATCATCATTCATGTTTTTATATACAAACCATGGCATGGGTGGTAATAAAGGTCGTGTGCCATCCAATCCTTTTGATTTGCCTTCCCGTAATGATTTAATAAATTGCTCCTCTGTCCAGTTGCCGATACCGGTTGCATCACTGCTGATATTTGCAGCATAGGATTGGCCCCATGCACCAACAGCAGATGTAAGATCGGGTGCAAATAACATCCACCCTTTTTTTACTTCACCCGGATTCACAGTGGGCAAAGGCTCATCAGGATTAAATCCGGAAAATCTTTTTTCTGCGATGACCTCAAATCCATTTGATCCCACTCTTTTGGGTGAATGACAATCATCGCAGCCAATACTATTGACCAAATATTCGCCGCGTTTTATTTTTTCAGCTTCGGTCATAGCTTTTGGCTTTGATTTCGATTCTGCTTCTTTGCTTGCGGTAACAGAATAGGTAATTAATGTCGCTGCAATACATAATGCAATAGCACCGGTTGTTAAGGTTGTTTTTCTCATACAAAAATTTTTTAGACGTTGGTTAAGCCTGCCTGGCGATAGGCAGGATTTTGAAGCAAGATAAAATCATGATCCGCAGGTGACAATATGCAACTGTATGAATTGGAGGAAGGCTGGAATGAAATGATATAAATAAAGAAGCCCCACTGGAAAGCGGGGCCGTAGTAACATGAGAAAACCAAATACTGTACTGCTATGAGAATTAAAAGAACTAAATCATTTATGCCGGAAGAATAAGATTAGGTTAATGGTCTTCGACTTTCAATGACAACACAAAGAAAACAGAGATTATCCATCTTTTCCAGTCAAACCTATTGAAGTGCCGGTTTTGATTAGTAAACGGTAGCTTCATTTGATTGAGCCGTTTATTTAATACTCACCAGCACCCTGATCCTGCCCGGAGAAGCCGAATTGAAATTCTCTAATGCTTTACCGATCACCTGTCCCACTTTCACTTTATTTATATCCCCTTTCATGGCGATACCGGGTGTTGAAGAAGTAACTAACAGGTCACCTCTTTTGATCGCTCCGCCTTCCAAACAAACTTTAGTTGGAATAACTCCGATCACACCCATCGGCACTTCATTATCGCTGATCAATGAATCGATATTATTTTCAGAAAGCGTAACACCCGGTTTGGTTGCATATACACCAGCCACCAATGTTGAATAAGGACCTGATGATTTTTCAACTGCTCTGTCTTTGTCTATGCTTATTACTAATACATCGCCGGGTTCATATTGTTGTTTATTGCCGGTTACTTCAAAAACTTCGGCTACATCCGCCCCGCTATTGAAAGTGCCTCCATTAAAATAACCGCCACCTGTATTACTGATCCTTGCTTTATTTACTCCATCGGTTTGAAATAAAGCATGATTGCCGGTTCCGTAGTTATTAATATAAAGTGCGTTTGCAGGACCTGTAGTGTGCGTGCCTTTTAATGATAATAGTGTTCCCGTTCCATTTGATTCAATTTCAAATACATTTTTTGAATTGCCTGAATAAAAATTTTCAAACCTTCCGGCAATGCCCGCATGAATACTTAGAACTCCCGTTAACCCTTGAATAGCATACCCAGTACTGTCATTTGTAACACTGATTCCTGCATCGCCATCAGCAGCTTTGCTTTTAGCATGGAAAGCTGCACCTTTTGAATTAAATGCGGAATATATAGGAGCGTCACTTATTCCAAAACCGGTAAACGCACTACCATCATAACTCAAAGCAGCAATACAGTCACCCATACCATGATTAGTGATTTGTATCCCACGTGTAAACGTATTTAGATTAGACTGATGTAATTCAATGCCAGTTCCCCCACTATTATTGTTTATAAATACAGCCGACGCCTCGCTTACTGAATTTTCCTGATTTAAATTTAAGGCCGGTCCTTGGCCTTTATTTAATAAATCCAATGCGGGATTTGTATTGCCACTATAATTATTCATAGCTCTGATTATCGTGCCACTGTCACTATAGGCATAGATGCTATTTGAATTGGGTCTTGTGGTGGTGGCGAATAGACCCCAACCTCCTATGCCTTCAGAGCTTGCCCGCATACCAATGCCATAAGGATTTTTTGAATGACCCTGGATAGCGGCGCCGGTTCCATCATTGGTAATTTTAAATGCGGATGGTGATTGATTAACTAACGTATCATATGGAAGTGTGAAAGAGGCAGGTGCAGCTGCGGCTCCGCCGACCACAGTCCAGGCCGCACCATTGTAAAACCAAAAAGATTTTACATCTGTATCATACACCATTAATCCATTCGCCGGAGATACAATTGCAGTTCTTTGTGCCGATGTCATCCGGGGAATCAGCATCCCTTTGTTAGTGCTGCTGATATCCAGCATAGCGCTTGCGTTAGGAGCAGCAGCGTTAGTGTTGATGGCTATTTGTGCCTGCATACCAGTCGTGATGAAAATGAGGCATAGAGCCAGTAAAGTATTTCTCATAAAAAAAATTATGGAACAAATAAAGCTCTATAAGCAGGTAAGAATGTAATTTGATTTGTGACCGGCAGGAGTCAATTCATAAAAGTAATTTGGTAACAGGTATTAAACAGACCACCGGGTAATTTCGATCTTATAGTGATGAGCCGGATCATATTTTACACGGATCCGCTGGCCCGGGTACAGATCTGTATCAGGCAAGCAGGTCTGCACTTCCGTTACAAAATTTCTTTCTTTAACGGGTAATACCTGCACCAATAATTTATTGTGTGCTATTCTGGAAAGGACGATTGCATCGGCCTCAACCAAGCTGGGTTTTTTGCCTGATAATCGTTGCCTGATCCTTGCTATAAAGTTCACCCGTTCAAAATTTAGAACGCAATAAAATGAACCGGGTATTAGAACGAACAAACAATTAAGTAAATGGTGAAAATGATTTAGTTTATGGAAATTACCGAAGGTTCAGTTGTTGCATAACCTCATCCTTTTTTCTTCTCGACACCTCAGCCTTGCTGCCATCGGTAAGCAAAACAAATTCATGATCATTACTAATGCGGGTTATATGTTTACGGTTCACCAGGTGAGATTTATGCGTCCGGATAAAGGTGAATTCATCCAGCATTTCCTCAAAGTGTTTGAGTGTTTTGGAAGCAACAAATGGTCTTTTATTTAACAGGTGAATGATTGTATAACTGCCATCTGCTTCCAGCCTCACAATCTCTTCGATCTTAAAAAAATGTACTCCTTCTGCAGAAGGAACCGCCAGAGTAAAATCTTTGACCTCTTTTTTATTGATATTTTCTTTCAGATTGCTCAACAACTCACCCCGTTGCTGCTCAGACCGTTTTTTTTCCAAATGTCTTTGCACGGCCCCTTTTAATTCATCCGGATCAACAGGCTTCATCAAATAATCCAGGGCACTGAAACGAATAGCCTGGATTGCATATTGGTTATAGGCCGTTGTAAAGATCACATCAAAGGGAATCTTATCAAGACTGACAAGGAAATCAAACCCGTTCTTATGCGGCATTTCCACATCCAGGAAAACAATATCCGGGGAATACGTTTTTAAAGTTTCCAATGCGTCGTCCACTGACTCAGCTTGCCGCACTTCATTTATTTCAGGAACGAAAGATTGGACATAATACGCAAGAAGGCTCCTGGCCTTATTCTCATCGTCAATGATCAGTGTCTTTATCATAAAACATTTTTTTTAATCAGTCAATTCGGTTGACAATTCAATTATAACTTTTGTACCGGTTGGTTCACCTTGTTCATTTTGTTTATCAAGGATGTTAACGAAAGCATGATATCCTTGTTTTTTTAGCACTTCTATCCGGTCGGTCGTTATTTTTAATCCTTTTGATTCGTGTTTTTTTGCAAGGCTTTGTTGTTGTTTGATCGCTGCTGCCTTCTCACGGCCAATACCGTTGTCCTCGATCACGCAACTAAAAACATCGTTACTTATTTTTTTGAATTGAATTGTTAAGCAACCGCGACCATCCGTCTTATGCATTAGCCCATGCCAGAGAGCATTCTCTACAAAAGGCTGCAACAGCATGGAAGGGATCAGCGTTTCATCGTTATTGAGTGTCTCGTCAAGCGTTATTTTGAATTCAAATTTATTTTCAAACCGCATGTATTCTAATTCAAGATAGAGCGCTAATATTTCTTTTTCCTCCTGGATACTCACAAAATGTCTTCCAGAATTATTTAATACCAGCCTGAAAAGTTTGGAAAATTTGTTTAAGTAATTACTTGCTTCCGCATATTTCTGTGTTACGATACATTCCTGGATACTATTAAGGCAGTTAAAAACAAAATGCGGATTCATCTGCGCCCGCAACGCCATGAGTTTACTTTCTGCCAGCATTTTATTGATCTCCAGTAATTTTATCTCATTATCTCTTGCCTGTGCCTCAGCCTGTGCTTCAGCTATTTTGTTAGCGCTGATCGATGCAATAGTGCTGAGCGTTTTTATATGAGTCTTGCTAAAAAAATTTCTCCGGCTGTGTTCGGAATCTATTACACCGATCACCTTGTTATCATGCAGAATAGGAACGGCCAATTCTGAAAGACGGACCTCATCATCTATGATATAACGCTTGTCTTTTGATGTATCCGGTATCAATAAGGGTTTCCCGGATTCTGCCACCGTACCTACTATACCTTTACCAGGTTCAATCTCCAAAGGATTTATAATTTCATGTCCTTTTGCATTCTTCGGACCATAGGCCGCTTTTTGCACTAACCTTTTTTTCTTTTCGTCATACAGGTAAACCACGCAATCTTCAAATTGCAATTGTGAAATACAGTTGCGGGCAATATCCCAGCAGATTTCATTCACTGAATTTTCTCCATACACCGAATTAGCAAAGTAATCGATCGTTTTATCTATTACTGATTTTTGCTTGCGTGTATTGTATCGTTTGTACAGGGAATACGACAGCACCACAATCAAAAGGGCAAGGAGGCCAATAAACCAAGGTTGTTTCCAGAAGGGAGGATCAATAATAAAAGTGATCATCGTTTCTTTATCCATCCAGTTTCCCTTTTCATCCGTGCTTTTAACTCTGAAAGTGTATTTCCCGTTAGGTACATTCGTATAGGAAGCGGTGTGCTGGCGATCGCTGTATATCCAATCTTTATTAAAACCCTCCAGCATATAAGCATATTGCAACGAGCTTATGTCATTGTGTTGCAAAGAAGAAAAATTAATTGAAAAAAAATTTTGATTGTAACCCAGGTGTACTACTGGCTTTTCTGCTACATAAGGTATTTCGTTTTCGAATATCTTAACAGACGAAATAAGCGGTGTGACAAAAGTTGTTTTTTGCCCCAGCTTGGCAAGATCAATAAAACAAATAATGTCATTGAAAGAAACAGCCATTACATCATCACTTTTTGTCATCACCGGCCAATAATCGCCAAATGGAAAAGGCGCTCTGAAACTCAATTTAACCAGGTGTTTGCTGTCGGGGTTGGTATAATGGACAGCCTCTGATGTAGAGATCCATAACCTGTCGTTTGGCTCAACAAGCAATTCATATGCGACATCCGTAGATAATCCATCCACGGTACTGATCGTATCAATGCAATTTCCCGTATTATCTAATAAAAACACACCCTGTCCTTTGACTGATATCCATTTTTGCTGCTTGCTATTTTCAGCAATGCCAATCGTTGCATTTGACTCAAACAACGGAGTATGCTTATTCGAAAAGGGTTTTGTAAACCGGCCGGTTTTATATTCATATTTTCTTAATATACTTCCGCCTGCCCAGATATTGCCGGCTTTATCTTCAAAAAAACCCGAACAATTTATTGGTTTTATATCACCCTGCTCTTCACTGGTCCCATCAAAACGTATCGTTGTCTTGGTTGCCGGATCATACCGGTATATAGCATCCGCCCAAACACTGAACCATAAATAACCTTTTTTATCAACCAGCATTTGGCTTACTGATTTGTTTTTTATTTCATACCCCGGCGCATAATGTTCAAAATTTCTAAACTGTTTTGTTAGCGGATTAAATATTTTTATGCCATCACCTGTACCGCACCACCATTCATTTTCAATAACCTCAATGCAGAAAAAACGATTTGCCCTGCTGGTGTTTTTTGTTACGAAATACTGGTCATTCTTTTTAGTTGATTGATCAAAATGATAAAGCCCGTTTTCTGTACATATCCACCAGGCTTGATTGGTATCTTTTTTAATTTCATTGATCGGCGTGTAGCCATTCTCCCATGCTTCTATGTTATACTTTAACTGGATTACATTTTTATAATAATCGTTTCCGGATATTTTGTAAACACCATTCAGGCAAAAGAACCATGTATTTTCTTCATTGTCATTAAAGGCGCTGGAAAACATTTGAGCCCTCAGTTTATACCCGTCGATACTCTGATATTTTAATAAATAAAAAGTTTTCCGGTCTGTTGAATAATAAATTGATTTGATCCAGTCCGAAATCCACAAATTATTTTTTGCATCTATAAAAATTTTATTGATCCGGCCCGATTTCCCCACACCCGGTAGATGCAAGTCATTTGAAACTGTGTTATCAGCAGCTTTATAGTGTGAAAACTTACGTTCTTTATCAGCATACCAGATATCCCCGTTCTTGTCCACCGCCAGGTCGTAAATTCCTTTTTCATTTAAAAAAGCCCATGCCAGGGGATTATAATATGAAGAATAAAATTCCTTTGTTGCGTGGCTAAAAAAATAGGTTTCTTTGCCGGACCCGATCCAAAAACCTTTTCTTAATGAATCCGTACAATAAGAAAAGGAAATAGAAAAGTCAAACAAAGGGTTTTGAGAATTTGGATAAATGCTTTGAAAGGAGACCGCCTGGTTGTTTTTAATAATATAAAGTCCTGAATCAGCTGCGATCCATAACTTGTTATTATAATCTTTAAATACCTTAAAAATTTTCATTTCCACAGAGACCTTATGCTCCGAATTATAAAAATCGATTCCCGTTATTGAGTCGGTTTTTTTATCAAGGAGGAAAAGTCCTTTTACAGTTGCTATCCAAATTTTCCCTCTATCAAATTCAATTACATCATTAATAAAGTCGCTTGCCAGGTTTTTTCCTCTTTTATTTTGCCGGTTATATATCTTAAACCCCGATCCATCGTAGCGATTCAGGCCGTTGCTGGTAGCAAACCACATAAAACCTTCTTCATCTTTGCAGGCTGCCAGCACATCTCCTGACGACATACCATCATTGACACCCAAACTGGAAAAAAGAAATTGAGCTCTCGTTGTGTCAGCAATCAAAAGCAACAAATAAAAAAAAACATGGTATTTCCTCATGCCTGTAAATACAGTAAGTTATAAAGTTTGAGGACAACTGGCAAACGATCAGCATTCGATTTGTGAGCGGTGATTCCGGGAAAGTATTCGGAAAAATCACAAAGGTTCTGAATCATCAGAACCTTTGTGGAGGTTACCGGAGTCGAACCGGTGACCTTTTGCATGCCATGCAAACGCTCTAGCCAGCTGAGCTAAACCCCCTTTAATACAGGGATGCAAATATAGGCTCATGACATTTTATCCCCAAATTCACGGCTTGCCAATCTCGCTTTACAAAAAGACAAATCCAAACAATCGCTCTATTCATTTTTCCCTATTTTCATCGCAAATTAGTTTCATGTCAACCAACCAACCGAATGTAGCCAGCAAATACTTATTACCTTTTATTCTTGTTACCAGTTTATTTTTTCTGTGGGCTTTTCTGCACAATACAAACGGAGTGCTTATTCCGCATTTGAAAAAAGCGCTCCAATTAAGCGATACACAATCTTCGTTTATTGATCTTGCTGTTTATATGGGGTACTTTCTCACAGCCATCCCCGCAGGACTGGTAATGCATAAATATGGATATAAGACCGGTATCATGACAGGCCTCATCTTTTTTGCAGGCGGCGCATTATTGTTTTTACCCGCCGCTTCCGGACAAAGCCTGTTATTATTTCTTACAGCCTTATTTATCCAGGCAACGGGAGCTGCATTTTTAGAAACAGTAGCGAATCCGTATATGACAATACTTGGACCGAAAGAAACTTCTGAGCAACGATTAAATTTTGCTCAATCATTTAATGGCGTGGGAGCTGTTGTGGCCCCGATAATCGGGGGCACATTCATTTTATCAGGGATCGAACATACAAAAGAAGAACTAAAAGCAATGAGCCCGGATCAATTGAATACTTACTTGCTGGGTGAAGCCTCTACCGTAAAAATTCCATATATTATTATTGCTGCCGTAGTGATCCTTGTCGCTGTTCTTTTTTATTTTTCTAAAATACCTGCTTTAAAAGAATCCGCTGCTGCGGATGCACACACCGGTTTTTCATTAAAAGTTTTAAGACACCGTCACGTTAAGTGGGCCGTGATCGCACAATTCTTTTACGTGGGCGCACAGGTTGCAGTAGGCAGTTTTTTTATACGATTTTCAAAGGAGGTCATGAACTTACCGGAGAAAGATGCTGCTTACAAATGGGGTTATATTGCGATGGTCGGATTTATGGTTGGAAGATTTGCCGGAACGTTTTTGATGCGCTATATAAAACCTCAACAGCTGCTGGTAATTTACGCCTTGATCAATATACTGCTTTTAACATTGGCGATAACGACATCGGGTAAGATCGCCGTCTATAATGTAATGGCCGTTCCATTTTTTATGTCCATCATGTTTCCAACTATTTTTGCATTAGGAATAAAAGAACTGGGTGAAGAAACGAAGATGGCTTCTTCATTACTGGTGATGTCAATTGTTGGTGGCGCTTTAGCTCCGCTGGCGATGGGCGCCATTTCTGATGCAACGGGCAGTATGCAGAAAGCATATATTGTTCCATTACTATGTTTTTTTGTCGTTGCCTGGTTCGGATGGAAAGGTTATAAAATAAAACTCAACAATGTTCGATCTTAAAAATAAAACGGCTGTCATTACCGGTGGAGGCAGCGGTATCGGCAAGGCCATTGCCTTATTATTTGCAAAGCAGGAAGCCGTGGTTCATGTTATTGAACTGAATGAAGAAGCAGGTCATGCTGTCGTCGATGAGATAAAGCGATCCGGTGGGATAGCGACTGTGCATGCCTGTAATGTAACCAATCAGAAAGAGGTGGTCCGGGTCTTTGAAAAAATCGGTGCTGTAAATATTCTAGTCAACAATGCAGGTATCGCACATGTAGGAAAAGCAGACACGACGAGTGAAGAAGATTTTGACCGGGTGATGCACGTCAATGTAAAGGGTGTTTATAATTGTATTCATGCTGCCATTCCCCAATTAAAGAAAGCCGGCGGCGGTTCCATTATTAATATGGCATCCATTGCTGCATTTGTGGGCATACCTGACCGCTTTGTATATAGTGTGGCAAAAGGAGCAGTTGTTGCGATGACATTAAGTGTTGCCAAAGATTATCTGGGGGAAAATATCCGTTGCAATTCAATTTCACCTGCCCGCATCCACACACCTTTTGTGGACGGGTTCCTGGGAAAAAACTACCCGGGAAAAGAAAAAGAAATGTTTGATAAACTTTCTCAAACGCAGCCAATTGGTCGCATGGGTACGCCGGGTGAAGTAGCACATCTTGCTCTTTATCTGTGCAGCAATGAAGCATCTTTTATTACAGGTTGTGATTACCCCATCGATGGCGGTTTTATAAAATTGAATAATTAGAACAAAGACCTGTCTGCAGGCAGGTTTATAAAATTTAAATGGATTAAAATGAAATTAATCAGGTATGGAGAAGCGGGAAAAGAGAAACCCGGCGTTATTATAGATGACAGGTGGTTTGATGTCTCGAATTACTTTAATGATTACGATGAAAAATTCTTTGAAGGTGACGGCATTGCTTTATTGAATAAATTAATTAATGAAGCTGAATTAAAAGAGATCTCAGGAGATATAAGACTGGGTCCGCCGGTAGCACGCCCATCAAAGATCATTTGTATCGGGTTGAATTATTCGGATCATGCCAAAGAAAGTAATATGAGTTTGCCCGCTGAACCTGTAATTTTTTTTAAAGCAACAACGGCCATTGTCGGGCCCAATGATAACCTGGTCATTCCTAAAAACAGTACGAAAACCGACTGGGAAGTCGAACTGGGAGTTGTGATCGGTAAAAAAACTTCCTACATAGATGAAAAGGATGCAATGGATCATGTGGCGGGATATTTGTTGCATAATGACTACAGTGAAAGAGAGTTTCAACTGGAAAGAAGTGGTCAATGGGTAAAAGGAAAAAGTTGCGACAGCTTTGCCCCATTGGGTCCCTGGCTGTCAACAAAGGATGAGATCGATGATGTAAACAATCTTAGATTATGGTTAACGGTGAATGGAAAAATAATGCAGGATGGAAACACAAAAAATCTTGTATTTAATATTTCAAAGCTTGTATCTTATCTCAGCCAGTTCATGACTTTATTGCCGGGTGATGTGATCTCAACCGGTACACCGGCTGGTGTAGGACTTGGACAAAAACCTCAACCGGTATATATCAAAGAAGGTGATGTGATCGAATTGGGTATTGAAGGATTGGGAAGCAGCAGGCAGGTTGCAATTGCATACAATAATCAATAATTACTAATTAATAATTATTGATTATTTAAAGAAAGTCTATGAGAAAATATTGTCTAGCACTTGATTTGAAAGATGACCCTCAATTGATCAAAGAATATGAGCGTTATCATAAAAATGTTTGGCCGGAAATCATAAAGAGCATAAAGGATTCGGGAATAGAAGTATTGGATATTTACAGAGCAGGAAACAGGCTATTTATGATCATTGAAGCGAATGATAATTTTAGTTTTGAAAAGAAGGCGGCCATGGATGCGGCCAATTCGAAAGTGCAGGAGTGGGAAGAACTCATGTGGAAATTTCAGCAAGCCTTGCCCTGGGGAAAGGCCGGCGAAAAATGGATCTTAATGAATAAAATTTTTGAATTGCCATGACGATAGATGCACATGTGCATTTCTGGATGTACGATAAGAATAGAAATGCCTGGATCACCGACAATATGAAAATCCTGAAACAGGATTATCTTCCGGAACATTTGATCCAATCCCTAAAAAGGAATGACGTAGATGCCTGTGTGG
>Ga0105249_10002772_pt1 | contig 15122 bp, 9 predicted proteins | sample KBSS44metaG_FD_81522 | JGI IMG/M metagenome (GOLD analysis project Ga0105249, IMG submission 81522) | Switchgrass rhizosphere microbial communities from Kellogg Biological Station, Michigan, USA - KBS S4-4 metaG | ecosystem: Host-associated > Plants > Roots > Rhizosphere > Soil | place... | reverse complement strand
TATAATTTAATTTCATAGTGTTTCGCTTCACTATCAAAGCGTATCATCATTTCTTTAGCGATTTGAGGAACCACGGCAACCTGGTAATTTTCACCTGCAAATTGTTTAATAGCCTCAATATTTTCCCACGTGGTGATTATTAAAAATTCGATACCATCTTCCAGTTCTCTTTGCAGGATATTTGCAGATATAAATCCCGGGAGAATTTTAATTTTTTTAAATGTATCATTTTGCAGATGCAAAATATAGTCGTTGGCTCTTTCTTTTTTTACGAGCCCCGTCCAGTGTCGTGATATCATAAAGTTTTATTCATTGTAAATATTCACACTACGTAAGACATCCGATTATGCAGAGTATAAATAAACCGAGAGTCTTATAAAAAACCATTAACTACAGTACTGCCGTAACTTAAAACTACTTTATTGCGCTAATTCATCCAAATGAGTGATACAGAGAAGATCATTACAGTCCGGAATTATTTAAAACGGTCTTTGCCACGCAACAATCAATGGTCAAATCACAAGAAGTGTGAAAATTAGTAATGAAATGCTGAAGATTAATCTCCTCTTGCCTGCAATGAAGATGATATTAAAAAGCTTTCGTATTCCTGATCAATTCTTTTGCTTTTTCCAGCACTTCATCTTTGCCGGTTGCAATTCCCTGTTGGGTCGGATATACAAAGATGTCGGGAACTATCCCGATACCCTGCGTCTCTTTTCCATCCGGGTAAAATATGCCGAGACCTGAGAAGGGAGAATTAAAACCACCGGGAAACGGAACATAACTGATATCACCATCTGCTCCTGCTGTCTGGCTGCCCATAACAATCGCACGGGGTACTGATCTCAAAGCCATGGCAGTGTACTCAGCCGAGCTCTGAGTTTGTTCGTTTACTAAAATAACAACGAGACCTTTATACAGTTCAACGCTGTCTTCTTTTGTAATACCATTATTTATATATCCAATGTATTTGAATGCTCCGGGGTTCGCATAATCAGGACCTGTGTATCTCATAAATGGAGTAGAGACAGGTTTCAAGTATTTACCCATAGCATAAGGCATAAATTCCTTTGGATAATTTCGAATATCGATAACAATACCTTTTGTATTCCTGAACTTTTCAAATATCACAGGCAGCGAATCTGCCTGGATCTTTCCAATATTAATATATCCTATATCACCTGACAGTAATTGATACATCGGTTTTCTCCATGTGTCACCGTTTTGGTAGGGAGGCCTGTGGTATAAATGCATGATACCTTTTTTAATGCTGTCATTTCGTTTATAAGTAATGACCAATGAGTCGTCTCTGCGGAAAAACAAAAACCTCCAGAGAAAATTCCGGTCTGCAGCTGCTTGATTGGAAGCACAGATATAAGGATCGAAATCCTTTCTTATTTCTGCAATTGATCTGCCATTCACGGTCACGATCTCATCTCCCGGCTTTACCACTTCGAACTTCCCCAGCGAATCATCCAAATAATCCCTGACTATAATTTTTTTATCAATAGTTTTAAAATCGAGAGAGGGTCCATTCATGCCCGACCAGTTATTTAATATTGAATCCCTGTAGATGCTTGCATGCGTATCATGTACCCTGTTGATCAGTCGCCAGCAGGTAAGATGATAATCCAGTGGCGCCCGGTTAGAAGCAAACTGTGGCAGAAAATCTTTTAAAACATCCGGCCAGTTTTCTTTGAAAAGATGTTTATACGGAAAAAAATATTCGATAATATTCCAATAGCGAAATAAAGCCAGCATTCTGAAACCATCATCCTCTGCAGGCACGGATTTGTATCTCGCTTCATTTGCAAAACTTGGATTAAGTTCCTCAGCCGGCTTTACATAGTAGCTACTATCAGTATTTCGATGGAGGTAAATATTGTTCAGCTTTTTTATAAGTTTTTCTGAGAACAGATCTTTGTTATTTAACCAGGCGAGGCTGGGTTTTGTATGAAGATTACTATCCCTGAGTGGCGCAACTGCAGCATACCTGTTTTCATCTCCCAATGTGCCGATCCAGTTAAATAATAACTCATCTCTTTTCATCTTGTTGCCTGCTTTTAGCACGGCGGGGAGGATCGAGAAAAGGCAGGAGTCAAAATTGTAACTCCCTTTAGCTGCATCCGGATGATAATATTTTAAAAAACCCCATGTTTTTCCAAGCACAAATAAGTTTTCTTTTTGTTGAGCTGATAACAAGTTATCAATCTTTACACCTGAAGAGATCAGTTCAGGCTGCATATCTGATTTTTTAGCAAAGTTGATTTGAGCGTTGCAAAAAGAAGATGCCAGCAGGCAAGCCATAATGACAACTGAATTTCGCATGGTTAATAGTTTTAAAAAAAAGAAATGGGTGGCAAGTTAGAAACAGATCAATGGGCAGACAATAGGACTTTCGTCCTAGGGGCGATTCGTGCGCAGCAATGCAGTGCATAGCCAAACGTTAAACCAGATGGGAAATTAGTATGCCAGGGACCTAATAAATAAAATCCATCCTATTCGCAATCACCATGATGTGAATGCAATTTTACATTTTGATTCATAAAGATTTTTCTTAAACGTCTCCAAACCGGGCGAGGTACATCTTAAATGTTTTGAAAATTTTATCTCTGAGTGGCAGGATTGAAAGATATTCCGTGCTAAAAAATATTTTACTTGCAATTTCTTTATCCGGAAAATCAATTAGCATGATCAGGCTTGGATGTTCTTGTCCGTACAAAGTATCTTCTATAAGTTGTCTCCTGATTATTGTCGCATTGAACTGCTGTAAAAATGTTTCAATTCGCATCGAATACTGTTTAAAATATATTTCATAACCTTCACGGAACGTTCCTTCCACAATAATTGTCGCTTTTTCTGTAGTCATTTTTTTGATTTGCATTGTTATCCGTAATTATCGGATTCATGCAACTTAATTGAGAGCTATTGATTTAATTTAAAATATTTGAATACAGGCTTTCTGTTAAAAAATGAGGTAATATAAACTCCCCTATTTCTTCCAAAACTTCAGCAGCCGGGCGGCTTCCATATTTGAGGTTAAAAGCTACGTGATTCACACCAATGCTGCGCAAGTCATGTAAAATTTCAAGCAAAACGTTTCGCCCAAGCCGGTAACCCAGGTGAATAGGTGATGCCGCTTCATCTTTGTTTTCAACAAGGTCAATATAAAATGACTGTGCAAAAGGCTTATCAGTTAGGTTGGTTGACAGCAAAATTCTGCGCCATTGATTAATAACCATCTCCTGCCCCCTCACATTTCGCGGATAATAAATCCAACCATCCGAATTCGCTGCTATCCACTCCAAACTTTGCCCGCTGAATCCCGTAACCAGCATCGGTAACTTTTCACCACTTGGTTTGGGTAGCAGATCCATATCTCCCCAAACTTCTCCGAGGTGTGACTTAATAATTGGGAAATCCTCTTTCAGGCTTCGAATATAATTGAATGAATCCCTGAATAACTCGGCCTTGTCAGTTAATTGCTTTTTGAAAGCAGGATACTCCAATGAACGATCACCTGAAGCAACACCAAGAATAAGTCTTCCGTTTGTCAACGTATCAATACTTGCAGCGGCTTTAGCAACATGAATAGGATGTCTCAGTGGTAAAACAATACTACCTGTGATAAGTGAAATTTTTTTAGTTTGACCGGCAATATAACCAAGATATACCCATGGATCATAGATCTGTCCCGTATCCCCGAATGATGGGACATGCATCGGCACATCCCGAAACCATAATGCTGAAAAACCAAGCGCTTCCGCTTTTTGCGCCAGCTCAACCTGGTTCTTCATTTGAGGAATACTGTTTTCATACGACTCAATAGCGAAAAAAATTCCCAGGCTCATTTTGCCCGGTTGAAAAACGGAGTTGTATGCAGTATTAATTTTTTCAAAAGTTTTCATATCTGATTTTCTAAAATTTCTAAACGCTTAACTGAAATATCAATACAAAAGTATTTGCCGTCTAACGCAAAGCCATTCAGCTATCTTAAGAAATAGCATTCAGAAATTTTAAGCTAAACGCATACCCTGGAGAAGAAAACCTGCAGATGCATTATAAGAATGCAACTACTTTATTTCTTTAATGCAATAGTTCTTACCTGGCTAAGGAATTGCGGTGTAATGCCAAGGAAGGATGCAATCTGGTGTTGCGGGATTCGTTGTTCAAGACCAGGAAAACGTTCCAAAAAAGTAAGATAGCGGTCCTGGGCTGATTTAGTGAAATTGCAAATGACCCTTTGCTGCTCCGCAATAAAAGCAGTTTGAAATTTTATCCGGAAAAAACGTTCAAAAGCCGGAACTTTTTCATAAAGAGCTTCCAGCGATGGCTTATCGATTTGAAATATTTCACACGCATCGAGTGCATCTATGTTTACAGCAGAGGGAGTGCTATTGGAAAAGCTCAACCCGTCGCCGATCCAGCAGTTCTCAATTGCAAACATTATTACATGCTCGATTCCATTTTCATCAATAAAATAAGATCGCATACAACCCTTAATAATATACGTCTCGTGGCGGCATACATCATCGGCCTGTAGTATGTATTGTCTGCGCCTTACTTTTTTATATTTCAATAATGAAAGAAAATAAGACTGCTCAGCCGGCTCAATATTAATTACCTCTTTAATATGAGCTACAATCGCATCATTTGCCGCCTCTTTTCCAATCGTATTTTCCTTTGACATAATGAAAGCAGTGGGACCGCAAAATTATAGGATTTGTATTAACTGATATATTTCTGCAACCAGTGCAGTTTTTCTAAACGGATCATGTCGTACAATTTGTATTATCAAATTTAAAACTACCTATGGCACCGATCCATCCAATTCAGAACGATTGGTGTGTCTCACCTCTTTTAGTGATAGGATCACCCTTTTTGGTTAGTCGTCGTTCTTAATTGTTATTACATATTTGCCGCGCAGGAATCGGTTTCACCATTCTATTTGTTCGCGTCTTCTCCTGCAATTGAAATTCTTTACCTAAATAAAAACTGTGATGAGTAACGAATTAATAAATCATTTAAAAAATGTGAGTAACAAGTCCCTGATCGGTTTGGGGATTGAACAACTTTTATTGCAGGAAGAAGAAGTTCAGAAGCTGTTGCGTGAGTTAAAAGATATTTCAATCAAATACCCGGAAATCATGATACCGATAATCGGTCGTGAGGCCTATTTCCTTTTGACCGGCAGATCTTCTGATGTTTCAGTACCGGAATATTTTTACAACAATGCATGTAATTAGATGGCTCTTTTTTCATACCAGTGTGTTTACCGAGGGGCCCCTGGTCCGTGTTGAGGGGCCCTTTTTGAAAAAAGATCCTGCCGGCTGTCACTTACTTTCTCATGTTCATTGATTCCCCTCACCTGCTTTGGTGATCATTTACCCGGTTTCAGGAATTGTCATTTTTTTTTCGTGATCTCAAATTTGCCGGATTCTCTAAATAGTCTTTGGCAACTGCTCATATCATTGATACAATTATCCTGGAGAAACAAATTATTAATTAATTAAAAAAAATCAAAAACATGATCATGGATTTTTTACATGCCTTTTTTAAAGAGGATGAAAACAAGCGAAGGAAGTGGATCGGTACAAAGATGCTCTTCCTTTTTCTTTTTCTGCTGACATTCACTACCAATAACGTGAATGCTCAATTTACTTCGGCGGGGATTGATGGTAGTCCCCAGGAATGGACGGTAGCTAATATCAACAGTGTGCCGATTCATGCTTTTGTGCATGACGCTTTTGGAAATGGCGTGGTGGACAGCCAGTTTACCGAGGGTTCCAAAGATTTTTTATTTGCTGCCGACCTCCGATGGGCAGTTAGCCAAACCAAAGCCAAAAATGATATTGCTAATGCAGCGGCAGTGCTCACGGATGGTAAATTGTTTTTCGCAGGAGACAGAACATCAAATAACGGAGATGCACAAATTGCATTTTGGTTTTATCTCAATGGTACCGCACCTCATGTAAGAGCCGATGGCACCCAGGATTTTGCTCCTGAACATGCTATTGGTGATCTGCTAATACTCGCTGACTTTACGGGCGGTGGCCGCAATGCTAATGTCACCGTATTAAAATGGGTAGAAACGGGGGGTAATGTTCCAAATTCGAATGGCACATTGAATACTACCAATATTACAGGGACAGTAGCTGAAAACAATGCCGGATCAGCCGCAGTACCTGCAGGCTGGATTTTTACAGGCAATACATTTGCAACAAATGAATTTTATGAAGGTGTTATTGACCTTGGGGGCTTAAATCTGCCCAGCTTATGTTTTTCCAGTTTCTTATTAGAAACAAGATCATCCCAATCCATAACAGCTTCTTTGGATGATTTTGTGGGTGGAAGCTTTAATGCAAGACCACAACCTCCAACTGTTACCGGGGCTCAAAGATGCGACGCCGGTATATTAACTCTAACAGCGTCCTGCAATGGTTCTAATGTTCGTTGGTATACTAATGCACAAGGTGGCACTCCGTTAGGACAGGCAGAAGGTGTTTCAGCCGATGGAAATTCCTTAACAAGAAATTTCAACACCACTCAAACATTCTTTGCAAGTTGCTTTAACGCACAAATAAATTGCGAAAGTGACAGAACGCCTGTTACGGGAACTGTAAATCCTCCTGCAACTTCTAATGCGGGGGCCGATCAAACAGTATGTGCCAATGCTCCCAATGTTACGCTTGCCGGTATTATTGGCGGCAGTGCTACTTCAGGTACATGGAGTGGTGGTACAGGAACGTTTAATCCAAATGCAAATACACTCAATGCGGTTTATACACCAAGTGCAACTGAAATTGCAGCCGGAGTTGTTGAATTAACATTAACAACAAATGATCCGGATGGGCCATGCCTCCCTGCAATTGATAAGATGAAAATCTTTATTAATCCCGTGGCAACAGCAAATGCAGGGGCTGATCAAACTGTATGTGCCAGCACTCCCAATGTTACGCTTGCTGGTATTGTTGGCGGCAGTGCTACTTCAGGTACATGGAGCGGCGGTACAGGAACATTTGCTCCCAATGCAAATGCATTGAATGCCGTTTATACGCCAAGTGCAACGGAAATCGCAGCAGGATCAGTTGAATTGACCTTAACAACCAATGATCCTGATGGCCCCTGTGGTCCTGCAACTGATAAGATGAAAATCTTTATTAATCCGGAAGCAACAGTAAATGCAGGCACCGATCAAACAGTATGTGCCAGTTCTCCCAATGTTACGCTTGCAGGTATTGTTGGTGGCAGTGCTACTTCAGGTACATGGAGCGGCGGTACAGGAACATTTAATCCGAATGCAAATACATTGAATGCAGTGTACACACCAAGTGCAACAGAAATAGCAGCAGGATCAGTTGAATTGACCTTAACAACCAATGATCCTGCAGGACCATGTCCGGCTGTTAGTGACAGGGTACGAATCATTATTAATCCCGCAGCAGAAGTCAATGCAGGTACTGATCAAACAGTTTGCTCATCAAGTCCAACAGTTGGTCTTTCAGGAGCTGTTGGCGGCGGAGCTACAACCGGAACCTGGAGTGGTGGCACGGGAACGTTTAATCCTAATGCAAATACATTGAATGCGACATATACTTTAAGTGCCGCAGAAGTAGCAGCAGGGTTTGTGGAATTAACATTAACTACTAATGATCCTGCAGGTCCATGTCCCGCTCTGTCTGATAAAGTGAGAATCACAGTGACCAACGATGCTACTGCAAATGCAGGAGCCGACCAGGAAGTGTGTGCAAGTTCTCCGGCCGTTACACTGGCAGGTATAGTAGGTGGTGGAGCTACAACCGGAACGTGGAGTGGTGGCACAGGAACATTTAATCCGAATGCAAATACACTCAATGCTGTATATACACCAAGTGCAGCGGAAATAGCAGCAGGATTTGTAAACTTAACATTAACTACTAATGATCCTGAGGGTCCTTGTAATCCTTCAAGTGATGCAATGAGAATAATCATTCATCCGAATCCTGTGATAACGTTGAGCGCTGTAACACCTGCACGTTGTGCCGGAGACAATGCTTCAGTGCAGTTAACGGTCACCAGTGGTTCAGCTCCATTTGATGTCTTGCTTGACGGGGTGCAAATACTGGATAATACAAATGCATTCCCTGCACAGTTATCCATTCCTGCTGATGGCAATAATCATATAATAAGAGTTGTCGATTCTAAAGGATGTGAAGACACTAAAACGGTGAACGGTGGCATAGCACCTGCTCCCATCAATTTTACGGTAACGCCGAAGGCAGAAACTTGTCTTGGTTCAAATGATGGCTGTATTTTAGTTGAGATCACTGGTGGTACACCGCCTTACAGGGTGAATCTTGGCAATGGCACACCGGTACAATTAGCAGCTAATGAAACTTCTCATCAATTCTGTGGATTAGTACCAGCTACATATAGTGTACATGTAACTGATGCAAACAATTGTATTGTTGCTGATAAGGTTACGATAGTAAATCCGGGTCCGGCTTGTACTCCTCTTCCTACTGTCGGACATTGTACTTATACACAGGGTCAGTATGGAACATTTAATGGACAGGCATGTTTACCTGACGGTTCATCCGTACTGGCGGAAGGGATCATGACAAAAGCTTTGGATGCTGAGCCCAATGATTTCAAAGATTTTGGCGTAGTAGCAAACAATAGATTTTTCAGACTGACATTGAATGATGTTACTGGCGGAAGCAGTGCAAATATTTATAAACTATTGCCGGGTGGTGGTAATGCATGTGCTTTAAAAGGCTTTGCAACCTTCTCACAAACCAATACATGGGGTAATGTGCCATTAAGCACAAAACCGCAAACATTCGGTAAGATTTTGAATACATTGCTTGCTCAAACCATCGCACTGTATTTCAATTTATCGGAAGATCCAGCACTTGGTAATGAAACCGTGCAGGATACGATCATCACGAGCAAACAAACATTCTGTGGCAGTGGAATAGTACAACCGGCAACAGAAGATACGTTTGGATTCCCGCATGCTCTTGTTGTATTCTTAAATAACAACACTGATGCTTTTGATTATCCAAATACCGTTGAAGGCTTGTTCAAGCTTGCCAACGATATCCTGGGTGGAGTCAATGTGCCGGTTAATTGCGCGGATGTGGCTGCAGCCGTTGATACCTATAATAATGCTTTTGACGGTTGTCGCATACAAACAGGTACTATACCTTTTGCTTCTCCGTCAATTACAAGCAGCAGCTTGCATAGTGAGAATACGACTCTTAGTACCCAAATTCCTGAAACAGTGAATGAAGTTCAGATCAAAGCCTATCCCAATCCGTTTAGTGAGCAGGTAAGCTTCCGTTTTGTTTCCCCGGTTAAGGGAAAAGCAATACTGGAAATTTATAACATCGGCGGACAAAGAATGGCAGTATTATTCAATGGTATGGTTGATGCAGGTGTTTCTAAAACTGTTCAGTATACCAAAGAAAAAACTGGTGCAAGTGGAACACTAATTTATAAACTGACAATTGGTGACAAAGTGATGCATGGAAAAGTGCAGGCATTGAAATAATCATCGCGTATCTATGAGACCATAATGGAGCCCGTAATGGGCTCCATTATTATTTTTATTAAGAATATAGCCGGGAGTAAATGGATGTTATAGATTTTTTTTAATGATCATTCTGATCTGGTTGCTTTCGAAACCATCCCCTTTTTAAGTTAGACATTCTACCTGTTTCAGCTATTTCCAAATGCTGGTAATTATTTCATGTTTGCTGATAACAAAAATTTTAAACAACAATTTTATGACAGGCTCAATTAAACTTACTATGGCATTGTTGGCTTTGGCAGCATTTGCCGGTTGCTCTAAAAACCCTACCTATTTGCAGGATCAACCAGGAAACAATTCATCATCACAAACACAACAAAATCTCAACTCTGAATTAAAACCAGAAGCGATTGTTTTTAAAGCTGCCGGTGATAACGCTGGTATTACTCCTACGCTTGAAGAATTCCGCAACTTACTTGGCACTCTGCATGTGACCCCCAGTACAACAGGTGGTTTCAGGGAAGGTCGCAGGGAAATAAACTGGGATGCGGTACCTGATGCATTAACAAATAACAATCTTTTTCCCGGTACTTTTTTTGGATCCAGTGATCCGGCTCTTCCCGATGGAAGAAAAAGGGGACTCATTTGTATGACTCCCGGTGACGGCTTCAGTATCAGTGACACTGTTTTTTCATTTATTAACGGAAACTATAAAGATCAATTCAAAACCTTTAGCCCGAAAAAAACTTTTATTGCTGTGGGAAGCAACATTACTGACAACTTTTTTAAAGTGCCGGGTACTGATATCGAAGCAACAGTTCAGGGTTTTGGCGTAGTGTTCAGTGGTGTAAATAATGCATCTTCCACTTCATTAGAATTTTACAATGGGAACAGGTTACTGGGTTCATTTAAAGTGCCGAATACCGGCAATAATAATCCGGCTGGTTTTTCATTCCTGGGCGTTTATTTTCCCAATGAAAAAGTAAGCCGTGTTCGCATCTTTAGCGGCTCAGCTCCTCTTTCATCAACACAAAACGATCTTACCGATGGTGGTGGTGAAGACCTGGTGATTATGGATGATTTTATCTATAGTGAGCCCCAGCATTGATCAAGAGAATTTATCCACTGAGTTGAGTATGTTTTTGCAGATTTTAGTGGAATAGAGCCCTATCCCCACATTTGGGGATAGGTTCCTATTCCTCCATAGGGGAATTTTGAACGCTTAAACCTTTTTTATGAAGAAACTCTTTGCCCCCCTGTATATAACAGCTTTGATCGTCAGCCTGTTGATCATTGTACTGGTTTCCTGTAAAAAAGAAAATGCTCAACCAGAGCCCGTGGTTATTAAAGGCGCTGATGATATAACCACTGCAATAAATGATTTTCGCAACCTGCTTGGTAATTTAAATACCACGCCGGGCGCCACCAGTGGCCGTCGTGAGATTGACTGGGATGGTGTTCCGGATAGCCTTGTGGGCAAGGCATTACCCGACAATTTTTTTAATCCGACAGGACCGAATGCATCCATTGCACGGCAAAGAGGATTGATATATGCATCAGGGTCAGGCGAGTTCCAGGTAAGTAAAAGCAATTTTGCCAATATCGATCCCGCCTCTGCAGGAGAATTTGCAGCATTCAGCGGGACTAAGACTTTTGCAAATATATCCACCAATGGCTGGCCCATTAGTTTCCAGGTCGCAGGGCAAACAGCTGTTGCTTTTACAAAAGGAGTCGGTATGGTACTTAGTGATGTAGACCTGCCTAATTCCACTTCACTCGAATTTTTTGAAGATAACAAAAGTTTAGGCAAATTTTTTGCACCAGCACATACTGCAACATCCAATTTTTCTTTTCTCGGCGTGTATTTTCCAGGCAATGAACGCATAACAAGAGTGGAAGTGAAGCATGACGGGATCCTGTCTGATGGACAAAAAGATATCTCAGCAGGCGGCCAGCATGATCTTGTAATATTCGATGACTTTATTTACAGCGAACCGCAAAAACATTAAAAAGAAAAGCGGCAATATGAAAAATTCTGAAACCACGTTATCCTATGAAGAGTTTGTGCAGCATATAAAGGGCTGCACACAGAACAAAAGAGAAAGCCAGAAAAAAATATACGGTCATTTTTACCAACATGCAATAGCGATTTGTGACGCTTATGCCGCCACTTATGAAGAAGCTGTAGAAATACTCAACCAGGGGTTTCTGAAAATTTTTAAACAGATGATAAATTATGCTCCCGCCTATATCAGTGAGATATCATTGTTTTTGGATTGGCTGAAAAAGACTATGGCAAATGAGGCTATTGAACATTACGCTAAACAAAATAAGCATCGTTTAATAGAGGGTTTGCCCAATAAGATTTATACTTGTCCTGGATTAATTAAACCAGGTTTGAGAAATTGTTGCTAAAAAAGAATGATTGATGCGTTCAAAAGAAGGATTACCTTGATTATCTTATCTTTTTTAATGAAATTTTCTTAAAGGTCCCCGGAAGCGAAGATTGAATAGCAATTGATGAATGGATTCGATAGTGTTTGAAGGGTTGCTAAATTTATGCCTCCAAATAACCCGCCAATAATATGTTTCAGCGCTTTCAAATGGGGATATTTTTTTTACTTGTTAATTGCTGCGCTTTTGCACAGAAACCTTCTCTTTATTTTGAAAGACTCACTACACAAAATGGTTTGTCCAATAATAAAGTGAATTGCTTTATCCAGGATCAGCGGGGTTTTATGTGGATTGGTACCAATGATGGATTGAACCGTTACGACGGACAATATTTTACAATTTTCCGGAAACAAAATGACAATGGTTTAGGATTATCTGGAAATATCATTACCGATCTGCTGGAAGACCCAAAAGGCATTTTGTGGATTGCCACCGCTGATGGAGGACTGACAAAATATGATTACCGCCAGCCACCTGCTCATCAGTTCACACAATACAAACACCAGGTTTCAAATAATAACTCCATTCCTGATAATATCATCACCTGTTTATTGCTGGATTTAAAAGGTTATTTATGGCTGGGTACAGGAGGCAATTATGTAGTTCGCTTCAACCCGGCGACAGAAAAATTTGAAACACCTGTAAAAGAAGGCACCAAAACCATCCAATCGCTGTGTATGGATAAAAATGGTATTATATGGGTGGGCCGGGCCGGTGGCAGCATTTTAAAAATAAACCCTGATAATCTTTCTTATGAAATGGACAGGCGTTACAATGACCTTTATGCAAAACTGCCTCATGCTACTGTAACGACCATTTTTTCTGACAACGAAAAAAATATTTGGTACGGCTCATGGGATAAGGTTCTGTATCATTATAATTTTTCATCGGACAAAGAAGAAATATTTCAGCAGGAAAAAAAGCCATTCAGTTTCGACAATGATGAAATCCTGAGTATGGCTGAAGATGCGAACGGGATAATTTGGATGGGAGGACGTTATAAAGGGCTTCATATATATGATAAAAAACAACAACGATTTTTAAATTATCAATATGATGGTTCTCTTGAAGGCACGATTGCTGACAATTGCATAAATCGTGTTTATCTTGATCACCACGGAATGATTTGGCTCGGCACGAACAGGGGTATCAGCATTTATCACCCGGCGCAACAATATTTTGAGCAAAGATTTTTGCCTGTCATAAAAGATCAGAACGGAGAAAAAAAAGATGTCATCGTTTATGATTTTTATAAAGACGAACAAGACAATCTTTGGATCGGTACAAGCGAAGGAATTTATATACGTCCGGATAATACTACCGACTTTATTTTCAAACCTGTTTTATATAAAGGTCGCAGGTTAGCAGTGACCAGGTTCTTTAAAGACATTAATGGCAGCTTTTATATAGGCACAAACTATTCTTTGTTTCGTTATGATGTGGAAACCGGTCATGTTTCTCTTTTGCCTAACACCGATAAGGACCCTGTCATGAATGGCATAATTGATTCACGGGTAGTAGCCGTGGTGAGAGATACGATTGAGAATCACCCGGTGTTGCTGGTCTCCCCGTATGGCCATTATCTTGCTTGTTACGACCTGGTGGAGCAGCACTGGGTTTCAAGAATTGACACCGTCAAAAAGATTGTTTCCCGGTTTAATCTGAAAGATAATCTCATCCGCCGTTTTTACAAAAGCAATGAAGGAAATATGTGGCTTGCTACTGCCCGGTTTGGCCTGGGTGAATGGATAAAACATTCTTCACTTCGCGTAAACTATTTATGTAATAATCCTGCTGATGCCTCCACCATCGGTAATGATAATGTATATGATATTACCCAGGACAAGAAGGGAAATTTATGGGTGAGCACATTTGGCGGGGGATTGCATTACTTTGACATGAACACAAAAAAATTTACGCATATTACCGCTACGAACAATCTGCTGGAAGGTTTACAAACCGATCAGCAGGGTAATGTATGGATGATCAGCAACGGAAACTTGCATAAATATGATATAAAACATCAATCTTATTTGTCCTATATGCTTCCTGACCTGGAAAAATCCGGTGGGATCACCGGTTATATTTATAAAGACAACCGTGGTAAAATGTACACGGGTGGTCTCAATTACTTTATAGAATTTGACCCTTCCATGATAAGGGGCGGCATCAGGCAGCCTGCCATCTTTCTGACTGATTTTAAAATTTTCGATACTTCATATAGTGACCTGTTAATGGAAAAAAATATTAAGCTTCGGTACAAACAGAAATATTTTACCCTGGAATTTTCGGCCCCGGTCTTCAGCGCTTCCCGCAATGTTCAATATTCTTATAAACTGGAAGGATGGGACAAAGATTGGGTGGAGATCGGTAATCGAAACTTTGTACAATTCTCGAACCTGCAGGGCGGCAATTATACTTTTAAAGTAAGAGCTACTACACAACCGGGTATTTGGGGGCAGCAATATGCAGCAATGAAAATAGAAGTGGTGCCGCCGTTATGGAAACGTGGATGGTTTTTAGCAACTCTTATTTTTTTATTGGCAGCTTTGGTATATCGTTTCATTTATTCCTTACAGCAAAAATTGAAGACGGAAAAGATCGTCGGTGCATTTGCTACATCCCTATACGGAAAAAATACCATTGAAGATATTTTATGGGATATTGCAAAAAACTGCGTGAACAGGCTGGGGTTTACGGATTGTATCGTTTATGAAAAAGATGAACAAAGAAATGTATTGATTCAAAGAGCAGCTTTTGGCCCCAAAAATCCTGATGGCCGTATTATTTTAAATTCTATTGAAATAGAAATAGGCAAGGGAATAGTTGGTGCAGTGGCGCAAACTGGAAAAGCTGAAATCATTAAGAATACAAAAAAAGATCGCCGTTATATCGTCGATGATGAAGTAAGATTATCAGAAATTACCGTTCCCATTTTTGTGGATGGAAAAGTTTTTGGTATTATAGATTCCGAACATCCAAAAAAGAATTTCTACAACGCTTATGATTTGCGGTTGCTGGAAAAAATCGCTGTTATCTGCGCCGAGCGGATTTTTAAATACCTGACCGAAGAAAAACTGCGCGGCAAAATTGCCCGTGATCTTCATGACAATATGGGCTCGGCATTAAGCAGCATTTCTGTGTATGGGCAAAT
>Ga0105249_10002768_pt1 | contig 15156 bp, 10 predicted proteins | sample KBSS44metaG_FD_81522 | JGI IMG/M metagenome (GOLD analysis project Ga0105249, IMG submission 81522) | Switchgrass rhizosphere microbial communities from Kellogg Biological Station, Michigan, USA - KBS S4-4 metaG | ecosystem: Host-associated > Plants > Roots > Rhizosphere > Soil | place... | reverse complement strand
GCGATTAAGGCGAGCGTCGAAAGCCTTGTACACCTCGCCCATGCCGCCGGCGGCCAGGAACGCTGCGATCTCGTAGCGCCCCAGCGTCTGACCCGGCGTGAGTATCCCGGTCTTGCTCATTGCACGTCCAGGCCGGCGTCAATTCTCTCATCGAACACGGAACAGGTCTGTGGCAAGCGCTCGAACCAACGTGTCATCGCGGCGCCCGGATGCGGCGCGAGGAGATGCGTCCAAGACCACCGAGCGCGTCGAGACAGGCGATGAGCACTCGTTTGCCATCGGCGTACTTGCGCGCGCCAATCGCCTTGATCAAGCGTGTTTCTATTCGACGCCGTGCCTCCCGTGTTTGAGTAACGGCGTCGCGCCCGCGCGCGGAGAGGCGAATCAGTTTGGCCCTCCGATCGTCACCTGGGGCCGATTCCAGTATTCCTAGCGCTTTCATCTCGGCGACGACTTTTGAGGCCGCCTGTTGTGAAACCTCCATTCGCCCCGCCAGCTCGGTGATCGTTCGGTCCTGCGCGATCAGGTGCTGCACCACGTATCCGTGGCTCTGCCGCACGTCCTTGAAGCCGGCGGCAACGAGGTCTTCAGCGACCAGCTCGTTCACTCGCAAGCCGAGAAAGAAGCCCAGATACGGCAGGTCGAGATTGGCGGGGGCCACGCTGGGCTGGTCTAACTTGTCCGCGCGCGCGCGCGCCTTATGCACAACCATGGTTGTGTATAATAACTGGCGGCCGGACAAAGACGAAAGGAGTCGGAGTGACATGTTGATCGAAGAGCTGTTCATGAACGGAACGATGATCATGGGGCCCTCGCGTTCCGACCCGAGTCGAGAGGTCGGCGTTCTGGCACCATCGGTGCTCGCCGGATTTGCCGACCGGCGCGCGACGGAGCTCGAACGGTTCAACTGGATTGCCGGAACGTGGAGCTACGAGAACATCGTCCCGTCAACGCGAGTCAGCCCCGCGTATCGGGACAGCGGTACGCTGCGCTTTGCACTCGATGGTGGCTGGGTCTGCACCGTGGCGGACGGAGGCACGCGCACCCGGTGGATTACGTTCGACCCTCTGAGCGGACGGTGGTTCTACGTGTTGACTGGCACGTCCTTCGGGTTGCTGCGGTCAAGCGGCGGCTGGACCGATGCGGGGATCTCGTTTTCCGGCCCGATGATGATGATTGGGCTCGAGCGCGAGTGGCGGATGACGTGGATAACGATGAGTCTGGACGCATTCAAGTTCGTCAACGAGGAACGCGTGGCAAGCGGAGAGTGGACCTACATCGACGAATGGCGTTTTTCACGCCTCTCGCCTTCGACGTAGTCACTGCCGCGGCGCCTCAGTGCTTGACGGTGGTGAACGTCAGGTCCGTGCGCGCGAGTATTCCATGGCGCATGTGCAGCCCGGTGACATCATCTTCTTCAAGCCGGCTGGCCCTATCAGCTGGTTGAATGTTCTCGGTCAATCGATGCTCACGCGGCGGCTGTCACAATGGAGCCATGTGGCGCTGTGCGTCAGCGGCCCGCTTGTGATCCACGCCACGCCCCGCCACAAGGACCTTCCGTCAATCCGTCGCATGTGGCTGGCTATGACCGACGCACCTGCGGCCGGCGCCCGATCGAATCGCGGCGCCGGTGAAGGCGGCGCGCATCTCGAACTTCTCGAACGTGAGTTCGTCAGCAACGCCACCTTTACCGTGATGCGATTGCAGTCCGCCGCGTCTGACGCGTCGTTCGAACCCCGACTTCAAGAAGCGACGACCTACTGGCTCGCGCAACCATATTCGTTCCTGCCGATCTACCTGGCACAACTCCGGGGTCGCGCCGCCATCTTGCCCGGCCGGAGCTTTTGCTCCTTCCTCGTGCAGCAGGTCTACGCCCGCATGGGGCTCGAGCGTTTCGGAATTCTGGGGAAAGTCGCTGACAGAACGCTGATGCCGGGTGAGTTGTTCAATCTGTTGTCCGGCGATCGCGAGCACTGGCAGCTCGTCGCGTCAGCGTCGCTCGCCGGCAGCGATGCGGAGGAACACCTGACTGTTCAGATTCGGCGAGGGTCTGCTAATCCGTCTGAAGCTCTGCACGGCTACCTCGCACCCCACTTGGCCACGATGGCAACCATTAGAACGGTGGCAGAGGCCCGGATCCTTTCTATCCAGCGAGTACAGACTTTGAATCGGCTGTTCACAGAGATGAACAAGATTCGTGTCCTCGTCGCCTCGGCCGTCGCTCAGCTTCCTGCTGGCGATGCAGCCAAAGTCATCGCACGTGTGCAATCGGAGATCGAACCACTTGTTGACCGTGCCGCGGCAGCGATTGGTACCCACTCGGCACCGAAGGGCGACTTGCTCTTCATGAACTACCGTCCCCTACTTTCAATCGTCATGGCACCGAAAGGTAGCGGAACGGTCGACCTTAGAGATCATTGGATCTCCAATCAGGGCGGTGCCACGCTCCGAGCCCCGGACGAGGATTTCGTCGAGCGCTACATCGCCAGCCAGAACGCCATCGTCTCGGCCATCGAGCTGCATCGATTGGGCGCACTGCGACAACTGGATGCGCGCTGGGAACTGCCGTCGGATATTCCGACGACACTCGCTGCCATTCAGGACGACATCAGCCGCCTCGACGAATGCTCCCTTTCCGACTGGCAGGTGGAGCGGGCGAACGTGCGAGCGCTCTTAGTCAGGATGAAAGCGCTCATAGCCGCCGCCACCTGAGGAGTGAGCAATCTCACTCGGATCTTCCCTACCTGTTCCGGCGTCCTACACGGTAACCATGACTAGATTACGAATCGTTTCCCTGGACGACACTGTCGTGTTTCCCGGCATGCCCATTACGTTGCCCGTCGACGTGGGGCGGGACGACCGGGTCTTGCTGGTACCGCGACACGCCAATACCTACGCGAGCGTCGGTGTGGTGGCTGAAGTATCGGATCGCGTACGTCTGGCCGGCCGTGGGGTTGCGGCGACGCTGACCGCGCTTCACCGCGGAGTTCCGGGCGCGGCATCGACCGATTCCGACGGCGTGCTGCGCGTCGACGTCGAAGCGCGCCCCGACCAGGCGCCCCCGGGCACTCTGACGCACGAGCTGGAGCGTGAATATCGGGCCGTCGTCGACGAGATCCTCGAACTGCGAGGTGACGACGGTCGGATCCGCGCGTTCGTGCGGTCGATTACCGAGGCAGGTGCCCTCGCTGACACGGCCGGTTATTCCCCGGATCTGAACTTCACACAGAAGCGTCAGCTGCTCGAGACGCTCGATGTGGTCGAACGGCTCAAGCTCGCGTTGCAGCTCCAGCGGGAACGGCTCGCCGAGCTCCAGGTGCGCAAACGCATCCACGACGATGTGGAAGATGGCGCGCAGAAGCAACAGCGCGAATACTTCCTCCGTCGCCAAATGGAAGCGATCCGGAAAGAGCTCGGTGAGGAGGACGGCTCGGTCGTCGAGGAGTACCGCAAGAAGGTCGCCGAGGCCGGCATGCCTGACACCGTGCGCGAGCAGGCCGAGCGTGAGCTGGGCCGTCTCGAGCGCATGGGCGAGTCGAACGCCGAATCCGGAGTGATCCGGACGTATCTCGATTGGCTTCTCGCCGTGCCGTGGTCCGCACGCTCCGAGGAACGTCTCGATCCATCGTTCGCGCGCGAGGTCCTCGACGCCGACCACGAGGGCCTCGACGACGTGAAGAAGCGCATCACGGAGTACCTCGCCGTTCGGAAGCTGCGCAGCGAACGAGGCATGACCGAGACACGCCGATCCGGAGTGATCCTCACGCTGATCGGCCCTCCCGGAACGGGCAAGACCTCGATTGGTGAATCAATCGCGCGGGCCACGGGCCGTAAGTTCGTGCGCATGTCGCTCGGCGGCGTGCGTGACGAGGCCGAGATCCGTGGGCATCGGCGCACCTATATTGGCGCGCTGCCGGGTCGACTGGTGCGAGCGTTGCGCGACGCGGGCACGATGAATCCGGTGATCATGCTGGACGAAGTCGACAAGCTCGGGGCCGACTGGCGCGGCGATCCATCAGCCGCGCTCCTGGAAGTGCTCGATCCGGCGCAGAACCACGCGTTCCGGGATCACTACCTCGATGTCGAGCTCGATCTCTCGCAGGTCCTGTTCGTCGCGACGGCGAACGTTGCCGACACGATTCCGGTGGCGTTGTTCGATCGCATGGAAGTGATCCGCTTCGACGGCTACACCACCGAGGAGAAAGTGGCGATCGCGCGACGGCATCTCTGGCCTCGTCAGATCGAGCGGAATGGCCTTCGCGCCGAGGAAGTCGACGTCACCGATGCGATCTTGCGCGCGATCGTGACCGACTACACGCGCGAGGCTGGCGTCCGTCAATTGGAGCGCGAGCTCGGTTCGCTGCTTCGCCGGACGGCCACACGGATTGCGTCTGCCGATCGCCCGGAGTCAGTGACGATCGACATCACCGCGGTCCGCGACGCGCTCGGGCGTCCGAAAGTCTTCCACGAAGCTGTCGAAAGGACGGCGGTGCCTGGCGTGGCCACCGGCCTTGCCGTGACCGGCGTTGGCGGTGATGTCTTGTTCGTCGAAGCCGCCTCGATGCCGGGCAAGAGTGGACTGGTGCTGACCGGACAGCTCGGAGCCGTCATGAAGGAGTCGGCTCGCATCGCGCTGACGTATGTGAAGAGTCACGCGCACGACCTGAACATCGATGACCATGCGCTCGAGGGCCGTGAAGTGCACGTCCATGTGCCGGCAGGTGCCATCCCGAAAGACGGACCGAGCGCCGGCATCACGATGGTGACGGCGATTGCGTCGCTGCTGACTGGCCGGCCGGTGAAGAGCACGATCGGCATGACGGGCGAAGTGACGCTTCAAGGGCGCGTCCTGCCCATCGGCGGCTTGAAACAGAAAGTCCTGGCTGCGCATGCTGCGGGGCTCACCGAAGTCATCGTGCCCGAACGCAACCGGCACGACCTCGACGACGTCCCCTCCGACGTCCGCGACCGCATGCGGTTCCACATCGTCAGCTCGGTCGAGCAAGTGCTGGCCGTGGCACTGGAGCCGATGGAAATCGCGAAAGCGGCGTAGTATATAAGTCGAGGCGGGTCTTTAGACCCGCCTCGATCCCGCTACTCAGCGCAGAAGCTTCATGAACGCGATGATGTCCTGCTGATTCTGCTCCGTCAGGTCGATCGCGGGATCGCCATCGATCATGGGATCCGTCACTATCGCGAAGAACTTCTTGTAGTGCAGCATGACGTCCTCGAGCGTCTTCGCCGAGTTGGCGTGGAAATAGGGCGCCGTGTTCGCCACTCCCCACAACGGCGGAATCTTGAACGCATTCAGGTGCTCGAAGTCCATACTGCCCGTGACCGCGGCACGACCGGGATCGGGAGTGAGGACTCTCTTCGTCGTTCCATCGGACGCACGAAAAATGAATTCCTGTACTGGATTGCCGATGGCATTCAGCTCCGACACAAAAATCGACTGAAAGCGTCCGCCTCGGCGACGCGGCGCCACGGGAATGAACTCGTTCGTCTCGTTCAACATCGGCCCGCTATGGCACACCGCACACGTTCCGCGCTTTGAGTTGCCCTTGCCCAGAGGAACATCCTCGAAGAACTCGCGGCCACGTTTTTCTGATTCCGTGCGCCCCGGAGGAAGCACAGGGGGGCGGCCGTTGACGGCAAAGCTCCAGAGAGTGTGCGAGCTGAAAAACGGTCGGCTTCGTTCGAACTCGGCGATCCGCTCGAGTTCCTTGCCCGTCGGCATTCGCGTTGCCGCGGCGTGACCGAGAATCGCGGATTGCGCCTGCGCATCAAGGCTGGGCTGCCGCCCGTCCCACATCAACACGGGATCGAGCGCCGGCGTGTTCAGCGTGGTAGGAATCCCGCGCCTGAAGACAGCAGTTGTGGCAATTGGGTCGGCAGCAAGCCGGACATTGTCGGCGAGCGGCACTGTGACCAGCACGGTTGCATGCGTCAGCATCCGCTCCGCGCCATTGCCCGCGCCGTCGTCGCTGCCATCGCCCGCAAAGAGCGGATCATGCGGGTCGCGCGCCATTCGTCGCTGGGCATCTTCGGGCGACACCGTGCCGGTTTCACGGCCATGGCACGTGTCACAGGTACGCCCGTTCCCACCAAATGTTTCTTTTTCGAAGAGGCGTTGACCCACCAGCAAGTGAGGCGAGTTGTCGGCGTTTTTCGATTCGCTCTCGGTGCCGGCTGACAACGACGCGCCTGCGGAACCAGCGAAACATGCCAGGAGCGCGATAGCGAGACGGCCCCAGGTCTGAGCGATTGTCGGGATCATGATCTTTCTCCGGATGAGTCAATTCCCAACTCCCAAGAAACCCGGTGCTTTTGGGAGTTGGGAGTTGGGATGTGGGCGTTGATGCGCTTTTAGCGCCCGTTAAAACGACACCCAGACGATGTATGGGTCATCGACGCGGACGACCGACTGCTGGTCGAACTCCTGCTTGTAAAGAGACCGGATGCGCTCGATCCGGCGGAGGCACTCGTCGCGCGTCCCGTAGGGATAGAACAGGATCAGAACGAACGACTGCTCCTTGATGACAAGGCTGCCTTCGCTGCGGAACTGCCCGTCGCCTTTGATGAGCGTCAGGCCGTCCGGAAAGCGAGGCGTCACGTGTTGGTCGACGAACTCGCGAAACTCCACTTCCGTGACCACGCCGTCTGGCCTCGCCGTCCCGAAGTACAGCTCTGAGCGAACGAAGGGCATCGCCCCTGACTTCGCTCCGACTGGAACCGGACGCTGAACGACGGCACGCCCGGGTGGTTGCCGGACGATCTGTTCCTGCGTGGCGTCCGCTGGGCCGGCCGCCACCGTTGTCAGAGCAAGAAGCAGCGCGTTCAGCACGCTGCGTGCGACGTGCAACATGACTCGGTTCTCCTGATGGGCTGTGATCTCCTGTCTCGAATTGACAGGCGTGGACTGCGGTCAAAACAGTCCACCGGGGTCAGACCCCTTCAGAATTTCTTCAGGATCCGAGTTGAGCGAGGAGCCAGGCCCGCGCGAAGTTCCAGTCGCGCTTCAGCGTCGAGAGCGAGACGCCGATCGCCTCGGCGGTCTCGCGTTCGCTGAGACCAGTGAAATACCGGAGCTCGACGACGCGACTGGCTCGCGGATCGATCGATTCGAGGCGCGACAACGCCTCGTCGAGGGCGAGGACGCTCTCCGGGCGTTCGTCGGTGACCACATCGGCGTCGGTGAGCGAAATTGCCAGACCACCGTCGCCGCGCTTCTGTGCATTTCGCGCGCGAGCGTAGTCCACCAGAATGTGTCGCATTTCGCGCGCGACGGCGGCGAAGAAATGGGCGCGACTCTGCCAATCGACCTGATTCCCGCCGAAGAGCCTCAAGTACATCTCGTTGATGAGACCCGTTGTCCTCAGCGTGTGACCAGGTCGCTCCTGTCGCATGTAGTGCGCAGCAATGCGACGGAGCTCCGGATAAACACGTGCGACCAGTTCGTCCCTCGCCGCGGTGTTGCCCTGGCGCAACTCCTCGATCAGCATCGTCATGCGTGTCGCGGCGTCGTCTGACATCGTGAAGCTGAGCCGCTCGCAGGCGGTTGCCAGGCAGTATACGGGACAGCCTTCATTGACGTGAGCGCGAGCCCGCGGTGAAGATCCGAGCAATGAGCCGGACCCCTGACCGGCATCGCCGGCTGCGTGCAATCTTCGACGCAGCGCTTTTGCAGGAGCCATCGATGCGCGCAGCCTTCGTGCATCGCGCCTGCGAGAACGACCCGGAGATCGGTCCCGAAGTGCTGCGGCTCCTGCTCGCCCACGAGGACACCCGCTCCTTTCTCGATCATCCGCCGGAGCTGCTGCGTTCGGCGATCCTCAGCGAAGAGGAATTCACCGGCACATGGCGCTTTCGAGTCAAGCGCCGGTTGGGTGCGGGTGGAATGGGCGTCGTCTATGAAGTGCAAGATCGAATTCGTGACGACGTCGTCGCGCTCAAGACGGTTCGCCAAACGGGCGCGGCCGATCTCTATCGCCTGAAACGAGAGTTCAGAAGCCTGGCTGATGTGGTGCACCAGAACCTCGTGTGCCTGTACGAACTGTTCGTCGAGGACGATCGCAGTTACTTCACGATGGAGATGGTCTCGGGTCTCAGTTTCGTCGATTACGTACGCAATACGAACAGCACCCGGCGATTTCAAGACCGGCTTGTCCCGGCATTCCGGCAACTCGTCGACGGCGTTTCCGCCCTGCATAGCCACGGCAAGCTACATCGAGACATCAAGCCGTCCAACGTGCTGGTCACCGCGGAAGGACGCGTCGTCATTCTCGACTTCGGATTGATCGCCGAGCCCAAACCGGGGGATTCGGGCGAGGCGACGTACGTAAGTGGCGGCACGCCCGCATACATGGCACCCGAAGAAATCGCCGGTGGAAAGCCGTCCGAAGCGGGAGACTGGTACAGCATCGGGGTCACGCTCTATGAAGCGCTGACCGGGACGAGTCCCTTCGCGGGTGCACTCACTGAGCTTCTGTACCGCAAGGTCACGATCGATCCGCCCTCTCCGGCGGAGTTGGTGCCCGATGTCCCCGTCGATCTGAACGCCATCTGCATGGGCCTGCTCCGCCGCGATCCGGAGCGGCGTTTGTCAGGTCCCGCCGCGCTTCGTCAGCTGGCGCGCGAAACAGCCGCGCCGGCCGTGGAGCGCGCGTTGCCGGTAACGCGCAACACGCCATTCGTCGGTCGTGAGAGCCAGCTTGATGTGTTGAAGGAGGCCTTTCAGGTCGTTACCAGCGGGAACGCTGCCGCGGTCTGCGTCTCCGGTCCATCGGGTATCGGCAAGAGCGCACTGGTCCGGCATTTCCTGGCACAGATCACCCGCCTTGACAATGTCGTGGTGCTGTCCGGACGGTGCTACGAGAACGAGTCGGTGCCTTACAAGGCCCTCGACGGTGTAGTCGATGCTCTGAGTCGTCGTCTCGCCTCGATTCCGCAGCAGCACCTCGTCGGCCTGCTGCCGTCGGACGTGGGGCCATTGACCCGGGTGTTCCCCGTGCTGCTGCAGGTGCACGCCATCGCTGCCGCGCAGGAGACACAACGACCCGGGAATGCCGATCCATTTACTCTGCGCCGCCGCGCATTCGACGCATTGCGCGATTTACTCGGGCGCGTGGCCACAAGGCAGCCGCTCGTCGTCTGCATCGACGATCTGCAGTGGGCGGACGCGGACAGCGCCGTTCTGCTCGAAGAGCTGCACCGGCGTCCGAACGCACCCACCATGCTCACGCTGTTGTCCTTCCGGAGCGAGGAAATAGCCAGTAAGGCGTTCCTCCGCACCCTGCTCGAACGAGCGGGTCGGGACAGTTGGTCGGCGGTCTCCCTCGATCCACTTTCGGAAGACGAAGCGGAGACTCTGATCCGTTCTCTGCTTCCTCTCGATTCGATGCTGACCGGCGACGACAGGCGTCGCATGACGACTGAGGCCGGCGGCAGTCCGTTCGTGCTCGAGCAGTTGGCGCGCTACGCGGGCGTCCTCCGACCGGAGCCTCACCACGCCCCGACCTTTGCGGAAATGTTCGCGGCGCGGCTCGATGCGATTCCGGCGGAGGCGCGGCGCTTCCTCGACACGCTGGCGATCTGTGGCCGGCCTATGGAGTCCGATCTTGTCTGCGATGCCGCTGGCGTGGCACGCGAGAGACAATCGCTGATTGCGATGCTGCGCGCCTCGCGTTTCATTCGCAGCAGTGGCTCGTCAGAACGAATCGAGACCTATCACGATCGCATACGGGATGTGCTCGCCGCGGATATCGCGGCCGACGAGGTGCGGCGGACTCACCGCCGCGTGGCGCAGGCGCTCGTCGACAGGCGAAGCGACGACTGCGAGGTCTTGTTCGAGCACTACCGCGGCGCGGGAGACGACGAGAAGGCGTCGATCCAGGCTGGTCGCGCTGGCGAGAAGGCCGGCCGCGCGCTCGCGTTCGATCGCGCGGTGTTCTTTTACCGGCATGCGCTTGCATTGTCTCCGCTCTCGGCAAATGCCCACGCGTGGCGGGAAGCACTCGCGACCGCGTTGGCCAATGCTGGCCGACCCGCCGAGGCCGCCGAGGCGTATCTGCGAGCGGCGGTGGATGCAGAAAACCTTCAGCGCGTCGAGCTCCAGCGGCGCGGCGCCGAACAATTCCTGATCGGGGGACACATCGATCGCGGCCTGGAGCTGATTCGCACCATGCTGGCGACCATGGGCATGGCATTGCCGCGAACCCCTCGTGCGGCCCTGCTGCCGTTGCTGTGGCGGCGCGCACGCCTTCGATGGCGCGGGTTGCACTTCGTATCGAGGGATGTCAACGATATCGACCCCGATACTCTTCTGCGTCTCGATACCTGCTGGTCGGCGACCACGGGGTTGTTGCTCGTCGACATGATCAGCTCGGTCTCCTTCAGTGCCCGTCACTTGCTGATCGCCCTTGATGCCGGCGAACCGTATCGCCTGTCACGAGCTCTGGCGATTGAGTCGGCCGCCAGGGCCGCGTATCCAAGTGGTCGCAAGCTCAGTCGAACCCTCGTCCAGCTGTCGAAAGATCTGGCGGCGCGCGTCGACCACCCGCACGCGATCGGGCTATCACGGCTGGCTGATGGCTTGATGGCGATGGCGCTCGGTCAATGGAAGAAGGCGTTGCTGCTCGCCGAGGAGGCGCTCGCCATCCTGCGTGACCAGTGCGTCGGGGCGACGTGGGAATTGAACGTGGCGCAGAATGTCGTCGTCTGGGCCCTCATGTATCTGGGCGAGCTGGGAGAGCTGTCACGCCGGCTGCCAGCGATCCTGGCTCACGCGCGGAGCAGCGGGAATCTCTACATCGCCACTGAGTTATGTACGCGATGCAACTATTTCTGGCTCGCGGCAGACGACCCCGACGAAGGTGAACGGGTCACGATCGAGAGCATCGGGCGATGGTCTCATAAAGGGTTTCACCGTCAGCACTACAGCGCGATGCTGGCCCGCATACAGACCGCCCTCTATCGTGGCGATGCCGACGCGGCATGGGGCCTGCTGAGCGAACTGGAACTCATACTTCGCCGGTCGTATCTGCGGCGCGTGCAGGTCATGCGGATCGAATCCCTCTATCTGCGAGCGCGCAGTGCGCTGGCCATGGCGGCTGCGCACGGACACGAGCGACGATTTCTACCTGTTGCCCGCGATGGTGCCCGGCGCATCGCCAACGAGCGCATGCCATGGTCCGACCCCATCGCTCTGCTCGTGAAAGCCGGCATCGCGCACCTCGAGAAGGAGCCGGCTCTCGCCATCCGATGCCTGGAGGATGCGATCGATCGATTCGATCGCGCTGACATGAAGCTGTACGCCGCGGTCGCGAGACGCCGCATCGGCGCACTCCGGGAGGACGACCGCGGACGCGAGACGGGGCGGGAGGCCGACGCATGGATGGCCGCGCAGAACATCAGGAACCCCGCCGCGATGACCCGCATGCTCGCTCCAGGGTTCGAGCGCGCGATGTGACCGCTCGCGATCGAAACGTGACGCGGCGGCTGCCGCCTTCGCACTTCGTGCTTCGGCGAGCCCGCCCTAGCTTTAGCGGCGGGAAGCCCCTCTCTCTACGTTGTCTTCAGCCGATACGCCACCATCCTTGCCATGCGCCATCGGCCTGGTTCCGGTCCCAGGCAGCCGTGAAGATCTGGTCGTTGCGGGCCGCGAATATGTCCAGCTTGTCGGGATCACGGGACACGGCCGCGACCGCTGACGTCGGGTACGCCACCAGATCCTTGATGCGCCACCAGCCTTGCCAAGCGCTGTTCTGGACTCCCTGCGCCCACGCGGCGGTGTAGACACCGCCATCGTTGCGAATCACAAACACATCCAGCTTATCCGGGTGTCGTGACACAGCCGTCACCGGTACGCCGGGCGTGGTGTGACCGTTGGCAACTGACCACCATCCGCGCCAAGCGCTGTTTGCGATACCTTGCTCCCAGGCTGCTGTAAGAATCGCACCGTCGGTGCGAACCGCGACGACGTCCAGCTTGTCCGGGTGCCGAGAGACCGCGGCCACATACGATCCCGGCACGGATTCCAGGTCCTTGATACGCCACCAGCCGCGCCAGGCGCCGCGCGCGACGCCATGTTCCCACGCAGCCGTGTAGACGCCGCCGTCCTTCCCTACCATGAAGACGTCCAGCTTGTTTGCCGCGCGTGATACAACGGTGATCCATCCACCCGGGACCGTGACGCCATCAGCGATCTGCCACCATCCTCGCCATGCCCCGTCGTCGACATCCTGCTCCCACGCTGCCGTCATGACGGCGCCATCGTTCCGCACGGAGAAGACGTCCAGTTTCTCTGAGTCGCGCGCCACGATCGACACTGGCGCGTTCGCCTTGGCGACGAAATCTTTGATTTGCCACCAGCCTCCCCACAGGCCGTAGTTGTACTGCTCGTTCCATCCGCCGGTGTGGATCGTCCCGACGGCATGCGTCGAGACGATGTCGAGACGAGTGGAGGAACGGGACGCCACAGCCACGGGGCGCGTGGCTCCCAAATCCGACAGCACCGGCCGCCACCTGTCCCAGTTCTTGACGTAACGATTGGGCGTCCATCTCGCAATCCAGATTCTGCCCGTGTTGTCCGTGGCCACCAGGTCGAGGAGATTGGCGCCTCGTGAGACGACGCTGCCGGGACCGATCGACTTTGCTGCAAATTTGGGCGTGACCGGATTGCGTATGATGTCGTCGCTCTTCGGGGCGCCGCGCGCGACGACTTTCCAGGCCGTGCCGGCGAGCACCTCGTAGTCGCTGAAGGCGACGGGGATCGTGACGAACCCATTCGCCTGATCGCGCTTGTCACTGACCGCGAAGTGAAGGTGGAAGTTGTTGACGGGCGTCCCCGTATCGCCGCTCTGGCCGATCTCCTGGCCCTGAGTAACCAAATCATCCTTGGCGACGGGCACTGAGTTCTGCTTCAGGTGAATATAGGAGGCGTACTCGTTTTCCGCTTGTTTGACGTCGACGTGGTTGGCGTACTCACTCTCTCCGGACGGAGCACTTTCCCGAACGACTTCGACCTCGCCAGGCGCCGCAGCGTAAATCGGTACGCCATTGGTACCCCCCTCATGCCTGGTGAGGTCCCAGCAGAACTCCGCCAACCCATTGTGTGATCCCTCGCCGTCCCACGCCTGTCCAGTGACCCACACTTCTCCCGGCTTGAACGGCAGGTCCATCGGTTGCTGCCGTGTCTGCAGCGGAATGAGCGCAGCATCCGCCGCGTTGTCTCCATTCGCGGAGGTGCTTATCATTTTCGTCAAGCCGTGGAGAGTCACTGGCCGCGTCAGCTTCGGGTGAGTCGCACCAGGCGAGAGCGGATATGCAGCCAGGAGTCCTGTTTCCGAACCGGTGAGCCCCTTTGATGACGCAGCGAGCGTGGCGATCTCTTCAGCAGTCAAAGCACGCGTGTAGATCGCCACGTCTGCGAGCAGTCCGTAGAATTGCGCATTGCGCTGGTTGATCGTTTGCCCCGTGGTCCGCTTGCCAAAGCGGAGCGTGCCAGAAGGCCACCCTGGGGCGCCGTGTTTGACAGCGACTAGTCCCATCCACTTCGCATTGAGGTACAGGTTGAAGTAGCGAGCGTCGACATCGTCCTTCGACACAACCGTGAGGTGATACCAGCGGTTCGGCTCCAGGTTCGCCGCTTTGATTGCAGTCGAATGATCAGCAACCGCGAAGTACATCTGCGGCAAGGACGGCAGTGACGACTTCTCCGGGGCCAGGGAATACGTCCCCTGCCCAAGCGCGAACGTGCCGGTTCCGTTCTCGGCGACACACGGACCCTCATAGCCTTTTGGGTACTGAGGCATGTAGCGAAGGGTGATCGTGTGGTCGCCGTTGAAAAACTCGGAAAAGGCAAGGTCGGTGTCGACGTATCCCGTCCACGAGAATGCCACGGCCATAGAGCCTCCTTTGCCGTTTGTGTTGCACGGCCAAGCCGGAGTGCCGCGAGAGGGGATTGCGAAGAAGATTACTTCTCCTCATTTCGCTGTCGACTCTCTTTTTGGCGTCAGTCAAATTGGAGACGGCCGAGCTTGAGGATAATGACGACATGTCCTCCTTCGAACCCTTCATCCCTGCAAGCGCAACCCTGCGCGAACTGACGATCGTGGCGCAGCACGGCGAGTTGAAATATCCCGAGGGCACGGCGTGCGCGGAAGTCCTCAAGGCGGGCGCGTCGGAGGAGTCGAGAGCGGCCGCTGCCGAGGGAACCCATTTCACGGGTCATGCCGACGAGGCGACCGCCGGCGGCAAGACGATCATCGCCGGATTCTGATTCGGGTTCCTCTTATACGGCGTCCAGCAGGTCTTCAAGACCTGGAGGGAGTACCCCACCAAGGTGTTCGGGGCGCCCTTCGACGCGGCGTCCATCTCGATCGAGAACGACCCTGCTCTGCTCGGCGTCGGGTACATCATCGGTCCGCGTATCGCGTCGCTCATGGCGGGCGGCGGTGTGTCGTATCTGGTCCTCATCCCGGCCATCAAGTATTTCGGCAGCGGGCTGGCCGCTCCTATCGCGCCCGAAGCGGCACGCCTCATCAAGGAGATGAGCGTCGAGGACATCCAGGGCGCCTACGTGCTGTACATCGCGGCGGGTGCGGTCGCTGCTGGCGGAATCATCGGCCTCGTCCGATCGCTGCCGCTCATCGTGAAAGGGCTGCGTGGAGGCCTCGGCGATCTGAGAGCCACGAGCAGGACCGCGGCCGCGGCGCTGCGCACAGATCGAGATCTATCGATGAAGGTGGTCGTTGGCGGAAGCGTGCTGCTGATGCTGGCCATCATGATCGCACCGCAACTGAATCTCCGGGGCAACCTGCTCGGGGCGGTGATGATCGTCGCCTTCGGCTTCCTCTTCGTCACCGTTTCGTCGCGCTTGACCGGCGAGATCGGCTCATCATCGAATCCGATTTCGGGCATGACCGTGGCGACGCTTCTGCTGACGTGCCTGGTCTTCCTCACGATCGGCTGGACGTCGCCAGCGTATTTCGTGACTGCACTCTCAATTGGTGGCATCGTCTGCATCGCGTCGTCCAATGGCGGCACCACCTCACAGGATCTGAAGACCGGGTTTCTGGTGGGTGCCACGCCGAGTCATCAGCAGATTGCCATCCTGATCGGATCTCTCACGTCAGCGCTCGTGCTCGGCCCCATTCT
>Ga0105249_10002767_pt1 | contig 15162 bp, 14 predicted proteins | sample KBSS44metaG_FD_81522 | JGI IMG/M metagenome (GOLD analysis project Ga0105249, IMG submission 81522) | Switchgrass rhizosphere microbial communities from Kellogg Biological Station, Michigan, USA - KBS S4-4 metaG | ecosystem: Host-associated > Plants > Roots > Rhizosphere > Soil | place... | reverse complement strand
TGAATGTTGACCTTCAGGACATTGTCCTTAAAATCACCCTGCTTACCCAACGACTTCAGTACACCGTCGTAATCGGCGGGCACGGTTTGGCCGACACCCAATCCCCCGACCAGCATCACCAAAGGGATAAAACGCATAGCGCCCATGATTCGACTCTACTCCTCTCTTATAGATCCCTGAGCGGAAATGCTGTTACGAAAGCGGTAATATGCCGCCGGGAGCAGCACCATGTTCAGTGCAGTCGAAGTCAGCCAGCCGCAGAAAATCACGATCGCCATGGGAGCCTGAATTTCGCTTCCGGGCTTGCCCATGCCCATCGCGATCGGCACGAGTGCTAAACCCGCCGCGAGCGCCGTCATCAGAATGGGCGCCAGCCGCTCGGATGCTCCGTCCATAACGGCTTGCCGGAAATCTGGCGCCCCGTGTTCGCGAAGATGGCGAACGTGAGAAATCAGCATGATGCCGTTGCGCGTCGCGATTCCGAATAGCGTAATGAACCCGACGATCGATGCAAGGGAAAGCACGCCGCCGGCGAGGAAGACCCCGGCAACACCTCCCACCAAGGCTAATGGCAGGTTCAGCATGATGATCAGCGCCTCCTTGTACGATGCAAACGCAATGCCGAGAATGAGGAAGATTCCCACGATCACGCCGATCCCCAGCAACAGCAACCGCTGGTAAGCACGCTCGGCACTCTCGAACTGCCCGCCGTACTCGATCCGGTAACCCTGCGGTAACTTCACAGCCTGAGCCACGCGCTGCTGGATCTCTTGCACCGTACCGCGCAGATCCCTGCCGGCCACGTTGGCTTGCACCACGATTCTGCGCTGCACTCCCTCGCGCATGATGAAGTTCGGGCTCCGGTCTTCCTGAATCGTGGCGACGCTCGATAGCGGCACGCGCGGCCCAGAAGGCGTATCGAGAAGCATTCCGCGAATACCCGCCAGCGTATCCTCTCCATCGCCCGACCTGCGAACATCTTCATATTTGGCAACCAGCGGGAAGCTGACCTGCCCGTCCAGAATCCGCCCCACCTCGCTACCGACCAATACGGTCTCGATTCGCTGGGTCACCTCTCCAGCGGGCAGGCCGTAGCGCGCGGCCAATGCGGGGTCCGCACGAATCCGCAGCGTGGGGATATCGGTTTGCTGCTCCAACGATAGGTCGACGACACCGGGCACGCCTGCCATTTCGGCCTGAACCTGCTTTGCCAACAATCGCAATTCGCGCAGATCGTCGCCGAAAATCTTCACGGCGATATTCGCGAGAGTTCCCGAGAGCATGTGATCGATCCGGTGCGAGATGGGCTGCCCCACGCTGACGTTGGTTCCCGGCAGCACGCTTACTTTGTCCCGGATCTCGCGCAGGACCTCGTCCTTCGGCCGGTTCGCCATCTGCAGATCCACGTCGATTTCCGCCGATTCCACGCTCTGGACATGCTCATCGAGCTCAGCCCGTCCGGTTCGGCGGCCCGTCGACCGCACCTCCGGCACCGTGAGAAGAATCTTTTCCAAAGCCGTGCCGAGCTGATTCGATTCCGCCAGGCTGGTTCCAGGAATCGTGACGGCGCCAACCGTCAGACTGCCCTCGTTGAACTCCGGCAGGAATGACCTCCCCATGCGCGAAACACCCACACCGGCGGCGATAAGCAGCAGCGCCGAAGCTCCCAGTACAACCCACGGATGATCGAGCGAAAACGAAAGTGAAGGACGATACATCCGCTTCAGTACACGGATCAGCCAGGGTTCATGCCCCCTCAAAATCGATTTTGCCCGTGGCAGAAGGATCGAGCATAGGGCCGGTGTAACCGTCAGAGCCACCACCAGCGACGCCACCAACGCGATGATGTAGGCGAATCCGATAGGCCACAGCAGCCGCCCCTCGACGCTCTCCAGCGCGAACAACGGTAGAAACACCAGAATCACGATGAGAGTTGCAAACACCACCGATCCGCGAATCTCACGGCTGGCTCGATACACAACCTCAATTGGGCCTAGCCTTTCTGCTTCAGGCAAAAGGCTGTTCTCCCGCATGCGCCGCACCACGTTTTCCACGTCGATAATGGCGTCGTCCACAAGCTCTCCCATGGCGATCGCCAATCCGCCGAGGCTCATCGTGTTGAGCGTGAATCCCAGAAACTTGATACCCAACACTGCGGCGACCAGTGAAATCGGCAGCGCGATCAGCGTGATGAGCGACGCCCGCAAATTCGCCAGAAAAACAAGCACGACCAGCACCACCAGCAGCGAACCGTCGCGCAGCGCGCCAATCAGATTATCGAGCGCACGCTGAATAAAGTCCGCCTGCCGGAACACATGTTTGTCAATCACCATGCCTTCGGGAAGCGTTCGCTGGATGTCATCGAGCGTCATATCCAGGACCCGGGTCAATTCCAAAGTGTTTGCGCCCGGCTGCTTCTGGATGCCCAGGATCACCGCTGGCGAACCTTTATGCGATCCTTCCCCGCGCTTCAATGCCGCGCCGATTTGCACGCGCGCCACGTTGCGCACCAGAATCGGCTTTGCTCCGCGTGCTTCGATCACGATGTTGCCGATCTCATCCTCATTCGAAACGCGTCCGACTCCCTGGATGAGATATTCCTGTCCTCCCGTGACGCGAAAGCCTGCCGACGAGTTTTTATTGCCACGGCGGAGCGCCTCCTCCACTTGTCCCAGCGTCACGTTGTATTCCCGCAATTCCACGGGATCCACCAGCACCTGATACTGCTTCTGGCCGCCCCCGGTTGCGATCACCTGTGAAACGCCAGGAACCGCGAGTAGCCGCCGCCGCACGGCGTTATCAGCCACCGTACGCAGATCGAGTGGCGAGTGCCGGTCCGATTCGAGCGCGACGAACATGATCTCGCCCATGATCGACGAGACCGGCGCCAGGAATGGCTGCTCCACTTCCGGCGGCAGACTGGCGCCTACCAGCGTCAGTTTCTCCGTAACGATTTGGCGGGCTCTCTGGATGTCCTGGCCCCAGTCAAACTCGGCCCAGATCACCGCCAACCCTACGGCGGTCGCCGACCGGACCCGTCGCACACCCGACGCGCCGTTGAGCGAGGCCTCGATGGGAAACGTCACCAGCGATTCCATTTCCGTCGGAGCCATTCCGTGTCCTTCCACCAGGATCGTGACCGTGGGCGCACTCAAATCCGGCAGGACGTCCAAGGGTATATCTCGCAATGCGAATCCGCCCCAGACCAGGAACGCAGCCGCCAGCGCGATCACGATCACGCGATAACGGAGAGACCAGCCAATCAATTTGTCGATCATCTTCGTGCCCTTAGTGAACGTGCCCGTGCGCGGGAACCGCACTGGACATGGTGGACAGTCGAATCAAGTACGCGCCTTTGGTGACCACCCTATCGCCCACATTGACGCCTTCGAGCACCTGCACGAGCCCGTGATTGCGGATACCGAGCTTCACCGGCCTCCGCAGAAACGTCTCACCGCCGCGCTGTACGAAGACCACGGGACGCCCGGCGTCATCAATGATCGCGGCCTCCGGAACGACTGGCGACTTACCCATGGGCGTCAGGAACAGGCGCAAGAAGACGGTCTGGTTGATCGCCAGGCGATGGTCGCGGTTGTCGCTTTCGTAGGTCACTGGAACCGTTCTGGTTTCCGCATCCACCAAGCGCCCGACCGCTACCAGGCGTCCCGCCGGGCGAATCTCACCGTCCGGCATTTCGACCTCCGCGCCGGAAAGCTGGCGAAGTTTCGAGAACTCCGATTCCGGCACCACGCCGCTGACGAATATCGAATTAATATCGACGATGCGGAACAGACTCTTTCCGACTTCCGTATTCGATCCGCTGATGGCGGTCGATTCGGCAAGTATCCCGCTGATGGGCGCGCGGACCACGAAGCGTTTGACGCCGGAGTCCTTGCCGTCGCCGGAACGTGTCGCATCGAATTGCGCGAGTCTCGTTTGCGCCGCCTGCAAACGGGCTTGGGCCGTAGCTTCAATCGTGCGAGCCTCCTCGGCCCTGCGTGCGGGAACGGCTCCCGCGGCCAAAAGACGCTCCGCCCGGGCGCGATCGCGTTGGGCTTGTTCCAAACTGACCTTGGCCTCGGTTTCCGCGAGTTGCAGACTGGCCGTGTCTGTCGTGGCCCCCGCGGGCGGAACTATGTTAGCCAGCTCCGTCCCGATCTCGATCGTCGTACCGACCGAGAACATCTTTTCCACGACCACTCGCCCCGCGGCCGGCGCGGTCACCACTGCCTCGCCGCCCGTTCGCGGCAGCGTTTCCGCAGCCACGCGGATGGTATCGCGCATGCTCTGCTCCGCCGTCAGCTCGGTGCCGAAGTCAAGAGCCCACTGTTGTTCTTTCGAGAACGCGATGGTCTCCTCCTTCGCTTCCGCCGGCCTTTCAGCGGATGCCGCGTTGAGAGCTACTCGCACCGTTCCCACGTCGAAGGTTTCGTTCAGATCCTTGCCATGAACCACGATGCTCATGTCAGTCTCGCCCGTCGTCTCGGGTTCTACGTTAGCCCCGAAAATTCCGGGATGCGTCGATGGATCGCAGGGGAAAGCCTGCTCGCCCAGATGCACTTCGCACGCCGCATCCTTGACGGCTTTGAAATCCGTGAGCCGCGTCAGATGAATAGCGAAGCGTTCTTTCTGGCCGCGCACCAGGGCCGGATATTCCAGATACAGTTCGCCGCCACGGGTCCATACTGTCGCCTTGAGCGGCTCGGCTCCTTCGGCTTTCGGAGCGGGCGACTCAGACTTCGGTTTTTGCGAACATGCGGCTAGGAATCCAGCGGCCACGATAACGTAAATCTTTCTCACGGGCGACCTCCTGTGTTGGTTGTCAATTCTGCACCCACCACTCGCTCCAGTTCGATGAATGCCTCGCGAACGCCAGCCTGCAAGTCCAGCAATCGCAGGCTAGCCAGCCGGTTGACGCGTAGCGAATCCAGCAGCTCAAGAATGCCCACTTCACCTTCCTCATACGCGACGCGCGTGATGCGCGTCAGTTCCACTCCGGCTGATTCGATCTCGCGTTGATACGCGGCGAGGGCTTCCCGCCGGAGAGTCAATACCTCGAGCGCCCCTTGGATTTCGGTCTGAATCTGCCGGACCAGGACGGCCGCCCGTGCGGTGGCTTGATCTTGTTCAGCTTGATATCTCGCGACTTCGTAGCGCCCGTTATTGAACAGTGGTAACGGGACGCTCACGCTGAAGACGACGCCTGTGCGCGCGACGCCGGGAATTACGTCGGCACGCTTCACCCCGGCTGACACCTGAGGGTCGGGAATCCGGAGGCGCCTCGCCGCTTGCTCTTCAAGCTTGTAGCGGGTGAGAGCCTTCTGCTCGGCTCGATAGTCCGCTCTGGAATCGACGGCGCGAGACTTCAGCTCTTCCAAACCCGGCGGATCCAAGAGAACGGAGAGCGTGCCTTGCACTCCTCGCACCTGCGTGCCTTCGGGCAAGAATCCGGCGATCCTGGCCGCCCCGGCCGCGATGAGCGCATTTGCCGCCACCACGTCGGTCCGCAGCTCCGCCATTTCGCGCTCGGCGCGTACTCGGTCGTAGTGAGATCCCTCACCCTCGTCCTCGCGGCGGCGAAGAATGCGGATAAGCTGTTCGGTTTCGCCAATGCTTGCGGAAAGCAGGCGCGCCCGATCTTGCGCCGCAACCATTCGATAGAAGGCAATGCGCAGGTCGCTCCGAAGCGACCACAGTACGGCTTCGCTGCTGGCGCCGGCCACCGATACCGCCGCAGTGCCCGCGTCACGCAGATAGCGGACCCGTCCGTTGAGCGGCAGCGTTTGGGAGGCTTCGAAAAACTCGTTATAACCCGCGCCTTCTCGCGAATAAGAGGCGGACGGGTTCGAATAGACGGTTCGTATTTTCGCTTCCGCCTCACTGAGGGCCACGCGCGCGCGCAACTCCTTCGCCTGCGGGCTGAGCGTGAGGAAGCGCTCGACCACCTGCGCCTCAGACCATTCCTGTTGCTGCGTTTGTCCAAAACAGATCGCGGATATCGCGACCAGAAAATACCTCGGACGAAATAGCATGAATCAGACCTATTCCTTTCCACAAGCTACGACTGAGCACACGTAGACCGTGCGCCTGGGTGGAAGGACTAGGCGGGAGGGGCTCGGGGGATCTTCGGACTGGATTCCGGTGGATCGTGCCCGCGATGCTGCGGGACTAGGATCGCTGCGGATGCACGCGACGGAGCCGGTAGGGCGATGCGCGCCGCCAGGTCGGCACCCGTGTGCAGCACCACGTTTGCGGACGTCGCGGCGCTCCACAGGACATCGATCTCATCATCCTCAGCGGGTGAATAAACAGTGACGCCAGGACTGTGGCCGAGTGGTGTCGCGTGCTCATGCAAATGTACCGGCACGGACATGGCCTCGTGTTCGAAGTCTTCACCTGGGTGAATATGGTCAAATGGCGCCTGCAGGAAGCCCCACAGGAGCGTAGCCACACCGAGAGTGACGCCTATTCGCACAGCCTCACTTAAGGTACCACTCCGCACTGAAATGGGTCCTTAGCCCCTCAAAAGCCCGCGATAGGGTAAATTCACCGATAGACACATATGCGAGCGCGTAAGTTCTGGGTATCGGGGCGGGTGCAGGGCGTGGGCTACCGTCAGTTCGCCGCCCGCGTCGCCCGGGAATTAGGCCTTAAGGGGTGGGTTCGCAATTTGCCGGATGGGCGCGTGGAAGCGTTCGCTGTGGGGCCAGCCCGTCTTCTGGAGGATTTCGAAGGGCGGCTCCGTCAAGGCCCGCCCGCCGGAGAGGTGCGCGGCGTCGAAGTGGAAGATATCACGAAGGCCACGAATACCGATGTTAGAATTGAAGGGTTTGACATCCGCTAATACGTCCGCCCAACCAGCCCCCGGCATGAATCAACTGAAGAGCCTGATCCGCGAGATCCCGGATTATCCCAAGCCCGGCATACGTTTCTACGACATCACCACGCTGCTGAAACACCCGAGCGGCTTGCGCGCGGTGATCGATGCGCTGCGCGCCCATTTCGCCGGACACGGCATCGACCGGGTGGTGGGAATCGAAGCGCGCGGATTCATTTTCGCGCCTGCGGTTGCCTACGCCCTGAGCGCCGGCTTCGTGCCGATGCGCAAACCCAAGAAGCTTCCGGCGCCTGTGGAGCGCGTCGAGTATGCGTTGGAATATGGGACCGACTCGGTGGAAGTTCACAAGGACGGAATCGAGCCCGGCCACAACGTTCTGATCGTCGACGATGTTCTGGCTACCGGCGGAACTGCGGCAGCCGCAGCCAAACTCGTGGAGAAACTCGGCGGCAAAGTGGCCGGATTGAGCTTCGTCATCGAGCTGGATGGACTCAAGGGCCGCGAAAAGCTTCCCGGCTACGACGTGCAAACGCTCCTGCATTACTAGGCTCAAATTCAATGCCGAGCCGGCGAGCGACCATCAAATCTCTCGCGAAGATCAATCTCGATCTGCGGGTGCTGCACCAGCGGCCCGATGGTTTCCACGAATTGCGGACGGTCTTCCAGACCATCTCGCTGGCCGATACCATCGACATCGAATACGAACCGGCGCGGCGCACCAGCATTTCGATCGAGGATCCGCTGGCGATTCCCGGTAATCTGGTGGTGCGGGCCGCCCAAGCCGTGCTCGACACGCTCAAGATCCACGGACGAGTGCATTTTCGCCTGCGGAAACAAATCCCTATGGGGGGCGGACTGGGAGGCGGATCTTCCAACGCTGCTTCGGTTTTGCTGGCCCTTCCTGTACTTATAGGACGACCTCTGGCCGCGCAGCAAGTCGCGGCCGAGCTGGGCAGCGACGTTCCCTTCTTTCTGACCGGGGGGGCCGCCGTGGGCATCGGCACGGGCACCGAAGTCTATGAAATACCAGACGTAAAACCCGAGCCCCTGCTGGTCATCTCCACCGGGCTACATGTTGCCACCGCAGCCGCATATCAAGCCCTGGGACGCGGTTTGACTGCGAGCGATTCGTCTAGTAAAATTAATGAGTTCCAAGCCTTTGTTCGAGTGTTGGCGAGTAAGCACTCAGCAGGGGCGGCGAGGTCGTTCAGCGCGAACGATTTCGAGGCGGTCGTTTTTCGCGAGTTTCCCCAGCTCCAGAATATCGTGCGAAAGCTGTCGCAGTTAGGCACGAGTCGGGGGCGGCCGAGCGTGAGGATGACCGGAAGCGGCTCGGCGATCTTCGCAGTATTTGGATCCCGTCCGGAACGGGATCGCGCAGAGGCACTGTTGAAGGGAGATCGGGTGTTCGGGAGATACCTGGTTATGCCAGGAGCGCTGGTAAGCCGCGGGAGTTATCAAAGGCTCTGGCGGCGGCAGTTACGCCAGCATATGGGGGCTGATCAAAGCTTATGGCCGCCGCAAAGCCGGTACGCAAAATGAGGTTCAACCACTTCAAGGTCTTCTCGGGCAACGCCAATCCCGTACTGGCGAAAGAGATCTGCTATGAACTCGGCTGCCAGCTCGCGGTGGCGAACGTAAAGCAATTCTCGGACGGCGAAGTGCACCTGCAGATCCAGGAAAACGTGCGCGGAGCGGATGTTTTCGTGGTCCAGCCCACGTGCCGCCCGGTGGACACGAACCTGATGGAGCTGCTGCTGATGATGGATGCGCTGAAGCGCGCTTCGGCGGAACGCATCACGGCAGTGCTACCCTACTATGGGTATGCCCGGCAGGACCGCAAGGACCGGCCTCGAATGCCAATTTCGGCCCGTCTGGTGGCGAGCCTAATCGAGCGGGCCGGCGCCGATCGTGTTCTCGCGCTGGACCTGCACGCGGCTCAGATTCAAGGTTTCTTCGACGGCCCGGTGGATCATTTGTTCGCGGCTCCGGTGATGGTGGATTATTTCAGCGAACTGGGCGGCGAGGGATTGACCGTGGTTTCGCCGGATGCGGGCGGCGTGGAACGTGCCCGGGCGTTCGCCAAGCGTATGGAATCGCCTTTGGCGATCATCGATAAGCGGCGGACGGATGTGAATGTAGCCGAGGTGATGCACATCATCGGCGATGTGTCCGGCCAGCATTGCCTGATTGTGGACGATTTGATCGACACGGCCGGGACGCTGGTGAAGGCGACGGAAGCATTGCTCGAGCAAGGCGCCAGAAGCGTCCGGGCTTGCGCGACGCACGCGGTGCTTTCGGGGCCGGCTGTGGACAGGATTGAGAGTTCGGAGATTACAGAAGTAGTGGTGACCAATTCCATCCCGTTGTGCGGGCAGGCGGACAATTGCAACCGCATCAAGCAGCTTTCGGTTGCGCCGCTGCTCGCCAAAGCCATTCAGTCGATCCACGAGGATGGATCGGTCAGCACGTTATTTGTATAGAGAGAAGAGAGAGTATGGCAAACGAAATTACCATCGCGGCCGAGCCGCGCAGTACACGCGGTAAGAATGAGGCGAGGCGGCTGCGCGCGGCTGGCTCGGCGCCGGCCGTGGTTTATGGAACCGGCAAGGACGCTGTTGCGGTGGCCGTCAATCCTAAAGAAATGGTCCGGATCCTGCGCAGCAAGACCGGTCACAACACCATTTTTCACCTGGCGATCAAGGACGGCGAAAACACACCCGTCATGATCGTGGATTGGCAGCGCGATCCGGTCAAGGACACGATCCTGCACATCGACATGAAGCGGATCGACCTCACTGTGCGGCTGATGGTGAAGGTTCCCGTGCACACCGTGGGCGAGCCGGAAGGCGTGAAGCTCCAGGGCGGATTGCACGAAGTGATTACCCGCGAAATCGAAGTCGAGTGTCTGCCGAACGAGATTCCCGATGAGCTGACCATCGACGTATCCAAGCTGACCATGGGCCAGGCCGTACGTGCGAGCGACGTGCCGCTGCCGGGGTCGGTTCGCTTGGTGAGCCCTCCGGAAGCCGTGATCTCGCACATCGTCGCGATGAAGGCGGAAGAAGTGGCTGCGCCGGTTGCAGGCGCGGAAGTGGCTCCGGCGGCTGTGGCCGAACCGGAAGTCATCAAGAAGGGTAAGAAGGAAGAGGAAGAAGAAGCCGCCGACGACAAGAAGAAGAAGAAATAAGCAGCGGTCTGCCGGAGCATGCCGGACGAGATCGAGTTTCTGGTTGTTGGCCTTGGGAATCCGGGCGAGGAATACGAAAACACTCCGCATAACCTGGGCTTCATGGTTATCGACCGGCTGGCGGAATCGCACGCGATTCGAGTGAGCCGGAAAGAAAATACCTCGTTCGTGGGGTTAGGCGCAGTTGGCGGAAAACGGCTGGCACTAGCCAAGCCGCAGACGTATATGAATCTGAGCGGTCCAGCGGTAAAAGGGCTGCTCGAGCGGTACGAATTGAAACCCGACCGCTTGATTGTGGTGTATGACGAGCTCGATTTGCCTTGGGCCACGCTCCGGATCCGCGTAAAGGGTTCGGCGGCGGGACACAATGGAGTGAAGAGCTTGATTGGCAGTTTGGGAACCAACGAGTTTACACGGGTTCGTCTGGGGATCGACTCAGGAAGCCCGGTCAAGGGAGCGCAAGCTGTGCTCGGGCAGTTTAAGCGGGCACAGAAACAAGACGTGGAGGAGACGGTGGGCCGCGCAGCGGACGCCGTTGAGTTCATAATCGCCGAGGGCGCCGCACAGGCCATGACGAAATATAATCGTCGCGCTCAAGGCTTAAAAACAGAGGAAGAATGAGAGTCTACGAGGAGTTGTTCATCGTTAAGCCGGACGCGCCGGAAGAGGAAGTGGACGCGTATATCGGCCAGCTCAAAGAGCTGATCACCAACGGAAAAGGCACCGTCGATAAAGCCGACAAGTGGGGCACCCGCAAGCTGGCGTATCGCGTGCAGAAATACAACGAGGGCGTGTACGTGCTGATCCAATTCAGCTCCTCGCCCGAGCTGGTCAAGGAAATCGAGCGCCGCATGCGCGTGACGGACATGGTGATCAAGTTCATCACCGTCCGCATCGACGAAAAGACCAAGAAGATCGAGAAGCGGAAGAAGCAGCGCGACAAGCGCGCCGCCCGCAAGCCTCCACCGCCGCCCATGGCGTCACCTATGCAGCCGGCCGCCGCCCCAGCGATGCCGGCTCCCGCAGCACCAGCCGCGGCAGCACCCGGATTGCCGGAAGCAGGCGCGACCGTTGCCGCTGGGGAGAATAAGGAATCGTAAGAGGACAATATGGCGGAACAAAGAGGCGGAAGACCCATCAGCGGTTCATCGAGACCCACCGGCGGCGACAAGGCCATCGCGGGAAAGAAGCAGTATTTCCGGCGCAAGAAGCTGTGCCGGTTCTGCGTGGATAAAATCGACGACATCAACTACAAGGACGTGCGGCTGCTCGGTTCCTTCATCAGCGAGCGCGGCAAGATCACGCCGCGGCGGATATCCGGCGTGTGCGCGCCGCACCAGCGGAGGCTGGCGGAAGCCATCAAGCAAGCCCGCAACATCGCGCTGGTGCCGTTTGCAACCACGATATAAGTAAGTCACATAGGTAACCCCATGGAAATCATCCTGAGAGAAGACGTCGATAAACTAGGCCAGCGCGGCGATATGGTGAAGGTCACTGCCGGGTACGCGCGCAATTTCCTGCTGCCCCGGAACCTGGCCGTGGCCGCCACCGAATCCAACAAGAAGATCGTGGAACAGCAGCGGCAGGCGCACCTTCGCCGCGATGCCAAGCTGGTGACGGAAGCGCAGGATTTAGGCAAGATGATGGCCGCCGTGTCGGTGACCATCCATCAAAAGGCCGGCGAGAACGATCAACTGTTCGGCTCGGTCAATTCCAACGACATCGCTGTGGCGCTGGAAAAGCTGGGTTACAACATCGATCGCAAGAAGGTCCACCTGGAAGAGCCCATCAAGACGCTGGGCGATTTCCAGGTGAGCGTGCGCCTGCACAAGGACGTGTCCATCGACATTCCGGTGCACGTGGTGAAAGACGAGTAGCTTCGCACGGTGGCCAATGCCGGGGAGTTGTTGCGCGGGGCCGCGCAGGGCCATGTAGGCGTCGACCGGCGCCTGATTCAATCGATTCTCGATGGTGGCGAGGAAGCTGCCAAAGAAGCTCTCGCATTCGCACGCGGTCCGCACGACCAGGACCGCATCGATCTTGACCCGCTGCTGGTGGACTTGTTCCATCATTGGAACACGCCAGAGGCGCTCGATTTCCTGATCGACGTCGTTCGGCGCACTCACGAGGACGTAAACGACGAGCTTGTCCAGACACTGCTGCCCTTCGGCGAGCGCGCGGTCGAACCTCTATTAAATCTCTACGAAGAACTGGGCGAGGAGCAAGGCTCGGATATCGCGTTTCTGCTCGCAGGGCTGCGCGTACACGATCCCCGCGTTCTCGCTCTACTGCTCGATCGCTTGCAGTTCGACGCTGCCGATGGCGCCTTGTGCCTGGAGCTGTATCACGACTCATCCGCCCGCGCCGCTCTCGAGAGCATGCTCGCTGAGATACCCGCGGAGGAGGTCGAACTTCGCCGCGATCTCCAGCACGCCCTGGAGGAACTAGACAAGCCTGCGCCTCCCTACGAGCCCATACCGTTCGACATCATGGAGGAGTATCCGAAACGCCAACTGCCGGCCTTCGAGGTTCTCAGCGAGGCGGAGCGGTTGCAATTGTTCGATTCCGCCGATGCGGAGATTCGTGCAGCCGCGACGCACAGTTTTTTCAACCAGGAGCTGGATCCCAAGACGCGCGCGACTCTATTCCAATTGGCACAGTCCGATCCGGATGCGAAGGTTCGCGGGCGCGCCTGGGAATCGCTGGCCGACGCGACCGAGGATGCAGCCATCCGCAATGCGATGCTGGCGCGTCTCACGGATACGTCGCAAGACATCGCCGAGCGGGGCGGCGCAGCAGTCGGATTATACGCGGTCGCCGATCGGGACGAGGTAAGTCAGGCGCTCCAGTCGCTGTACGACGAGGTCGGCACGGTCGCTCGCGCCAAAGCTCTCGAATCGATGTGGCGTTCGCTGTGGAAGCCCTACGCCCGCTTCTTTCCGCAGCATCTGGAGGACGCGAATAAAGAAATCCTCCGGCAGGCCATTCGCGGCGCTGGATACTTTCAGCTCGCAAGCCACGCGGGCAAAATCGCCAGCTACTTTGACCGCGACGACGAGCTCGAAGACCTGCGCGAGGATGCCCTGTTCGCCTACGCGCTGGCCATGCCGGGCGAGACCACGCGCGGCCGGATCCGCGGTATGCTGCGCAAGATCGACTCCATTGCCCATTTGTCCAGCAGCGAAGCGGAGCTGGTCATGTTCGCGCTGGATGAGCGGTTACGGCTGGCCGGGCTCGATCCTGTATTCGCCGCCGACGATTCTGAAGCTCCGCAAGACGAAGAAGTCCAGACGCCTCAGCAAATGACCCAGCCAGCGCCGTCCGGCAAGGTAGGCCGTAACGATCCCTGCCCTTGCGGCAGCGGCAAGAAGTATAAAAAATGTCACGGCGCGTAACCCTTAGCGACGCGCAACTCGTAGAATAGTAATAGTGACTGCCGGAAAAGCCGGACTTCTGCGTCAGTTGGGCTTATTCAGCGCCACGGCGCTGGTAGTCTCCAACATGATCGGTACGGTGATCTTCACCGGAACCGGTTTCCTCGCGGGCCAGCTCGGCACACCCAATCTGGTTCTCAGCATCTGGGTGGTGGGCGGCATCGTGGCGTTCCTGGGCGCGATCTGCTATTCCGAACTCGGCATCAACTTCCCCAGCTCGGGCGGAGAGTACGTTTATTTAACGCGAGCCTTCGGGCCTACCTGGGGATTCATGACCGGCTGGGCTTCCTTCTTCGCCGGATTCTCGGCGCCCATCGCCGCTGCGGCCCTGGCCTTCTCCGAATACCTGGGGCACTTCTTCCCTGCCCTGAGCCAGGAGAATGCTCCCGTGATCGCCGGCTCGGGCGAATGGGCCATCCACTTGGGCGGGGCGCAAGCCGTGGCCTGCGGATTGGTCGCGGTCTTCACCGTGCTGAATATTCTGGGCGTGCAGCGCGTGGCACGCGTGCAAAACGTTTTGACCGCCACGAAGGTCCTGGTGCTGCTGGCTTTCATCGTCCTCGGATTCACCATGGGCGACGGCCGCACTTCTAACTACGCCATGACCGCCACACGCGATGTATCGACACCATTGATCGCGCAGTTCGCCATCAGCCTGGTGTGGGTTTATGTGGCTTACAGCGGCTGGAACGCCGCGACATATATCGCCGAGGAATTACGCCAGCCGGCGCGGAACCTGCCGATGGCGCTGGGTATCGGGACAGCGTTGGTCACCGTGTTGTATCTGCTCCTGAACTTGGTTTTTCTCTATGCGGCGCCGCTAGAGGAAATGAAAGGGAAAGAAGCTGTGGGCGCGTTCGCTGCCTCGCGCCTGTTCGGGCCGGAGATCGCCGGAATTTTCGCCGGACTGATGGCGCTCTCGCTCATGTCGACCGTCAACGCGATGGTCACCATCGGTCCGCGCGTGTACTACGCCATGGCGGGCAACGGAGCGTTTCCGGCCATCGCGGGCAAGGTGCATCCGCGCTTCCACACTCCTGTGGCAGCGATTGTCGCGCAGGCCATCTGCACGATGCTGATGACGCTGACGCCGTTCCCCCAATTGGTGGTCTACATCGGCATCACTTTGAACTTCTTCACGGTGATGAGCGTGATCTCGATGTTGCTATTCCGGCGGAAGCGGCCCGGCTGGCAGACGCTGCGGGTGGTGAGCTTCGCCTATCCGCTGTTCCCGGTGCTGTTCATTTTAGTGGGCACGTGGATGACGTACCAGGGCATCGTGCTGAAACCTTATATCGCGCTGGCTACAGGGCTCACCTTGGCGACGGGAGCGTTGGTCTATCGTCTGCGGCTGCGGTCACGATCGCCCGAGAATCCACCCGTCGAAACGTACTAAGATTACGCTGGCATCGTATAATCAAGTAAATGGCGCTATCGTCTAACGGTTAGGACGGAGCCCTCTCAAGGCTCAAATACGGGTTCGATTCCCGTTAGCGCTACCAAATCTCCAGCCAGCTTTGGCCGCCCCGCGGAAGCACCTTCAGGCCAGATCCAATGTAAGACATAATATTCGACATGGCGTATGTCCTTCGATTCGCAATTCTTGCTTTCTTGAGCGCGGCTTTCACGCCGGTTTGGCCGCAGTCCGCATTTACTGGGAATCCTCCCAAACCTAAACCGGCGTTCCCCAGGCAGACCGA
>Ga0105249_10002766_pt1 | contig 15163 bp, 19 predicted proteins | sample KBSS44metaG_FD_81522 | JGI IMG/M metagenome (GOLD analysis project Ga0105249, IMG submission 81522) | Switchgrass rhizosphere microbial communities from Kellogg Biological Station, Michigan, USA - KBS S4-4 metaG | ecosystem: Host-associated > Plants > Roots > Rhizosphere > Soil | place... | reverse complement strand
TGGGTAATTACGGGTTACTAAAGTAATAAGGTTTTCTTTTCACAGTTATGGCTGACTTTAAAAGTCAGAAAATCGACGAATAACTTTATTGCCTGGTAAAGTATTAATAACAGTTAATTCACCCGAATGGCGTTATCAACGCTCAATGAAAGTAAATTGAAGTAATTTGAAGCAAATACAGAACTTTCTTTCTTAGATTTATTAGATGAAGCTGCTTAGTTTAATTACTGCCCTGGTTACTGCAATTGATCTCTTTGCTCAACAGGAGATGGTTGAAGTAAAAAATGAACCACGTCATCATCTTGTTTTTGAAAATGAATCTGTGCGCATTTTAAATGTTTTTGTTGAACCGGGCGATACCACTTTGTATCACCGGCATAATACACCGTCCGTTTTTATCTTTTTAAGTACAACCCAAACAGGATCACAATTATGGAACGGGCAACCGGTCGCCTCTCCATTTAAGGCCGGCACAATTATTTTCGATTCACTAAAAACTGAACGTATTCACCGGGTATGGAATATTGATACCGGCTGGCTGCATGTAATGGATGTTGAGATAACGGCAAAAATTCCAAAACAGAAATTACAAAACTTAGAATCAGGACAACTATCCGCCTTGTTTAAAGAAGCAATGCTGAACGGATACAAACTTTCATTAGCCGCCAAAGAAAATCTGCAATTGCCAAACAGTGCAGCGGGTTATTTATTGGTCAGCCTGGGTGATGCAGAACTAACAGTCCGGTCAAACAGTAATACAGCAGTCTATTTCATGAAAGCGGGACATTATGTATGGACCAGCACAACGGATCGCATGCAAGTATCTAATACTGGCAATAAAGCGGCGGCCTTTGCTTTATTACAATTTTAGGGTGGGTATAGATAACGTAACAGAAAACATACATACTGCTAAGTTTGATCTATTTTATATTCTTATTCATTGTGGTGCACATTCCAATGATCATTATCGTAACATTGTTTTATTTGTTTATAATTAAAGGGAAATTAAAACGATACGCATGGTTTTTGTGGAAGGTGGTCTGATGTTTCTAACCAGCCCTACTTCGGAAGAATTAAGAGCAGCGGATCTGCCGGATCTGATTGAAATGCTTGTTAAACATACAAGCGACTATCATCACGAATTACATACAGAGGGTATCACTCCTAAAAGCCTTGCTACAAAAGAATTACTGAGGAATATCCAGGATGCTATCGAATCGAAAAAAGATATCCATAACAAGACAAGCTATCTATAATTTTTCTGTTCCTGCCATTTCATTGTTTCCATCCAACCAAACGTTTATTAATTTAATGACAGCAATTAATATCAATACCCGGTATTTTAAGGTAATTATCCAGGTCAGCCATGTTTTGATTTAAAAAAATTTTTATGGAGACAATATCTTTCCGCGTATCGTGGCATTCGTCACTTGTATGTTTTTGCTTCCGTCAAGACTGTAGAGTTTGCAGCTAAAAGCTGCTTTAAAAATTTTCGCTGAAGTTCCGTTCGTATTATCCACCAACTCTGTAATGTTAAAGATGCTGCCTGTTTGTGATCCTGTTTCAGAAAACCAATTATTCCCATTGGCATCAATATAGTCTATTGTTGCCCCGCTAATCGTCATAGGGCTTACATCTCCATGTCCATAAATATAGGTTCCGACCCTTATCATTGCTGATCGTTCCGCAGCCGTAGGGTCATGATCAAAATATTTTAAAATATGTACACTTATCGTGTTCCTGGTTGGATCAAGCACATCCATTAATACCGTTCCTTCATAAATATCGTAGTCTGTTGTACCAAGGGAGTTTTCCGGTTGTGATGTTCCGCAGCCATAACGGCTGTTTAAATCATCCGCTTCATATTTTACAGTAGCCCCTGCAACTGTACCTGTAAAATAATAAGGAAAATTTGAGCTCCCGGTACCTCCTGTTCCCCCATTGTCCATTGCATCTCCAATAATATCGGGAATTTCTTTCTGGCAAGAGATCATTGCGCACAGAAGCGGGATGACCACAAAAAACAGGGCACACTTTTTCATGCTATAAAATTTCCATTGCTAAAGTATAAAAAACCTTTATAAGAAAATCCAGGAACCTGTACGCCGGAATAACTTATCCGTTTTTTCAAGCGGACCCTTGCCGGATCAGTCCTTCTCGTCCACTTTCGAAGAATTACCTGTCCGATAAAAGTGGTCTTAGCACAATGTTTGAAGTAGATTTAAATATCAGTTACCCTTTAAGTCCCTGTTATGAAACAGTTTTTTTTAACTCTTTTTCAAAAAGCAGATTCCCTGCTTGAACGTGATCCGTCAACCCAAAATCGGTCTGTATCCTCACGAATTACAACATCAATCCTTCTCCTGGCAAGTTTGTTTTGTATTTTTTATTACTTTTTAACCCGTGTCCTATAAAAAATAAATGAGTGGCACACAACAATATTATGCACGCAGAAACAGGATACTCCTGGTAGTATCTATCCTGATTCTTTTGCTTGTAGTGTTATGGGGACAATTAGTTGTTCTTCGTTAGCGGTTGGTTCTTTTTTGAACTCTTTTGATTGTTCTGTACTTATTATTATTCTATAACTTGTATTTTTTAAAAAATATATGAGCAGAAACAGGATATTTCTAGTGTTATCTATTTTAATTCTTTTGCTTGTGGTGTTATGGGGGCAACTGGTTGTTCTCCACTAACCGAATATACTTTTTTGAAATCGCCACATGCGAAGTTTTTAAAATTCAGGGAATGATTACGAATACTCAATTCCTTTTGAATAGTTTCTATACATCGTTTGCACGAATAATATTCCGCAGAATAAGTTTCACCCTTGGTCGTAATTTGAATAAGCTCGTAATTATGCATCACCAATAGATCTATTAACACGGATTCCTGGAAGTTTCGATAGAGGTACATGGAAGATCAGTAACATACTTTTTCCCTCAAATGCCGTGCAAATCAATTATTAAAAGTTCATAAAAATTCCGATAGTTATTTTGGTTATCTGAACTGGTTAAACACGGATTCAAAAATGATACAACCTGGGTAGTGATCATCCTTTCATCTTACCGTTCATAAGCGATGTATACCCTGTTTTTATTCTTATGAATCAACTTTATTGTTGGCATCATTTTTTCGGAAAACAAACCCGTTACTTTATTTAATTTATTATTTCAACTCTAAAAAATTTACCAGTATGAAAAAGATTATGCTGTTATTGGCTGCTGCTGCATTGGTAAGCACTGCTGCACTTGCGCAGCCGGAGCAAAAAGATCAGAAGGATCAAAAAGATTATAAGAAAGAACGGGCCGAATGGGAAACAAAGATCAAAACTGAATTAAACCTGACTACGGAACAGGCTGCCAAATTCGATGCTTTAAGCAAAGAATACAATGAAAAACTGGAAGCGATCGCACAAGATGCCACTCTTACGCCGGATGTACAAAAAGAAAAAAAGATGGCATTGAAAAAAGAAAAAGAAACAAAATTCATGGAACTGCTCACGACCGAACAACAGGCGAAATACAAAGAGATAATAGAAAAAAAGAAAAAAGAGATGAGCAATAAACCATCAGGGTCTTGATCAGTATATAATCTTTTTGCAAAGCCGGTTTGGTCCGGCTTTTTTAATATCTCGCTGTACCCAAAAATTGCCGGGCTTTAATTAAGTTTGTTTATGTCTTCTATCGTTACGATCACATTGAACCCTGCAATTGATAAAAGCACAGCCGTTGCAGAGTTATTACCTGATAAAAAAATGAAATGTGACCCTCCTGTATTTGAACCCGGTGGCGGTGGCATCAACGTGGCCCGGGCAATAAAAAGATTGGGCGGTAATGCAAAAGCAATTTATTTGGGTGGCGGACATACCGGTAAATTTTTTAACCAGTTACTCGATAAAGAAGAAGTCGATTCTTCTGTTATTGAAATTGCAGCTCATACAAGAGAAAACCTGATCGTACTGGATAAGAAAAATAATAAACAATACAGGTTTGGCATGCCGGGACCTTCCGTAAAGGATGAAGAATGTCAGCAAATACTCGCCTTACTCGAGGACATGAATGATGTTTCATTCCTGGTAGCCAGTGGCAGCATTCCTCCCGGTATACCTGCAGACATATATGCACGAATTGCATCAATAACAAAAAGGAAAAAAATAAAACTGGTTGTTGATACAAGCGGTGAACCTTTGAAACTGGCTCTTAATGCCGGAGTTTTTTTGATAAAGCCCAACTTAGGTGAGCTTGCAACATTGGCAGAAAAAGAAAGGCTTACAACTGATAAAGCTGAAACTACAGCAAAGCAAATCTTAAAAGAAAAAAAATGTGAAGTGATCATTATATCATTAGGCGAAGCAGGAGCAATGCTGGTGAGTGCGAAAGAGACAATGACTGTTAAAGCCCCGGTTGTTGAAAGAAAAAGCACAGTTGGTGCCGGCGATAGTATGACAGCAGGAATTGTTTATAGCCTTTCAAAAGGATGGTCATTACAACAGGCTGTCCAATACGGCGTCGCTTGTGGAACAGCTGCTACCATGAATGCAGGAACTGAGCTTTGTCATAAAGATGACGCAGACCGGTTGTATGACCTCATAAAACAAGAACATTCGAACCTACCTTATCGCTTTTAAAAAAAATGTTCCCACATCATTATTGAATCACCCGCTTTAAAAATAATACCCGGTGTTCCTCCCGTAGCATCTTTACTACATACCACTGTGAATAATCTTACTTAGAAACAGATGCTCCGACTATTTTTCCCGCTTTATCCGGTTTGTTTATTTGCTAAATCATTTTTACTCTAAACCCTTTTTATGAGACAACTTAGAATAACTGCTTCTATTACAACCCGTGAACCCGTTCTTGATAAGTATCTTAAAGAAATCGATAAAGTGAACCTGATATCGGCCGAAGAAGAGGTACGCCTAGCTGAACTTATCAAAAAAGGCGATAAAAAAGCATTGGACCAGCTTACCAAGGCCAATTTAAGATTCGTTGTATCCGTTGCTAAAAAATACCAGGGACAGGGTCTTTCACTACCCGACATGATCAATGAAGGAAATCTTGGATTGATTGAAGCTGCACGCCGGTTCGATCCGACGCGGGGTTTTAAATTTACTTCTTATGCAGTTTGGTATATACGCCAGCGTATATTAGTTGCGCTTGCAGACCATGCCCGTCTTATAAGAATACCATTAAATAAAATTTCTATCAGCAGCCAGGTGTTTAAAGCAACTTGTACGCTTGAACAGCAACTCGATCGTACTCCATCTGTTGAAGAACTGGCCGATTTACTGCAAATGGATCCTGAAGAAGTAAGCAAAACTTTGAATGAAAGAAATAATTATGTGAGCCTGGATACACCTATTTCAAATGATGATGATTCGGGTACCATGTATGACGTCCTGGAAAATCCTGATCCTGAAAAAACAGAAACCGAATTATTTCACAAGAGTTCTTTAAAGACTGAATTGATGCGTCTTTTCACAGAACTTTCTGAAAGGCAGAAAGAAGTGCTTTGTTGGTTTTTTGGAATAGATATGGAACATCCTCTTTCATTGGATGAGATCGCAAGAAGAATGAACCTTACCCGTGAAAGAGTGAGACAGATCAGGGACAAGGCACTGGAAAGACTGAGAACGGTTTGTGATCTGAATTTATTAAGAGGTTTTCTCGCAGCATAACTTATATTAACAACTGCTTATTGAAAAACAAAGTTCCGCCCGGATCGAATTCGATAAACCCTGGGCGGAACTAAATATGATCAGTCCTCTTTTATCTATTGATTACCTGAATAAGAACTTACATAGGCTGCCAGTTCATCCCTGCTGGATTGAGACGCAAGCACATCATACATGGATGTGAAATTTTGAGGATCGGTTATATTACCATACGCATACTTGGCAAGTTGCAGGCGATTACTTTCATCACTTACTAATTGCACCAGCTTTTTTGCCTGGGATACCGTAAAATAATTAGATTCATTATTGAACACATCTGTTAAGGCAGACATCTTTGCCCCAAAACCCCACCTGCTGCTTACATCATTATAGATCGCATTAAAGCTGGCATCAGACATTGGCGTTCTGTAAGTATTAGTTGGACCGGTACCCGTTTGATAATTATAGTTATTCCTTACATAAGTATCCAGTTCATTCCTGCTTGCCTGGCTTGACAAAACATCATATAACTGGCTAAAATTATAAGTGTCTACTATGTTATTGTAAGATGATTTAGCAAGATCCAGCCTGTTACTTTCTGAGCTTACTAACTGGATAAGCTGTTTGGCCTGCGCAACAGTAAAGTAATAGCTTGCATTATTAAAGATGTTTGTTAATGCTGACATTTTTGCACTTAACCCCCACCGGTTTTGAACATCACGGTATAAGCTATTAAAATCGGCATCGCTCATAGCCATATTGGTATTGGTAGTATTTCCTGAACCGTTGTTATATGTATTTGTATATACCGTCAATTCACTTCTGCTTGCCTGGCTGTTAAGCAATTCATGTATCCTGTAAAAATTAGAAGGATCCACAATGCCTCTATAAGACACCTTGGCTAGATACAACCTGTTGCTCTCGCCGGTAACGAGCTGTATTAACTGGCGCGCCTGTGCAACAGTAAAATAATTACTGGTGTTGTTAAATGCATTAGAAATATAGGATACTCTTGAACTCTGTGATGTTTGCCGTTGAGCTGTTCTGTACAGGTTATTAAACCGCGTACTTGTCATTCCCGTTGAGCTGCTCGTATTGTTAGCAGTATAATTGTTTACATATGTCTGCAATTCGTTCCGGTATGCCTGGCTATTCAGCAAACTATATATCTGCGAAAAATTAGTGGGGTCAGTAATACTTCGGTAAGAAGCTTTTGCAAGGCTAAGCCTGCTGCTTTGTGAATTGATCAATTGAATTAACCTATTCACCTGTGCCGTTGTAAAATAATTATTACTATTTGCAAATGCCTGGTTGAGTAATGCTACCCGTGTACTCGAACTCCACTGGGTACTGATATTCCGGTACAAAGCATTATAGTCGGCATCTGACATGGGACTTGCATAGCCTGCATTGCTGGTTGCTCCCCATCTTGATTCCCGTTGTTGTACGCTCCCATTGGCTGTAATAGTTATCTGCAGATCATAACCCGAACGCAGATTGAAATAGGTCGTGTTACTGTTATCATTGATATCATCAGTGCGTATCACCTTCAATGTATGTTGTCCGAAAGAAAGATCCGTTATTGTAATCGGAACATTTCTGCCGTTTACATCACTATTATCACTTGTAACAGTATAAGTTCTTCCATCCACTATCACTTGCTGGGTTTGGTCTCCCCGCACATTAATAGTGAGTGTATTAGTAGTTTGTGCTATCGCTGATAAGGTGATTATACAGCTTAGCAGGAAAATGATTATCGTTTTCATAAAAGAATCTGTTTTAATAAAAGAATACATTAACTTAAAAAACAAAGTCCATACCAATACAATAACGTGCACAGTAACAGCGCACAAATGAAATTGAAGTCACCAAAATGGAGATTTATATTGCAAAAAAATACTCAGAAAAATGACTGAAAAAAGATGCAACATTGTTATATACTATGCATTTTTCTTTTGGCCGCCCCTTAATAATGCAACTAACAATAAAATAAATACAGCGCCGCCGACTACCCAAACCCAGGGCTGTTGATACCATTCATTTTCTTTTTTTATATTAATATCGACATCTATTCCTTTATCTTGTGCAAAGGCAATAAGTGAGAAAAAAGATGATAAAATTGCTGTTGTGACTTTTAGCCATGAAGTGTGGATAATCTTTTTCATAAAATGGTTTTATTGTTAAATTTTAAATGCGATCTGCTCCTGTAAACCATGTTTTTAACAACAGACCATAAGTATTGGACAAAAAAGATGCCACCAGTTTTTAGATAATCAATGTTTATCTGGCATATATTTTTCATTATTTCTATAAATATCGTTTTATGACAATTTCAAATACCAAAAAGTCCACAAAAGATACTTCCGGAAAATCTCCGGGAAAACGATTAACTGCAAAACAAATCGTAAACAGGCATATTAAGATTAAGGATGATGTCATTTCGGAAGAAGACATGAAAAATGTAAAAATTGACTCATCGGTTCCAAAAGATAAAGCACACAGGCCATTGAAAATCTCATCCAGTAAAAAAAGACCAAAGGATGAGGATAAGGACCCTAACATCGCAACGCCCTGGGATGTAATTAATGAGTAATTAAACCATGATCATACTACAGGTTTTATGTTCTTGTCTTAATTTTATTTTCCAACTCACAAATATGGAAATTACAGTCAGACAAGTAACAACAGCCGACACTAAATCTATCAACAATCTCTCTACCCAATTAGGTTATCCGTTTACCGAAGCGCAAACGCTTCAGAATATTAAGGCTGTTTTATCCCGGGATGATCTTAATGCGTTTGCAGCCGTTACTCAAAATACAGTAGTAGGATGGATCGGCCTTGCACAAATCATCATGATCGAGTCACTCCCTTATTGTGAGATAAATGGATTGGTGATCGATGAAAACTATCGTGGGAAAGGAGTCGGCAAGCTGCTGATCGAAAAAGCAAAGCAGTGGACAAAAGAAAAAGGAAATGACAAATTAAAAGTGCGTTGTAATATAATAAGAACAGAAGCGCATCTTTTCTACCAGCATCTTGGTTTTACAGCAACTAAAAGACAAACAAACTTTGAATTGACAATTTAACCGGCTCAGTCGACCTGGGACCAAATAACAACACCCGAATTTCTGCACCGTTAAAATTGATCCAACATTTCTTTATTCAAAGCATTGTTAAGGAATTCCTCTTTGCATTAATTTAACTTAATGTGGCCCGATACTTTAATTAAGGATAGCATCTTAAATTTCTAATTAAAAAAATAAGCGTTATGAAAAAATTAATACTTACACTTTCGCCTGCATTGATGCTTTTATTTGCTGCCTGCAAAACGGCCCAGATACGTGAACCCGAATACCGGGAGATCCGTGCTGTACGAATAATGGATGTTGACTTGTTGCATACAACAGCCGGGCTCGACCTCATTTATTACAATCCAAATGATTTCGGTGTTCAGTTAAATGAAGCAAGAGGTGATGTTTATATTGACGGTATGCATTTAGGCCGGTTTGGAATTAATGATAAAGTACAGGTGGGTAAGCATAAAGAGTTTACCGTACCTGCCGTAATCAAACTGGATAATATCAGTGCCATAAGAAATCACCGTGACATTTGGAAAAAAGATGAAGCGGTGATCCGGATCGAAGGATTTGCACGGGTGAAAAAATCAGGTTATGTAAAAGAAGTTCCTATCCGGTATGAAGGCACACAGAATATAGACAAGTTGAGATCAATTGTTAAAAGATAGCTTTTCACAATACTTTAAAAAAGAAAATTCCGCTTGATGCGGAATTTTTTTATGTCGATACGTGGTTGTTAAAAGTCATTTTAATCAAACAATTTATTTAGAGTATTTTAAAAATACGCTAACAGATCTATTAACAAATGAAACCTTCTCTGGCATCATTTTGTAGTAGATATACCTGATAAATTATTTAATCAAATTAAAACTTCAGTTATGAAAAAAATCTATTTACTTATTGCCATAGCTGCGGTAGTATCTGTAGTATTTATAGCCTGTGGCACTAAGTCAAACTCGACAAAAGCTGATGCCACCGAGTTGGCTCAATTCGAAGCCTGGAAAGCTGATAAAGCAAAATCAGACGCTGCTGAGCTGGCACAATTTGAAGCATGGAAAGTTGAAAAAGAAAAACCTGCTGTTGCTGTTGTAAAAAAATCAACAGTACGGAAATCAGCAGCACGTCCTGTTACTTATAAAAGCCCGGTGATGACTTCAGAAAGTCAGAACTCTGCTAAAGTAGCGAAGAAGGGATGGAGCAAGGCTGCGAAGGGTGCCGTGATCGGAGCAGCCGGTGGTGCTGTTGTTGGAGCCGTTATTAATAAAAGAAACCGTGCTGCCGGCGCCGTGATTGGTGGTGTAATTGGTGGCGGTGGCGGCTATGTACTGGGCCGGACAATGGATAAAAAAGATGGTCGATACTAAATAGTTAAACGAAGAAAGATTTTAAGAAGGGCTTTATTACAGCCCTTCTTTTTTTAAGTTAACTACTACTACTCTAAGGAGACGAGATTGTTTACTGATGAACACAAAAAACAGCCATAAAATATTTTTATGGCTGTTTGCACAGATAGCACATATCCACATCCAACTTATTTCAACCGGATTGATAATCCCAATTGACCTACCCGGCTTTGATCGATAATATAATCATAGCGGCCTACATCTGTTACACCAAAGGTATATCGGCCATAAAATCCCAGCGTTGGATTGACCTGCACACCAGCCCCAACATTAATACCAAACTGTGCGGGTCTGAAATCATTTTTTACATTTAATTTGATCCCATTTCCAACAGGATAATCTCTTGCACTTACCAGCAGGCCAACTTGCGGACCTGCTTCAAAATATAATTGTCTTGAAGCATAATACTGCACCATTAATGGGACCTGCACATAATCCAATGCAAGTATTCTTTCTTCTCCGTCACTATTAAAATAATGTTGCCCTTCACCGGAATATAAAAGTTCAGGTTGAAAGCACCACCTGTTGTTAATGCTGTGATGTAAAAACAGGCCGGCATGAAGACTTATACGGCTATCACCATTGTACCCGTTCAGGTTGGCAAAGTTTACTCCACCTTTTATACCCGGACTAAACTGAGCGTTGAGAAAAAATGAAAAACCCAAAAGAATCAATAAAAACATCAAGCTTTTTGTTTTCATAATGTATGATTTTATTCACAGTGATTTTCAAAGACGGTGCCAACAACGATAAATTCTTCAACGTACACTGGCTTCCCGGATTTCCGGGATCGATATTCAATTAAAAAATAGAGCTGACCAGGCGCAGCTTGCATGATTCTTGCTGTTAAAACGCTGATAAATCAATGAAAACACTTCTATGAAAATTAACTATTGCATTGTTCTTTTTACCATCGTACTATTCACACCACTTCTTTTCAGCGCACAAGGCTTGAAAAATCTTGATGATAACAATGGTTTTAAAAAGCATAAGCTTGGATCAAGATATACTTCGTTGTATGGTGTAAAAAGCAAACAGGAAGATGGCTCTGAAAAAGTGGTTATCAATTCTACTGCAGATAAAATAGGCGATATACCTGTGAAAACAATAGAGCTTTATTATTTGAAAGATACATTGTCCAGGATCATTGTAAGAGTATCTCCGGAACATCATGCCCGCCTGATCGAAGCATCAAAAAATTCCTTTGGTGTACCCACCCAAAATTTGAGCGATAATGAAACGACACGAAAAGCAAAAAATGAAAATCTTACAGCCGGTAAATATTATAAAGACCAATATACATGGAAAAGCAAACGGCTCAATATGGAATACTTGTACGAATACCCGATAGTTGAAGCCACAGCTTATACACAAAAAGATCTCCATCTTAGTTTTACCCTGAATGATTATAGTATGAGGCTTAACAGGGCAAAAAAAGGAAGTTATAACGCAAAAGATTTCTAAGGGCTGTAAAAAAGAGCTGCCCCGTTTCCGGGACAGCTACAATCAGGATAGTGTCTAGCAAGTTTAAATAAGTTTTTTGGACAGGATCAAATGTTTATCCTTATTCAACATTTTTAAAAAAAGTTTTCTGCCAAAGTAAATCAAGGTAAGGGTGATCATAAGTATTGGTTTTCGCTTTGTTTTCGCAGGATATGGATTTTAATGGTGTTTTTCAAAGAAATTGGATTTGGTCTTGTTATAGCGATTTTGTGATTTTGATAGATCAAAGAAAGAACAGAATCGGGCTGAAAAAAATAGAATCTTTTGTAAAGCCGTTGTAGAATATAATTTACACGACCTGGGCTAAAATGCTCCGTGTTTCAACCCCGGAGTTGATTTGCCTTATCTTCATGTATGTTTTTTCGTTTGCTGATTATTAGTTTTTTCCTGACTTCCTGCTCCGGGCAAAGGTGGATCGAAACCAACCTTTATTTTGGACAATCAAAACCTTCCGGCGACCAGGTAACAGAAACAGAATGGAACCATTTTAAAGAAAGCTACATCAGTAAAGTTTTTAAAGAAGGAAGCTCTGTAATAAATGTAACAGGCAATTGGTACGATTCCCAGCATCATAAACTAATTACTGAACCCACTTATAAAGTGATTTATTTCTACAGGAAATCGAAACAAATTTCTGTACAAATAGATAGCTTGCGTTATTGGTATAAAACATTATTTCAGCAGCAATCTGTTTTACGTGTTGACAAAAAAGTAAAAGCAAATTTTTAATTGCAGGATTTTATATAAATGACATAACCCCGGCATTTATTTTAACAGGCCTTATCTAAATTTAAACTCCTAAAAATAATTTTATGCGCAGCATTGCATCATTCCTTGTTCTTAGCTTTCTTTTTTATTCGTGTCATGAAAAAATAAACAGCTCTCAAAAAGAAAAAGCTGTACGGGAAATTCAGCAAGCTGAAAAAGATTTTGATAAAATGGCTGCCGAAAAAGGAATTGCCGAAGCCTTCTGGTTTTTTGCCGCCCCTGATGCAGTAATCCGCCGGGATAGTCTGGTGAAAGGAAAAGAAAATATCAGGGTTTTTTACTCAAAAGATTTTTATGAGGCTGCAACGGTTACATGGGCGCCTGATTTTACAGACGTATCAGAAACAGGTGACCTGGGCTATACATACGGTAAATATTTATGGCAGTCCAAAGACAGTACCGGCAAGGTGAATGAAATCAGGGGTGTATTTCATACTGTCTGGAAAAAACAACAAGATGGAAATTGGAAATATGTTTGGGATTGATCCTTCATTCTAATCTGGCATAGTTTTTTTTGCTATTTAATAAACTCCTTGTTATGCAAAACTGGTTAAGAACTTTAATCGCAGGATATGCAGGTTGGAAATGGGGTGGCGGATGCTTTGGATTTATTGTAGTGTTTGCAATTATTTATTGGCTATTGGGCCATTGCTGATTTATTCCTCCTAAGTATAGTAAAATCTTTCACTGTTCAATATAAGTGCCGGACTTATAACTGCTTTTATTCTTTTATCCTTTTCTTAACGTAAGCTGTGAAATTCGGTTTGCTTTATATCGTTTTGTAGAACAAACTCCTCTCCTATACTGCTATTTCTACACTAACAAGTTTTAACTATGAACGATACCGGCAATGGCCAATATAATGGCTTATACTCTTATGACTCTTTTGGAGAAATAAAAAAACCTGCAAGTGACAATCGCTTTTTGTGGTGGTGCGCAGGCGCCCATCAGAAATTATTAAACCAGTTTCCTTCTGAACATAGTAAATATTCAGGCCTGGGGGGTGTATTACTTGCAACATTTGTGCTTGCAACCATCTCTGCAGGTTATGCTGTTTATTCTGTATTTGGCAATTGGCTTTGGACATTTGGGTTTGCAATCATTTGGGGGCTGATCATTTTTAATTTTGACCGCTTTCTTGTGTCTACTATGCGCAAATACGGTGTATCACGCCGTAAACAAATCTGGATGGCAGTACCAAGGTTAGCATTGGCTTTATTAATTGGTTTGGTAATAGCCCGGCCACTGGAATTAAAGGTTTTTGAAAAGGAGATCAATGTAAAAATGACGGAAAATATGCATAAGAAGATCCAATTGAATGATAGTTTACTTGCAATAGAATACAAAGCCCAAATACAGTCTGCAGAAATGGAAAGACAAAGAGCTGTGATGCGTAAACTGGCCATTGAAGATACATTACATAGTTTGCAGGCAGCCTATGTACAAGAGGCCGATGGTACAGGTGGCAGCCGGCAACGTGGCATTGAAAACATCACGAGATTAAAAATGAATGCCTATGACCAGGCAAGGATCCAGTATGCACCTGAATTGGCCTTGCTTGATAATACTATAAGCGCACAGGATAGCTTAATCAATAATGCAAAGGCCGGATTGGAAATAAAAAGAAAAGGATATGAAACAGCTGCTGCTGCGAATATGGGTTTTTTGGAGAGAAATAAAGCTTTGTCAGATCTTTCTGAGCAAGAAGGCAGTGTGTATTTGGCGTCGTTACTTATCTCATTGCTTATTATACTTATTGAAATAGGTCCTGTGTTATCAAAACTTATAATGCCAATTGGCCCTTATGACATTGCATTAGCAAAAGAAGAGCTCATACAAATGGCAACGAGTGAAACAGAGATCCGAAATGATAAAGAGAACCGTTACGAGAAGCGAAAAGTTTTCAGGCAAAAGCAAAAAGAAATGTCCGATCAACTGGCTGAAAAGCTTACGCAGCTACAACAAAAAAACATTGATAAGGAACTTGATAAATGGGAACGGGGTGAATGGAAGCCACAGGACCACCGTGCAAGTATGGATGAGGTAATGCGTAACATTAAAAAGCAGTATGAGTTCAGGGATGAAGATCTGTTATAATTAAAGCCACCCTGATTATAAAACTATCACCCAAAAAAATATGTTTCCAAAATCCAAATAATGGATGATGTTCGGCATTCATTTAGGTCGTCCACACCACAACAAATTATTGTATCTCCATATAATTCGAACTTGATGCAGGATGTCCATCTTCTAGAGGTGGCATAGGTAAATTGAATCCTTCCTTTTATCCCTGAAGGATTTGTACATCGCTATCTCGCGGTCTTGGATAAAAGCGGCACAGTTTATAAACTCCGTTATCCTGTTTTCGTTTCAACACGGTAGTTGACATTTCCAAAACGATTATCTTTATTTATGCCAATCACAACCGCTACAAAGCAGGATATCGGATCACTCGTTGCATTAATGGACGGCGCCTATCGTGGTGAACACTCAACGAAAGGTTGGGCTAATGAAGGCCATTTATTTACCGGTAATAAAAGAACAGATGAAGAGACCGTTACTGACCTTATGGAAATACCCGGCGCTGTTTTTCTTAAATATATCAATGATGAGGGAGCAATTGAAGGATGTGTTTTTCTTCAAAAAAAATTAAGCAGGCTTTACCTTGGTATGCTTTCGGTATCGCCGGGTGCACAGGCTAAGGGTATCGGCAAGCAATTGCTAAAAGCGGCCGAAGAGCAGGCACGTAT
>Ga0105249_10002765_pt1 | contig 15163 bp, 10 predicted proteins | sample KBSS44metaG_FD_81522 | JGI IMG/M metagenome (GOLD analysis project Ga0105249, IMG submission 81522) | Switchgrass rhizosphere microbial communities from Kellogg Biological Station, Michigan, USA - KBS S4-4 metaG | ecosystem: Host-associated > Plants > Roots > Rhizosphere > Soil | place... | reverse complement strand
GTAACGACCCGTGAAGTCTTCCCACACTAAAACAGGAAATCGATGCATACGTTTCGGTTAGACAGGATTAACAAGATTTCTCAAGATGGACAAGATTAGATCCTGTCAATCCTGAAACATCTTTGTTAATCCTGTCTAAATTCGCTCGGGGTTGGGAGTGCAGCGAGTATAAATGCGCGGAGCTCGGCGCTTCCCATGTCGCCAATTGATAATAACTGCGTACGAAGATCGAGGGTGACCTCCGGTTCCGCATAAATGCGAAGTACTGGAGGCAGAATCTCAAACTGGTCCCCCCGCACAGAACCAACCGTTACGACAACTGGTTGGTAAGTTTGACTGCTGGAAACGAACAGGTGCGTGCCTGCCTCGAGTGGCGCCAGCAGTGCTGCGAGCGGCCCTTCCAGCAGGAGTGTTGCGACATGCATATGTGCGTGTGTGCCAGCATCTGTTTCAGACTTGATTACTTTGCAGTTGAATTCCTTCTCAAACAACGTGCGGTAAAGATCGCGCAAGTGTAAACACGCCGTTCGCCCAGTTGCATCCAGCGATGCCACTCGTATCAGTGTTTGTCCGGGATTGCCATCGACGATCGTTGACAGAGCGTTCAGCAGAGAAGTCTCGTTTAGTAAGTCAACGAGGTAATCGGCGATGTTATCGCCAAAGTTCTCACTTTGAGCGGGTAGTTCACTGAGAAGCCGGTGCAGATTGTGAGCAAATAGCTGGTTATCAAAGCTCACCGAAGCAACCTTCGCCAGCCGGCGTTGATATCCCTTGCCGGCAGCTCGCCTTGGACGACTGCCGGTGGGTTTCGAGATGTCGATTGGCTTGGTGCGTCTTTCATCCGCACGATCGAGCATCCTCGACACTCGTCGCATTTGCTGTCGGAGATTAACCCGCTGCATTTGCACCATCGACGATTGAGCATCGCCCAACAAAATCTCACCCGCTGGAAATAAACGATCTGCCAGATCCTCGACGCGAATCAGCACATCCTCAATGCGATCGAGAAACTCAGCGGTGTCTGAAAGCGGACGCCGGCCCTGCACGTCACTCTCAACAACAGTTAAGGTGCAAGCATCAACTTTAATTCTTCCCTGATCGTCGTTTATAAAAACAATCAACGGTTGATCGGCGGCAGTCGCAGAGAGACGCGCCGCAATCGGAGCCGTTACCTGACGCTCAAGCGTTCGTTTGAGAGCACGAGCACCGAGCTGCGGATGATACCCGGCTTCAACCAGCAGATTCAGGGCGCCAGTTTCAACCACGAGCTTCACTCCGCGACGGACCAATCCCTCGCGATTGAAAACATCTTCAATCAACCGGTTCGCAATCTGCCGCACATCCTCGCGACTCAAACGCTCGAATGGCACAACGCGGCTGAGCCGGTTGAAAAACTCGGGCTTAAAGAATTTCTCGGCCGCCAGACGATAGACTGATGCATCACTCCTGTTAGTCTGGCGAAACCCGACATCACTCGCAGCTTCCCGGGCGCCAAGGTTTGAAGTCAGAATGATGATGGTGTTGGAGAAATCCACCAGTTGACCACGCGCGTCTGTCAGTCGTCCGTCACCCATCACGCCAAGCAGGAGATCAAAAACCGCCGGATGCGCTTTCTCGATTTCATCGAACAGCAATACCGCAAATGGGGCGCGTCGCACGGCGCTCGTCAGTAATCCTTGGGGTGCATCGAGCGTTCCGGTGAGTCGTGCGACCGAGTAGTAACTCGCAAACTCATTCATGTCGAAGCGAATGAGGCGCTCGCGATCACCAAACAAATAATTCGCGAGTGCTTTAGCACACTGCGTCTTACCGACACCTGTTGGTCCCAAGAACAGGAACGAAGCTATCGGCCGGATGCTGTCATTCAATCGAGCTTTCGCGATCGTCACTGCATCGGCACACGCAGTCACGGCGGCCTTTTGACCGATTACTTCACTACTGAGTGCTTCGATAATTTGAGCGTAGTCGAGCTCAGATCGATCGTCGAGAAAACTTACGCTGAGACCGCTTCTTGCAGAAAACTCTTCGAGGGCTGCGATGCGCGTCACTTCGCCAAGTTTGTGTTTTGTGGCCAACGACTGAAGCAAACGCGCCGCTTTCCCGGGAAACGCCGCGTCAGAAACATAGCGCCGCGTCAGATCGATCACAGCGGGCAAGACGTCCGGGTGAAAGCGCGTATTGTGCTGTCGCTCCAGCGTGCGCCGCGAGCCGAGCAATGTGTGTAGATTCTTTGCTTCATTTGGCTCTTCGATTCGCACCACCTGGAAGAGATCCGCAAAGCTGCGATCGAGCTCCTGAAGCACGCGAAAGGCTTCCGGTGTTGATTCCGCAATCACGCGCACGTCGCGACGTTCGAGATAGGGTTTGAGTACCTGAGCCACACTTAACTGCGAAGAGCTCGTACGGCCCGCATAGAACAAACCAATCACGTCATCAAAATACAACGTGTGATGTTTGCGCTGGCTCTCTTTGAGAATCGCCAGCAAACGGCCTTCCCATTGGCCGAGATAAGACATTCCCGATATCAGTCGCTGTGGTGAGATCAGCCAGACGTCACCGGCGAGATCGGCGACGCTTGGCATCGTTGCTTCCGATGTTCTCCGCCGGTCCATGCGACGACGAACAAACTCGTGGATGACCGCAGTTTTTCCGACGAGTCTTTTTCCGATAACCAGCACCGGACGCTGATCACTATCGCTCAAAAGGGTCGAGATCTCATCTACTTCAGCTTCACGGTTGATCGCATGGTCCAGATCGTCCGGATAGAGCGAATTGAGCGAACGACCAACACGCGCTAATTCGGCCGCGCCGGCAACTTCCTGCACTTCACCAATAGCAGCAAAGAAAGTTTCCACTGTTGGCGTGTACAAGCTCGGAATGTCGATTGATACCTCGATCGATGTTATCCATGCTTTCCCGTGAACTGTGTTTATGTCGGGCTGAATGACTTCACTGCCAAAGCGGCGCTCGAGCAAACGATAGTGTTCCGTGAGTGCTTCCTGGACTCTGTCGCGAATGGTTTCTCCGCGTGCGACTTCAACCCAAACTTCGGGCACGCTGGGAGTCCATGCGAAACGACGATCGAAGGCTGACAGGATTACGAATAGATGACGCAATTGGAATCGCTTTTTGGCAACTTCAACCGGAAACTCCAGCATTATTTCGTCGAGTGACGGATAGAAACTATAGGCGGCCAGCTCCTCGTGACGCGCAAAGCGTGCAAGCCGGCCTAACTCTTCACGCAATGCGTTCGTAAGTCGGGCCGTTGCGCGCTGTAAACTGACGTCTTGTTCGATTGGGCGTGGAAAGAATAGCGGACGCAGGCTTACAGGACGCACGTGTTGGAGCCCCGCAACCTCCGGCTTCCGCTCCTCAACATAAATTGGAACTCTAACGTTCATTCCTAATGAGTTCTCTTCTCCGTGCAAACTCTGTGTCCCTCTGTGTCTCTGTGGTGATGATCAGTCTGTTAACCACAGAGACACAGAGGAACACAGAGTTTGCACAGAGAAGAAGTAGAACTCAGTTCACTCATCTATCAGTTTTTCTGCTGCTCGTTGCAGTTGCTGGTCCAGGAAGTAGGCAAGCACAGCCGGCAAATTCATACGCCAGTTCAGGCGCGTCGCGAGGGAATGATCCTCCACGTACATCTCGGCGCGCTTGTATGTACGTCGACACGCTCCCACATTCGCCGCCTGGACCGCACCTCGCCGTTCCAAAGACGACGGAGGCCGATACTCTGTCACCACATCACTCGTATGAACAAAGACGGGATTGGTTGTTTTGCCTTCCACGAAACTATGTAGCCCGTACTCGAGCGCCCACATCGCAAAAGCGCTCTCACCGTCCAACCTGAAAACAATTGCATTACACGCATCAGGCTTGTGCGAGAGAAACTCCACCGGCTTGTTCGTTTCCGCGCGCACTACCTTTCGACCGAACAGATCAAACACCTTCGGTTGCTCATCTTCACCCCTCTTTTTTAGATTTCCACGATCATCCAGCAACTCGTCCGGCAGGTTCGACGTGAACTGAAATACCGTCACCTGCATTTGCATACCAACTGCGGTTTTGTAATACGCACGCGCCAGCTCAAAGAGTGCGTCTTTGTTCTCGCTATAAATCGCCATCGTTACACGATTCGGATGTGCGAACCGCAGATCGAGTAGTTGCCGCAGCAACGTTTGTAAACCCGTTTCGATTTCCTGAATCACGTGAACCTGCTCGGCTGGCACCTGCAGTGTCTCACCGCTATACAACATGAGCAGCGCTTCGTCTTCAGCATTCGCGCTTTTCAATTCGAGCTCGCTGAGGGTGGCCATCTTCCGTCGATAGCCTGGCAGTAAAGCCAGCACTGCGGACTCTTTCGGATTCACGAGGGTAAACCTGACCTGAACAGCCTTCTCCTTCAACTTCGCGCGACGGGCTGCCTTCCTGATCCGTCGCTCGAACTCGCTCAGTCGCCAAATCATGTTTTGCAATTCAATAACTGCTGAACTTCGTCCGAGCCGTACGATGCGACGGCGCAGCTCACCGAGACGATCAACTCTCGCCGCCAGACTCAAATCGTCACGCGTTGATTTACTTTCTCCGCTTATCTCAACCACGAGATGCCCAGACTTCACGTCCACGTTCGCAGTCAGCGTTGTCCGCTTGGCCCCATCTAGAATTGCGGACCGACGGTTGAGCTCGACTGAGAGCGGCAGCAGCAGCTCACGTTCGATCAGACGTTTCAGCGGGCGGGCGCCGTAATGCGCGTCATAACCGCGACGTGCCAACACTTCCAGCGCTTGCTGCGAAGTACGCAGCGCAACCCCGCGGCGCTGCAATCCGTCGCGTTGCTCAACCAGCTTCAGCTCTCGTACCGCAATCTGCTCAACTGTTTTGCGGTCAAGCGGAAGAAACGGGACGATGTGATCTATGCGATTGAAGATTTCCGGGCGCAAAAACTCTCGAACAGCTCGAATGAAGTGTCTCTGCGCCGCGCGATCAGAATCACTCGGGCCCTGAACGCTGGCGTCGAATCCTGCGCGTCGACGTCGAAACTTCGCCGCACCAAGATTGGAAGTCATCACCACGATTGAATTGGTGAAGTCGGCTACGCGTCCGCGGCCGTCAGTCATTCGTCCATCGCCGAGTGTTTGCAACAGTAAGTCGAAGAACGAATGATGTGCTTTTTCAAACTCGTCAAACAGAACGACGCTGAATGGTTGTTCGCGTATGCGCGCAGTGAGCGTGCCTTCATTTCCGATGACGCCACCGACGAGGTGAGTTACCGCCAGCGCGTCGGCGTATTCGCTCATATCAAAACGCGCCATTCTGTTTTCATCACCAAAAAAGAAGCGAGCGAGTGACTTTGCCATCTCGGTCTTACCGACACCGGTTGGACCAGCAAACAACAGCGATGCAATCGGACGGCGCGGACGAGTGAGTCCGGCCTTCACGGTGGCGAGTAAATCCACAATTAAACGGACGGCGGCAGATTGTCCGATGACGCGCTCTTCAAACCACTTCACCGTGTTATCAGTATCGAAGAGCACGTGATCGTCGAGTAAGAACAGCGGCAGTCCTGTCTCGGCGGCAAAGTCTTCGATTACTTCACTGTTTCCAATCTGGTCCGACTGGTGACTCTGGAGTAAGCCGCGCAGGAAACGTAGCGGTCGACTGGGATAAGCTGAATAGCCCGCAAAACGACGATGCAACTGATCGAGCAACTCGAGCGCCGGATCAGTGATTGGTGACACAGGACGTCGTGTTTGCTGCTGTCGCCTCTTTTTAGTTTTTGTGCCTGCATGTTCGTGAGGAAACTCGCTGGCGAAACGTTTCAAGATCTTACGTCCGGCTTCTACCGAAGGCTCCTCGATCATCAATTGACGAAGGACTTTTAGAGTACCGGGATCTTCACGTTCCACTACTGACAATTGTTCGGGCGTGCACTCAAGAATCGCGAGGGCCTGACGGCGCGCAAAACGCTGGCGAAAGAAACTCGCCAACCCTTGCGTGTTATGTTCACTCTTTCCCGTGTCTACCAGTTCGACGAGGTTTCCAAAATGCACGATGGCATTCGTTTTCTCCGCTTCCTGCCACAGTGCATCACAGCGCTCCTGCCACATTCCGTAGCCTGTCATGCCGGCTACCAGTCGCGAGCCGCTCGTGGACCAGAACGGAGTTGTACCCAAACCGAATCGTCCCCTGCGACGTACGAGCTCATGGACCACCGCCGTCTTTCCGACTCCGGCTTTACCGACCAACAGAACGCTTGATGCCGACTGGCCCACAAGAGCTTCGGCGAGGTTTTCAACCACATGATCAACTTCAAAGGCGGGATTAAGTTTCTGCGTCGTGAGGTCAACTGCCGTCTGTTCGAGCGTGGACTCTTTGTCCTTTTTCTTGCCCGCGCTGGCCATGACTTGCTTCGGGCTGCGAATGTCCGCCTGAAAGAACGCTTTGGTCACCGTCAACCCGCGCGTACGGTCTAGCAGCATCAGGCTTAGAAGATTCGCCAGCGCGCCACGGCGTTGCAGTTCCGCGCGTACGTGCCGTTGCACCATCGAGGTCTGGTCCGCAGTCTCCTGCAAGTCAGTTAGCTTTGTGCTCAACACCTCGATTCCGAGTGCAGGTATGAGGGCAATGTGCGCGGCTTCGCCTTGATTCCAGCGAAGGACGTCGAGTCTGAGATCGATCGGTTCGCGCCAGGTGAGACGCTTCTCAGGTGGATCGAGAACGAAGTTGATTTCAAATGATTCTAAGTCGGCCGGTTTCAGGCGTGTCCAGACTCGCGGCACCGCTTCAGCTTCAATGATGCGAACTGCATTCTTGATGACCGCTCTTCTCAACTTCTCCGGATCGTCACCAAACCGCGACACCTCCGGAAACAGCAACGCCTCGGCAAGGAAAGCGTCGTCGTCGAGATTGCGGAGGAGTATGGCCAGATCAAATTCGTGAACGGGCATGAGGGGAGTATAAACTTTTGAGCCGCGGATCTGCGTTAATCCGCGGCTAAATTACGTCTTCTTCACGTCAAACGGAAGGAGATTCGTTGTTCGATCGACCCAGACGCTCAAGCTTCAATTGGGACAGTACATGGCGCAGCCGATATACGTCTCTCTTTTGAAACGTGTTCATTTAATGCTGACCGTCATCGTATACGTACTGTTGCGGGCGTCGGCGTCGATGATGATTGTGTAATCACCTGTCTCGGCCAGCACCCCAGTCCAATCACGCGCGTTGTCAGCAACGAGACTCCTCGTGCTCGGGCTCATCAAAAGAAACCGCACCGTTTTTCGCGGCGCCGTGAGTTTTATCGTCATCGTTTGCCCAGCCCGCGCGCCCACAAGGTATGTGTCAGGCAGGGCAATTGACACTTTACCTTGCACGGTCGCTTCCGATGTGCCGCGTTTGAACTGCAGGCGTCGAGATGCAGGTTTAGTTTCTCCGGTCTCGAGTTGGACCAGCATGTTCTTCGCTTCACGATACTGCTTGCCGTCAAACTTGTAAGTCATTTGACCTTGCGTCGCCGCGGTGTCGCGCGCGGTGACCAGCAAGTCGCGATAGCCGTTAGTCGAGGTCTTCAACAGCTCGACGCCAAATCCCGAAGCATCATCCAGAATCGACTCAAATCCCGGCCCTGTTTTGCGATAGATGTAGATCGAACAGTTAACCATTCCGCACGTGCACGGACCGCTCAGCTCGACTTCATACTCGTTCACACCATCACGATTTAAGTCGTGCTCTTCGACGTTCATATCCTCCTGCGCTTTGCGAAGCCCGCCTGCTTCCTGCTCCAGGCACTCGCGCACATCTTTGTAGTCACTGAGCACCTGGTTGAATAGTTTCGCGCGTAGCTCTTGCTTGTCATCGTGTTGCTGCGCCTTCACCACTACACCATAAAGCAAACACGTAATCGCGATGAAGGATTTCGCTCGTCTTCGAAACGTCATAGTCGTCATTCGCTCCTCAAATGCTTAGCGTGAAAAGGCAACGCGGATCAGGCGGATTAAAGCACGATAGTCGCGGATAGAGCTATCTTGTGAGGCCGTGGCGGAGGGCTTTTGCGACGGCTTCTGACTTGGTGTGTACTTGCAGCTTGTCATAGATGTTGCGCAGGTGGAATTTGATGGTATTCACTGAGACGTGCAGCTCGGCCGCAGCGGTTTTGTAGCTGTGCCCTTCCACGAGCATGCGCAGCAATCGCACTTCGTGCGGCGTGAGCTCGTATGGGGCTTCTTTCGGTGGTTTGATCTCGCGAAACAAGTTGATCACACGACGCGCGACTTCCGATGACATGCCCCCGCGCAAAGCGCGTCGAAGATGCGCTCGTTGTCATCGTAAACAGTCAGCATCAAGATCAAGAGATCGGGATAACGTTGTTTGAGGATGGCGATGCCGCTGATGCCGTCGATACCCGGAAGGCCGATGTCTGACAGCCATCGTGAAGCGTTTGATACGTCCTGTCTCCGGGTCGAGACGATCGATACCGATATCTGTGCCGATATAGATTCGTCCCCACTGATCTTCGGTGATACACGTGATCTGATCGCTCGAGAGTCCTTCCTTCACGGTGTAACGCACAAAGCTTGGACGATCCTGAGTTGGATTATCGACGCGACCCAGACCGCCTTCCGCACTTGCAATCCAAAGACGTCCCAGGTGATCCACGTGCAGCGCGCGTATCAGTCCCGCAGGCACGCCGTCTGGTTTAGTGAACGGCTCGAATTTGCCGTTGCGATAACGAGACAGACCGCCCCAGTAGAATCCGATCCAAAGGTCCCCTTTGCGATCTTCCTGAAATGCAGTCGGCGCACTGTCGGCGCGCTGCGCGATGTCCTGTCCGTACGCGTAAACCTTGCCCGTTGCCGGCTCAAACCGTGTAACTTCGAACAGGAAATTGTTCGGCGCGGTTATGCGCGCAGGAAATGAGAACGAACAAGGAGATTGCGATCACGCGCTTCACGGCGCGGATATCATACAAGCTTCTTTTGACACCCTGCGATACCAAGGGCGCGAAGCTTCTGGTTTGACAGCCCGCGAAGCGGGCGACAGCATAAAGCCTGGGGCGCCAGCCCCAGGATCATGAATCAAAAGAATATATAGCCCGCGAAGCGGGCGACAGCCTGAAATGGTCCATGCTGTCGCCCGCTTCGCGGGCTCGTGCTTTATTTATTAATTCGATCCTGGGGCTCGCGCCCCAGGCTTTATGCCGTCGCCCGCTATCGCGGGCTCTCAAACCTCAAGCTTATCGTTCGCTATCGCGGGCTCTCAAACCTCAAGCTTATCGTCCGCTATCGCGGGCTCTCAAACCTCAAGCTTATCGTTCGCATCGAGGCTCGCTCGCTTCACCGCGCTGAAGAACTGAACATTAAAACAAAGCGGCGCGAGCGGGAGATTAATGCAGCTCTGCCGCTTTGTCTTCTTGCGGGCGGGGTGAGAAACCACCTGGAAAGACTGTTCGAAACTCCCGAACAAGTCTCCCCTTTCTCCTGTTTATTAGAACGCGGATTCCGCTGCGACATTCCCTCAAGTATTTTCCGGTGGTAAACTCAGCAGCCAACGGGCGCCTTGCAGACCGCCCACTCACAACTCCCGATGTGGCTTTTCGCCCAATAGAAAGAAGATAAGCGAATGGCGACCAGTTCGTCCGACGGCATCACTCAATTACTCGAAAGATGGAGCAATGGTGAGGAAAACGCGCGTGACGAGCTGGTCCGGCTAGTTTATCCCGAGCTCCACAGGATCGCCACAACCTACCTGCGCCGCGAACGCCGCGAGCACACCTTACAACCAACCGCCCTCGTAAACGAGCTTTTCCTGAGATTTTATGAACAGAACAGCATGACCTGGCAGAACCGGGCCCAGTTTTTTGGCATCGCAGCACAGCTCATGCGGCGTATCCTCGTCGATTATGCCCGGGCGAAAAACGCTGAGAAGCGCGGCGGCGATCGCTATTGTGTATCTCTGAGAAACGTCCGGGCTTTTGGAGACGAGCCCGACGCCGACCTGCTGGCGCTGCACAATGTTCTAAACGGACTCGCAGAAATCGATTCGGACCAGGCGCGTACTGTTGAGTTGCGATTCTTTGGTGGTCTCACAATAAAAGAGACTGCGGAAGTGATGGGGATCTCGCACGCCACGGTCGAACGCGAATGGAAAATCGCGAAGGCTTACCTCAAGCGCGAGTTAACACGGACGAAAAAGCGTTCGTGAGGGGCGTTTTTGAGGGACTTAGCTGACCATTCTCGCGTTATAGTCAGCAATCATGCAATTACAACTCCAGAATCGACATGATCACCCATGACAGATGGCAAAGAATAAAAGAGATATTTACTTCTGCCCAGGATCGCCCACCTGCCGAGCGTTCAGATTATCTCAATGAGGCTTGTCGAGACGATCCGTCGGTACGGGAAGAGGTGGAAACCTTACTTGCCGCTGACGCAGACAATGACGACTTTCTAAGTTCTCCCGCATTCGAATTTGCCGAGGGAATGCTCGCAGGTGAACCGAGCGAATTCCCGGCCGGACAAAAGATCGGGCGCTTCGAGATTCTCTGTTCGCTCGGCATGGGCGGAATGGGCCAGATCTATCTCGCACACGACGAGAACCTCGGTCGCAAGATCGCTCTCAAACTCATTTCCCGTGACTTCGCCGCCGATCCTAATCGCGTACATCGTTTCGAACTGGAAGCTCGCGCCGCGTCGGCACTCAATCATCCAAACGTCTGTGTGATCCACGACGTCGGAAAGACGGACACGGGGCGACATTTCATCGCGATGGAGTACATTCAGGGGATCACTCTTCGCGATCAACTCGCACGCGGGACATTCAAACCGCTCGAAGCGTTACAAGTCACACTGCAAGTCGGCGCCGCACTCGCCAGCGCGCACGCGATCGGTATCGTTCATCGCGATATCAAACCCGAGAACATCATGCTGCGTCCCGACGGCTATATAAAAGTCGTCGACTTCGGTCTCGCAAAACTCACGGAAATTTTGCCGGAACAAGGGAATGCAAACACTCAGATAAACACCGATCCACACTTGTTGATGGGAACGGTGAAGTACATGTCGCCGGAACAACTACGCGAAGGTGCAGTCGATGAACGCACGGATATCTGGAGCCTCGGCATCGTGCTTTATGAAATGTTGACTGGCTCAACACCTTTCGAAGCGCGCTCACGCAATGATTCAATCGCTTTGATTCTCGCTTCGGAACGGACAGAATTTGTTTTTCCAGACGACGTACCGCCGAAGCTCCGCAAGATAGTTAAGAAAGCATTAGAAAAAGACTGCGACAAGAGATATCAAACCGTTCTCAAGTTCACTGCCGATCTCGACGGGTTAAAAAAAGAGCTGGAGCACAATGCTGACGGTTACTCCGCCGTCATTCCGGCAATTCAACCATCGCCGGAGCCATTCGGAGGCTCACGAATATTCACGAGGCTCAAGTCGCAGGCGCTCTCGACTGCCGACTCCATCTTCAACGAGATCAAAACACATAAAACCGCGACAGCGGTTTTTGCGGGAGCCAGCGGCGTCCTCGCTGTTCTTTTGTTCCTTCCGGCCATGGCGCGTTTGGTCAACAAAATTTTCGATCCGCAGCCTTCGTGGACCATGACGCGGTTTACGAATACGGGAACGTCAGTCGCGGCGGCACTCTCACCCGACGGCAAACTGGTGGCCCATGTTGAGGAACAAAATGGCAAGCAGGGGTTAGTTGTAACAACCACCAGCATGCCCGGGTCGTTTGTGGCAGTGCCTCCCGAAGACAACGTGAAGTATCTCGGTATTACGTTCTCACGCGATGGCCAGGATATTTATTTCACCAGAACAAAAAATAATGATCCCGGCGTCCTGTATCGTCTCGCATGGCCCGGTAACAACCCGGAGCAGATCAAAAACGATGTCGATAGTCCGATTAGCTTCTCGCCGAACGGCGATCGCTTCGCTTTCGTTCGTCACGATCGTGGGAAACAATACCTATTGATGCTGGCAGATATTGACGGGACAAACGAGGAAGTGCTTGCCACCCGCACTGGCGGCGATACGTTGTCGGTTTACGGTCTGGCATGGTCACCCGACGGCAACAAGGTCGTTTGTCCCGAAAGCCGTTGGAAGCCAGAGTATCAAACAAATTTGGTCGCATTCGACGTGCATAACAAGCACGAAGAAGTGATTTCCGGACCGGCGTGGTTCAAGATCTTGCAAGTGGGCTGGCAGGACATGACGACTCTCGTCGTCAACGCATGTGAGCACAACAACTCGCCTTACCGCTTGTGGCGGCTACAGTTGCGCGACGGAACATCGCAACAAATAACCTCGGATTCAGATGACTACCAGGGCGTCAGCATCTCGGGTGGAAATATAGCAACGATAAAAACAAATCTATCGTGGCGCTTATGGGTTTCGACGCCGGGCGAGCTTCAACAAACAACCTCAATCACCTCGGGAGGCGGTTTGTACTATGGCGTCGCATGGACGAGCCGCGGAAAAATTTTCTACTCCTCAATGACCCAGGGCAGGCTAAACATTTCTCGCATCAATCCGGATGGCTCTGATGGGGTCCAACTCACGATAACCGCCGGCGACAATTACACGCCCACCGTAACCGCCGATGGCCGCTACGTCGTGTTTGCGACCGATCGCAACGGTCCGTTCAACATCTGGCGTATGAATGCGGACGACGGCAGCGAGCCAGTACAACTGACGTACACCAACGGCAACTTCTATCCTTCATGCTCGCCGGACAATCAGTGGGTCGCCTTCGACAACCAAACGGACACGAAAGTGAGTGTTTGGAAAGTCCCGCTGCAAGGTGGCGAGGCGGTAAAGCTAAGCGAGGGATATCGAATGCCGGTATTCTCGCCAGACAGTCAACTCATCGCCTGTCGCTTTGACGAAGATTCAGATACTTACGATATAGCCATCTTCCCGGCACAGGGCGGCGAGCCGCTGCAACACTTCAAGGCGCCAAAGCAGGAATGGCAGTCCGTGCGGTGGTACCGAGACAGTCGCCACGTGACGTATGTAAAAAACGACAATGGCTATTCGAACATCTGGAGTTACGACCTCGACACTGGAGCCGTCAAACAACTCACGAATTTCAACAGCGATCAGATCTACGCATACGCCTGGTCACCCGACTACAAGCAGGTAGCGTGTCAACGCGGGACTAAAATCAGTGACGTAACGATAATCACCGAAAGGTAGATCTCTCGCTGCTGAATGCGCGAGCTACGCCGGCCAGTCTGGGTCGCAACCCGGAGGTTTGATACCCGCGACCATCTGACTTAGATAGTGGAATTCCTTGAGCGCTTCATTCACATCTTTGAGGTCGATGTTGTGAGTTGGGGGTAATGCCACGAGCGCATTGCAGAGCGCCTCGAGGGCTTTAGCGAGTTTCTCGTTTACAACTGTGAGAGCGTAATTAATCTTGCGTTGCCCGCTGTTAATCGCGGCTTGGCTAAAATCGTTTGGATTGTATTCCATTTTGCGTAGTCCCCGGTTTCTTTGGTGATTGTGAGTTGTTCAGCGCTGGATCAAGGAGAGTCGTTGAGTCTGAAACCAAACGCTGAACCGATAAATAGTCCCTGGATAGGCTTTGTTCCTTGTAACAGCAGCAGGTGTACTGTTGAGTGAGAGCAACCAACAAAGCCTGGTCCAGGATCTCTGGGCAATTGTTCCTGCTTAAGGTAACGCGGAAACTGGTAGTAGACTCCCTCAGCAAAGAACGGAGGGATAATGACTCTGGCAGAATCGATCCACTCCGTCATAACGGTTCAGAGTTCAAGCTTTAGCTTGCGGTCTAGTCGTTTTAAAACCACTCTGCGTAATCTCTGCGTCCTCTGCGCCTCTGCGGTTTACATGCGTTCTCGTTTTCTTTTACCGCAAAGGCGCAGAGGACGCAGAGATTATTGCAGAGAGACTAATAACTCGTCTCACTGATTCGATGGAGCTTCCATGATGAATTCTGCTCGTTATCGCGAAACTACTTTGCGTATGGTTGTTGCCGCGACTCTCTCATATCTGCTGGTCGTATCAACGTGCGCTCCTCTTAGCGTTGCCGAGCAATCATTCTCGAAAAAGAGATTGACGATACAACAACAATCGATAGCACCGTTCCGGGAAGTAGGAATCTCACTTGGACCGGGTCAGTACAGGGAGCGGTAGCGACCTGGTTAAACTATGGGATTCAAGAAGAGTTAGGAAATATCGCATGCTGATCACTGACCAGGTCGCTACTGACCCGGTCCAACAATGATTTCTGACTTTTGAAGGCAAAGCCGTCAGGGCGATTACGTACTATTCAGCAAAGAAAGACGACGACTTGCGTTGTCCAACCAAGCCTAAACATTTGGTTAAATGGGAAAGATTGGAGTTGCAACCTGGTACTACGTCCAAATCAAGCAATGCTAGTAGACGCACTCACTGTCGGTGCGTGCCCGGAATCATGGCTGGTTCTGCTGAGTGTAACCAAGGACTCTAACCCTTCACCACGAACGTATACTCTTCCGCCGGACCTGTCGCGCCGTTAGCAGCAACGCCGCTGATCTCTATTTGATAAAGTCCACGCGCGAGATAACGTGAGGTGAGCCTTAGTCGAATGACATTGTCATTATCGAGTTGCAAATTAGGAATCGTGAACGATTCATCTTCTTCGAATCTTCGAATGGTCGCCTGGTAGGATGGGAAGCGTTCTTTCTGCGTCCAAACAAGACGCAGCTCAACAAACTCAGCATTAGCCGGCGCAGTTACTTCCTTCTCCGCTTCGGCGCTTCGAACTGTTCCGGGCGTCAATGTCACTGGAGGCGCGACGGGAGAGACCTCACGCAACATCGACGGTGAATTAAGTCGCACCAACTCCTGCTGCATCGCGAGATACCTGTTGCGCTGTTCCCAGCTATTTCTCAGATTAACAACAATAAAAATGATCGCGATCAACACAACTGCTGCGATCGGAACCAGAACTGCAGGTTTCAGCCAGAGGCGGCCAAACAGACGACTCCACCTCGACCCGGCAGCCGCAGCAACCGCAGTTGGTTCTGCGTTCGTGGCTGCCCAGTCGTGAATAGACTGCGCGATCCTCAGCTTGCGTTGTTCGGCAGGTGTTTCACCGTACTGCGCAAGAAATCGTTCTCTATTTTCCGGTGTGAGTGAATCGTCCAGGAAAT